>ENA-ORDA01002668-ORDA01002668.1-marine-metagenome-genome-assembly--contig:-NODE-2668-length-13303-cov-3.962498_pt1 | contig 13303 bp, 12 predicted proteins | sample MGYA00237778_ERZ508506 | MGnify/ENA primary metagenome ERZ508506 (study PRJEB26177, sample SAMN06267891) | marine metagenome | isolation source: Monterey Bay, California, USA | place: Pacific...
GACAGTGAAATTACATTTGGGGGTGAGGTCATATTTGATAGTGGGGTCACATTTGACAACTCCACCACTTTTAATGATACCATATCTACACAAACAATAACAGCAACTACAATCAACACAAAAGTACTTCGTTATCAAGAATTTTCTGCTGATTGGGGTACTTCTACAGAAAAAAGATATTTACCACTTAGTAATGCATATTTTGGTGAAGTTGCATCAACCAATCAATATTATTCAAGATATATATTTACTGATGATGTTGCTGTAAGTGATGTTAAAATAGAAATGAGAATAGAAAGATCCATGAATTTTAAACTTGAAGTACGTCACCACCCATTAGGAGGAACATTATCTAGTGGTTTTAATCAATTTAATAATAATGGATTTGTTTATAATAATAGTAATGTATTTGAATATGTGTTAGATAATGGTCCTGAGGGTGGATTTAATAAAGGAGACTTTCTATACATTGCTATAGCTCCTATAGGCTCAGGTACATCCAATTCTCCAGGAGAAGTTAATGGTCACCTTATTATTTGTTATGATAATGAACAAACATTAACACCTGGTACTAATACTGCTCCTAATCCTAATCCTGTTGCGAGTGACAAAGAATAAGTCAACTTTAATTTATAATTTCCCACAGTAATCCAAATTTTGTTTATATTTATATAGGAACAAACCAACTAAATTATGGCAAACATTTCTATATGGCCCGGCTCATCATCCTTTTTTCCAGGAGACACACCTTTTGGTTTTTATGACACAGACACTCAATTTCAATCTGACGCAGATAAAGTTGCAGATTGGTGTGTAAGACGTATGGGTTATCCCTTAGTAGACATTGAACTACAAGCAATTAATTTATTTACTTGTTTTGAAGAAGCAATTAATGAATATGGTTCACAACTTTACCATTTTCAAATAATAAACAGCTTCCATACTTTAGAGGGAACATCCACAGGATCAAAATTAAATGATAGTATAATTGCCCCCAATTTAGGTAACACAATAAACATTGCAGAACAATATGGAAGTCAAGCTGATGGAGCAGGGGGGAACTATAAAATAGAATCAGGATCAATTACAGTAAATGCAGGTCAACAACGATATGATTTAATGACAAATGTTTCATCTTCATTAAGTGGTTCAGAAGCGGCATACATTAAAAGAATTTACCATTACGCCCCTTCAGCAATCAATAGATATTTTGATCCATATGCGGGTACAGGTACAGGAATCCAATCATTAATGCAATCATTTGGGTTTGGTAATTTTTCACCAGGTGTAAATTTTATGTTAATGCCAATGTATTTTGACGTTTTAAAATTACAAGCAATTGAATTAAATGATGCAATTAGAAAGTCAGCATATCATTTTGACTTGGAAGATAATAGATATTTAAAATTATTCCCCATACCTAATAAAAACTATACCTTACATTATGAGTATGTTTTAAAATCGGTTGCAAATAACCCAGTTAAAGACACAACAGGGGGTATAACTAATTTATCAAATGTACCTTACACTCATCCTACTTATAAATTTATTAATGAACCAGGAAGACAATGGATTCGCAGATATGCTTTAGCATTAGCTAAAGAAATGTTAGGAAGTGTAAGAGGTAAATATCAATCAGTTCCAATTCCAGGTGACACTACAACTTTAGATTACCAAAGATTATTAAGTGAAGCATCAACTGAAAAAACAGCTTTAATTGAAGAATTAAAAACATTCTTAGATGAAACAACTCGAGTTAAACAACTTGAAAGACAAAATCAAGAAGCACAATTAACACAAGAAACTTTCTATAAGGTTCCTTACCCAATTTACATAGGATAATGATAAAATTAACCAACATACTAACAGAAATGTTAAATACATTTGAAGTTCAGGCAGAAATTCTATCTGATAGAAAATCAAACATTTCTGAAATTTTAGATTCAATTCGAGCAGTTAAAAGTGTAACAACTATTCGTAACATCACCCCTCCTGAATATCCACAAAGAGAAGGTGTTGAATATACTTTAGTTATAATAAAATTTGTAACACGAATAGATGCAAAACAAAATTTACAACAAATTAAAAACGACATTTTAACTTCAGACGGAGGATCAACAGACTTAAGAATACCAGGTGTAAAAAGCTTTAAATATAAAATTGACACTATAAAACGTAAATAATGGCTTTATTTGGAGGAAAAAGAGACATATCATTATTTAAAAGTTTAAGTAAAGAAATAGTAAACGACATCATTCAAACAGAAGTCGCATATTATAAATTTGCTTTAGAACAAACTAATGTAAATGTTTATGGTGAAGCCCCCGGTAAAAATTATTATGAACCGTTGAAAATAGCGAGTTTAATTAACAGACAAGACCAATCGTGGTCGTCTGACGACTTTGGTCCTGACGTCAATCAAACCATTGGTTTTACCTTTTTAAAACAAGAATTAGTTGACATAAATTTATTACCTGAAGTAGGTGATTTAATCCTTTTTCGCAATAATTTTTATGAAGTTGACAGTAGAATTGAAAATCAACTTTTTATGGGAAGAGATCCAGATTATGCATTATCAACAGAAACTGCAGACTTTGGGGGAAGCTTCTCTATGATAATTAATACACATATTTCAAGAGTAGAAAAATTAAATTTAATTCCTCTTAGAGGAGGAAAATATCCTACAACTGTAAAAGTAGATGGTGGAACAGCAAACATAATTAATACATAATGTCAGACAGAAGAATAGACCCAAAAAGACCCATACCATCAAGTGGGTATGATAAATTAAGACAAAACCTCCAATCAGGTTTTGCCGAAGGTTTTCCTGTTGAAGAATTTCCTGCACCTGACAATAGAGCAAACATTAATAGGGGTACAATAACTACCCGAAAAGATGACACTGTACAAGATGTTTCAATTGGCTTAGAAGACCATGATGAAGCTATAATGTATTATTTTAATGAAGTTATAAAACCCTCAGTAATATCAAATGGTGATAGAATAAATGTTCCTATAATGTATGGAGCACCTGAAAGATGGAAAGCAGTTCAACAAGATGGGTATTTTAGAGACAAAGAGGGTAAACTTCAAGTTCCTCTTATTATGTTTAAAAGAAACACAATTGAAAGACGAAGAGATCTTGGAAATAAAATGGATGGAAATAATCCTCAATTACATTACACATTTCAAGAACGTTATACTAAAAGAAATCAATATGATAATTTCTCAGCATTACAGGGTAAAATACCTCAAAAACAATTCCATGCTGTTGTAGTCCCTGATTTTGTAATAATAAATTACACTTGTACTATTTGGTGTGATTACCTGTCCCAAATGAATAAATTAATTGAATCTGTTAATTATTCTTCAGATTCATATTGGGGAGATAAAGACACATTTAAGTTTAATGCCAAAATAGACACATTTAATAACACAACAGAGTTAAATATAGGCGACAATAGAATTGTAAAAACTGACTTTGGTTTAAAACTTCAAGGATACTTAGTACCGAATAGTATTAATAAAGAATTAACACAAAAACCCTCTAAATTCTTTAGTAAATCTAGTGTTGTGTTTAAAGATGAATTAACCACAAAATCTACAGGAATTTCTAAAACAAGAGATGAAGTAAGAGATGAACAAGGTCCATTAAACATACAATAATAAGTTATGAGTATTAATTGGAATACTGCTAATATTTTATGGAATTCAAACTCATTTACATGGGATGAAGTTCAATTAGTTGAAGAAATAGTTGAAACCGCTCAACAAAGAGGAGGTATTATTGAAGACGATATGTCTTGGATGAAACCCGAAAAAAAGAAACAACTTATTAAACTTATTCTTAAAATTAAAGGAGAAACCCTCACAGAATCTAAAACTAAACCTATTAAACAATATAAAATAAAAGCAGAAGACGTAAGGTTAGTAATTAAAGAGGTAAGCGGTGTAGAACTAACTACCGAAAACGTATCCTTTTAATATTTATTACAAAATACAAGAATGTATAAATTATTTACAGACAAAACGGAACTATTTGAGTGTAACATTTCACTTCAAGGTGCAAGTTTAAAAAAATCAAAAGCAAGATTAGTAGTCGAAACTCAAGATTATTCTTTACTTTTTAACGGTTCTATTAATTCTAATGGTAAATGCGAAATACCAATTAGAAAACTTAAAGGTCTTATAGATGAAGACACTAGTGGTAACATTCGTTTAGAGGTAATTGCTGAAGACACATTCTTTACTCCTTGGCAAAGTGACTTTGAAGTTGAAACAAGTAGAAAAGTTACCGTAGAAGTAAAAACCCAAACAACCCAAAAACCAATTTTAGAAGCTAAAGCGACAGTAAAATCACAACAAGTTACAAAATCTGAAAAAAAACATGTGGTTAACTTATTTAAACTCTTTATAAAAGAAGACATTAATATAGATAATATATCTTACAAACGAAACGAATTAAATAATATAGTTGCTACTTATCTTAAAGAAAACACAGTTAATGACACTGAAAAAGTTATTAATGGCGTTTTAAAGATATTAGAAAGTAAAAAATAAAATGGTTTTAAATGGCTCTTCCAGATTTAACAGGTCAAAACATACAAGACACTTACCAACGAGTATTACAAACTGATAATGGTACTCTTAGAGATGGTACTGGTTCTTTAGTTGATGAACTAACAGTTCCGGGTACGGGTTCATTTGGTAGAGTAATATGTACTTCAATTTCAGCCTCTACTGGTGAATTTGATGCAAATACAATTTTTATTGGTGGAACTTCTTTTAATAAATCAGATTTAGATGATTTAAAGGAAGGAAAAACAATCAACACAGTTACTAAAGATTTAGGAGAAGGAGACACAGGTAAAGCCAATATTATTCGTCCTGAAGCCATAATGCACCCCGATGATAACAGCACTTACAGTAAATACACAACAACAGGTAGAATAGGTACATTTATTAGTGGTACACTTTTTCATGACTTTAATTTAAATGGAAATAACAATTATGCTCGAATTGGTGATGGTAATACTGACATACAACTTAAAGGTAACATAAACGAAGCAACTTTAGATGGTGGAACCTTCTAATATTTATAATATATGGCAAGTACAATACAAATAAAAAGAGGAACAGGATCAGCAGTACCATCAGGGTTAGCTGATGGAGAATTAGCAATCAATCTTGACAATAGAAGATTATACTTTGGTTCAGGTTCAACTAGTGTAAATGATTTTTCTTTTGGGGAAATTACAGCAGAAAAATATATAGTTTCATCTTCAGTCTTATATGTTACAACTTCTTTTAGTTCAGGTTCAACTGAATTTGGCGATACAGCAGACGACACACATACATTTACAGGTCACATAACAGCCTCAGGTGGTATAAGTGCAAGTGGGGTAATTACTACAAATGGAAATATAACAGGAAATAATTTATTAATAGATACAATAGAATTAGGCCTTACAAGTATAGGGGATACAACAATAGCTAGGTCAGGAGCAGGACAAATAACAGTAGAAGGTACCGCAGTTTTACTAGCAGGAGCACAAACAGGAATAACTACTATTTTTAAAGAAAATCTAAAAATAGGAGAAGATACCCAAACGGCTATAGACTTTGAAACAGTTAATGAAATTCATTTTGATGCAAATAATGCAGAAGTAATGAATCTAAATACTTTAGGTATAAATCTTACAGGCGCTATAACAGCCTCAGGTAATATAAGTGCGAGTGGAGCTATAATAGGAAATATAGGTACATTTAATGATTTAGGACATATAACAGCCTCAGGTAATATAAATTCAGATGGAACAATAAGTGGAAGTACTTTAAGAGCACCCCTTTTAGCAGTAGATACAGCTATATTGGGCACATTAACAACGTCAGGAGACGCTGACATATTAGGTAACATAGAATTAGGAGACCAAAATGATACTACTATAGCTAGATCAGCTGCAGGAGCAATAACAGTAGAAGATGTACCCGTATTATTACAAGGTTTAGATACTTTAGTAGGTCATATAACATCTTCAGGTAATATAAGTGCAAGTGGTGTTATTACCGCAGAGGGCTTAACTATAACAGATGATGCATTTATTAACGATAATTTAACAGTAACAGGAGATATATCAACAAATAATTTTTCACTAGCAGGAGTAATTTCCCATGTGGGGAATACTGATACTAAAATAACATTTGGTCATAGTGATTCTATAACTTTTTCAGCAGGTGGAACTGATCTTTTAATACTATCAGAAGCAGCTACGGATACTATTGCTTTAGGGGCAGCAATTTCAACACACATAACAGCCTCAGGTCATATAAGTGCAAGTGGTAATAATTATGCTGGTGAATATTACACAGATGGTTATACATCTTTAGCTACTAATGGAACTCAAGGTAGAGTTTTTAGCGATGCTGATATAACAGAAATTCAAATAGGAAGAAATGGATCATCTAATAGACTTATAGAATTACTTGGACCTGTAACAGCCTCAGGTAATGTAAGTGCAAGTGGTAATATAATAACTGATCAAATATTACTTGATGGGGGTAATAAAATCATAGGACATCATGGAACAGATGGTTTTCAGATAAGAAGTCAAAATTCAGATCCTATTGTTTTTAAAACCAATGGTAATAATATTAGAGCAACCATATCCTCGACTGGAGAAGCAACATTTACAAATGTAGTAAATGCCACTAAGTTAAACACAGGTCAAGGTGACAATGAGTTGTATGCTATGAACCAAGATGTAGAAACCACAGATAATGTATTATTTAATAATATAACAGCTACAGGTAATGTAAGTTCAAGTGGGTACGTCTATGGAAATAGAATTTACGTAGGTCCGTTAATATTTGGAGTTTCTCCAAGTGCAGATACATTACAAATTGGATTTGATACTGACATAGATTTTTTAACTTATGGTAAAAATAACTCAACATCACATCTTTTTAAAGGACACATAACAGCATCTAATGGCTCTGGAGGACCTGCTTGTAACATAAGTGCAACAGGTAATATAAGTGCAAGTGGACAAATTGCGGCTGATGTTTTTCATAGTAATGGTGCTGAAGTAGGATTACACACTGGAGGTGTAACATATTTAGGCTTTAATAATGACACACCTATCCAAATAGGTAAAAACCCAGGATCAGCTACAACTTTTACAGGTAATATAACAGCCTCAGGCGATATAAGTGCAAGTTTAAATTCAAAACTATACGCATCATCTGCAAGTTTTGGGGGCGCTGCATTTTTACGTTCATTTAATGTAAAAGGAGCAGGTCTTGATGGTAGATTAAGTTTACAAGGAGCCTCTACCAGTGACAATCCAGGTATTGAAATGACAGTCAACGACAATACCTCAAGAGTATTAATGAGATTAAACCCAATTGGAAGTAATGGTACTGAATTGGCAATCTTTACTGAACCTGATGGTGGAAATATAGCAGAAGCAATAACAGTAGAATCTGATGGTAATCTTGAATTAAATTCTCATGATATAAAGGGGATAAATAACGTAACAGCCTCGGGAACAATTTTAACTAATGATTTACATGTTTCTGTAGCAGGTCAAGCTTCTTTAGATTTAATAGATACAGGAGGACAAGCATATAAATTTTTTGTCAGAAACTCTGATGATGTGTTTGGTATATATGACACTACTAATACACAGACATTTTTTAGATATACAGGACATGCAACACCAGCGTCTACTAAGTTAGCCTTATTAGAAGCAGGAGGTAAAGTAGGTATAGGAACAACAACCCCCTCACAAGCGTTAGAAGTAGCAGGCCATATAAAATTATCAGGAGGATTATTATCAGATTCTGACATGTTATACACAGCTGACGCTGATGGTGGTAGTAATAGTAAACACACATTTAAAGAAAATTCAGCTACATTACTTGAATTGTCGGGTGTGTCTGCATCTTTCGCAGTACCAGTTAAAGACGGCGGTCGTACAATAGTTAAAATATTACCTACAGATTTTGTAGCAAATGATGGTGGTCGACCTGTACAGATAGAAGATGATTCTATAGGATCAAATGAATTATTTGCATTTTCACATTCAGATTTCGACATGTACGCATACATTGAAATACCATATGGAATGACTGCCACTCATGCTAAAATATTTGGTTCAAACACAGGAGAAAATTTCACAGTATATGAAGCTAATATCACTAATAAAACAATAGCACAAAAATGTTCTGCAACAGCAATAGAGTCTGAAGCCGACATAACCGATGTGCCATGGACTGATGCAAATTATTTAGTTATATTAATAACATCAGCGGGAGCAACAGATGAAATTCACGGTGGGTATGTAAAAATAGAACCATCATAATAAAAGATAAAATATGGCATTAAGAGCAAGAAAACCCATTGACAAGCATAAAATAACAGACAGCACTAAATTAGCTAGAATATCACAATCTTTTGATGATGGTAAACATTTAGCATTAGATGTATACGAAAGTGAAGCAGCTTTATTATATCAAATCCAAGAGCTAACAGATGAGGTTAAAGAAATATATCGTTATTTAGGATCAGAAGTTGGCGATGGAGCTAAAGGAGACACAGGTAACACTGGCGCTCGAGGAGCCACAGGCCCCCAAGGACCAGCTGGTAATAATGGATCTAATGGTTCAAATGGTAGTAATGGAAGTACAGGAGCTAGAGGCGCTGCGGGTGCTGATGGAGCGGCTGGACCTGCAGGTGGTGTATATGGAAACATAATTAAGATACTTCCTACACAGTTTATGGGTAATGATGATGTTAGTGGAGAACGCACTATAATAGAAGATGATGTTAGGGGTAAGTTAGGTGTTAGAGTAGCCCATTCATCCCAAGAAATATTTGCATCAGTAACCGTACCCGAAGGTAAAAAAGTAACAGGGTATGCTGTATATGCTAGTAGTACTGTATCAACGTATTTAAATGGTGTAGTATTAACTTCAGGTGCATTGTCCGAATTAACAAGTGGTAACTCTGGAGCTGTAATAAATTTATCAAAAGCACATTACAACTCTGCAGAAACTAATTATGTAGCTATAAAGGTTATAACTACATCAACATCCCAAGTAATATATGGGGCAGTAATTGTTATAGCAGACATATAATGAGTAGAATAATCACCAAAAATAGAAACCCTAGAGTAAATGAATTTGGTCCTAATGATTTAGTATTAAATACTATTACTGGTGATTTATTTGCAAAAGCAGACAATAAACTTTTTAAAATTTTAGGAAGAAATCAATTTGACCAATCTACCACAGATAAAATTTTACAATTATTAGATGATGCTACTGAAAAAGTTGAAACAGATGAGGGAACAGGTCTAAATGAAACAATTACAGGTTTTAGAATAAAAAAAGATGGCTTTTATAGCCTCCAAACTTCTAACCCTCTAACAGGATCAGGTATATCAATGCATGGGGGTATCCCTAATGATTATGGCTTAAATCCCCTACCAAATTCACCATACATTAAAACAAACGGTGGATTTGACATATTAATGGACAATGCAAATGACCATGATAATTCTGAATTTCGTATATTTAAAGACACAGGTATTGCAAATGTTACCCCTGGAGTAGAATTATTAAAAATAGACAACAATGGAAATTTAACAGTTACAGGAACTATAAGTGGAAGTAGTGTATTAAATACTGAAATTGATGGTGGGTCTTTCTAATTTCTATATATGTATATAAGAATAATAATTAAATAATAAAAGTTATGGCTGTAAAACAAGCACAAAAATTCACAGAAGATGAATTAACATCTTTAAAAACAATTCAATCAAAATCTCAAGAAGCCACCCTTAAATGTGGTCAATTGTATTTAAGTAAATTAAGGCTAGAAACACAAGAAAATTTTCTTCAAAATCAACTTAAAGAATTAGAACAAGAAGAAACTTCCATAGCTCAACAACTTACTAAGAAGTACGGAAAAGGTACCATTGATATTGAATCAGGCGAATTTACACCCACAGAATAATATTCCCCACCATTTTAATTTAGGTTTACGATATTTTCTTATATTTATATCAGAATAATCGATGACAACATCATAGAATCATTAAATAAATTAAGTTAAGATGGCAGAACAAATAATTTCACCAGGTGTTTTTACAAGAGAAAACGACCAATCATTTCTCCCTCAGGGAGTAGGCGCAATAGGCGCAGCAATTGTCGGACCTACAGTAAAAGGACCTGCATTTGTACCAACAGTAGTAAAAAGCTTTGCAGAATATGAAAGAATGTTTGGTAGCTTTAGTTCAGAAACTTTCGTACCACAAACAGTTCGTGAATATTTACGTAATGCTGGATCAGTTACCGTAACAAGAGTGTTAGCGGGTGGTGGTTATTCATTTACTGCATCTAATAAATCATTAGTAGGTTTAGCAGTGTCGGGTTCTGATGGTAATGTATTAGTAGGTGTAATTGCTCCTTCTAAAAATTTATCTACACCTAAATTAGAATTATCTTCTATTAGTGGTAATGACGATTCTAGTTTTGGTTCTGACTTTAGTTTAGTTTTAAATGGTACAGGTGTAACTTCTAAAACATTCGCAGCATCTTCTAACCCAGCTAACAGTAATTATTTATTTAAACAAATAGGTACTGATCCTAATAATAGTAAAGACAGTGCTGTTACATTTAATGATGTAGGAGGATATGGTTATTTAAATTTTAAAGATCTACAAAAAGATATAGTAGCAGCTGCAACAAAAGAAGTGTCAACAATTACATTTGCTAGTGATAATTTCCAAACAGCTAGTATAGAAAGTACAGCAGCTCAAGGAAGAGCAGTAGTATTAGAAGATTCAGATGAAAATCAATATACAGTAGTATTTGTAAGTGACAATGATGTAGTAGCTGCTGGCACAGGCTTATCAGGATCATTAATTTCTGCAGACATATCAGCTGCGGACACTGCAGGAGAAATTTCAGGATCTGTTTTAGCAACAGCAATGAATACAGCTATTAATAATATTAGTGCGTTTTCATCAACAGTAGATGGAAATGTAGTAACAGTAACAGCCGCAGAAGCAGGTAATACAGTAAATGTAATTAATCAATTTACTACTTCAACAACAGCTTCAGTTGCTGTTTCTACAGAAGGAGCTGACGTATCAGGATATTCAGGTGTTCATTCAGACAGAGAATTTATTATATTAACTCAATCATCTGATTTAACCTACACAGGATTAGGTAAAACAGAAGGATATTCATATGCTTCAACTCCATTTATCAAATCAGATAAAGCAAGTAATAAAGAATTATTTAGATTCCATTCTATAGGACATGGAACAGCATGTAACACAGATTACAAAATTTCAATTGCTAATTTAAGAGAACCAAATGATATAGATGGTGAAGAACAATATTCAACATTCTCAGTATTAGTAAGAGCTTATGGGGACAAAGATAAGTCACCAACAATTTTAGAACAATATAACAACTGTAATTTAGATCCAGACTCACCACAATTTATTTCAAGAGTAATAGGTGATAGATATCCAGATTATAATGATACATTAGGTAAATTAGAAATTTTAGGAGATTATCCAAATGTTTCAAATTATATTAGAGTGTCAGTGTCAGATGCAGTAACAAATAAAGCACTTTCACCTAAATTATCTCCTAAAGGATTTAAAGCAGTGTCTAATCCAATACCATCTGGAATATTTGCAGTATCCGTTTCATTCCCATCAGCATCATATGAAGGTGCTCAAAATGTGGGTGGAAATTATAGTAGTAGAGGATTTTTAGGATGGAAATTTGATGATAAAAGAGCAGACAATAAAAACTTCTTAAAACCATTATATTCCTTTCCAGCTGAAGAAGCCAATGTATCAGGAGACTTTAACGTTGAAAATTATTCGGGACATGCAAATTCAGGATTATGGGTAGGATCATTAAGTGCATCAATTGACCCAACAGGAGCAAATGGACCAACAGCAGAACAACTTAAATTTACAGTTTGTTTCCAAGGTGGAGATGATGGTGTTGCACCACATCAACCAATATTTGTAGGAAACGAAAGCTCATTAGCTGCTACCTATACAGGTGGTACTAATTTATATGGATTTGATTTAAAAACAACATCAGCTGCTGGGTATAAAGGGTATAAAAAAGCAATTGACATTCTATCAAATCAAGATGAATACGATATTAATATGTTAGCATTACCAGGTGTAATTAAATCTTTACATCCATTAGTAACAAATGCTGGTATTGATATGTGTGAAGAAAGAGGAGATGCATTCTTTGTAATGGATTTAACCCCATATAATAGCTCAGTAAACGCAGCTATAAACGATGCAAGTGGTTTAGATACAAACTACGCTGCTGTATATTATCCATGGGTTAAAGTACTTGATACTGCCGCAAATAAGCCAGTATTAGTACCGCCATCAGTAATAGTTCCAGGAGCAATTGCTGCCTCAGATGCAATTGCAGCTGAATGGTTTGCACCTGCAGGTTTAAATAGAGGTGTGTTAGGAAACGTAATTGAAGCTAAAATGAGATTAAATCAAGCTGAAAGAGACCTTCTATACAATGCTAAAATTAACCCAATTGCAACATTCCCACAAACTGGAGTTTGTATTTGGGGTCAGAAAACACTTCAAGAAAGATCATCAGCATTAGACAGAATTAATGTTCGTAGATTGTTAATTGCACTTAAGAAATTTATTGCAAGTTCTTCAAGATACTTAGTATTTGAACAAAATACAAACGCAACACGAAATAGATTCTTAAATATAGTTAACCCATACTTAGAAGGTGTACAACAAAAACAAGGATTATTCTCATTCAGAGTACAAATGGATGAAAACAACAATACAGCAGATGTTGTAGATAGAAATCAATTAGTGGGTGCTATTTATTTACAACCAACTAAAACAGCTGAATTTATAGTTCTTGACTTTAATGTGTTACCTACTGGAGCAACTTTCGAATAAGAACTTAAAGATTATATATTTATAATAGAATAAAAACAACAAACGATGGCAATATTAGATACAAACGAAATCATGTTCACCGCATTTGAACCTAAATTACAAAATAGGTTTATAATGTACATTGACGGAATCCCAGCATACTTAATTAAAAAAGTATCTCGACCAAGTATTACATTTGGTGCAGTAGTTCTTGATCATATTAATGTGAAAAGAAAAATTAAAGGTAAAGCAAATTGGGAAAACATTACATGTGATCTTTATGATCCAGTAACACCATCAGGTGCTCAAGCAGTAATGGAATGGGTTCGTTTGTC
>ENA-ORDA01002669-ORDA01002669.1-marine-metagenome-genome-assembly--contig:-NODE-2669-length-13297-cov-4.163616_pt1 | contig 13297 bp, 12 predicted proteins | sample MGYA00237778_ERZ508506 | MGnify/ENA primary metagenome ERZ508506 (study PRJEB26177, sample SAMN06267891) | marine metagenome | isolation source: Monterey Bay, California, USA | place: Pacific...
CGGGTGATGTAACCCCTGAAGAGGTTAAAACCTTGGCGGAGCAATACTACGGCGTCGTGCCAGCCAACCGGGCGGTCACACCACGCGCCCGCAGGCAAGAGCCGCCGCATCGGGCAGCCCGCCGCGTGATGTTTCGCGACGAGCGGGTCGCGCAACCATTTTTCGCCCGCGCGTATCTCGCACCCAAGCGCAACAGTGGCGATCAACGTACCGCCGCCGCACTGGTCTATCTCGCAGAGCTTTTAGGGGGCTCAGGCGCCACCTCTGTACTGGGTCAAGCCTTGCAATATGACACACGCCAAGCAATTTACACCAGCGCCCAATATTCACCAACGGCCTTGGACCATAGCTCTTTTAGCCTGGTGGCCGTGCCGGCACCCGAGGTGCCATTGCAGCAAATTGAAGACGCCGTAGATGCCACGATTGCAAATTTTTTGACCCATGGAATCGATATTGAGCGCTTTGAGCGTATCAAATCCCAATTTCGTGCCAGCGAGATTTACGCCATGGATAATGTCTCAGGCATTGCCCGGCGCTACGGCGCGGCCCTAACCCGAGGGCTAACGGTTGCAGATGTGCAGGCCTGGTCGCAGATCTTGCAAAGCGTCACCCCAAAAGAGGTCATGGAGATTGCCGAGCGGCTGTTTGATGAAAAAGCCTCTGTGACCGGATGGATGATGGGACCAAGGGAGGAAACAGAATGATGCGCATTTTCATCCTCGGAGCCCTGCTGTGGGCCGGAGCGGTGCAGGCTGATGTGTCTGTCAAAACTATCACCAGCCCGGGCGGTCTCTCTGCTTGGGTTTTGGAAGAACCCGCAATCCCTTTCACCGCTTTGAATATTATGTTTTCCGGCGGCGCGGCTCTTGATCCCCCAGACAAGCGCGGCACAGCATATATGATGACCGGACTGTTAGACGAGGGCGCGGCAGATTTGGACTCGCAAGCCTTCGCATCGGCAAGAGAAGCGCTATCTGCCTCTTTCAGCTTTGATGTGAGCGATGACACGCTGTCAATCTCGGTGCGCATTTTAACAGAAAACCGAGCCGAGGCCTTGGCGCTTTTGAAAACCGCGTTGATCAAGCCCCGTTTTGATACAGAGGCCGTTGAAAGGGTGCGCCAACAGGTGCTCTCAATTCTGGCCTCAAATGCACAAGATCCAACCGACACAGCGCAGCGCGTTTGGGCAGAGCAGGCTTTCGGAGATCACGCCTATGGAGCCTCTTACCAAGGCACAGAAAGCTCCATCACGGCCCTCACGCGTGCAGATTTGCTGGCTGCGCACCAAAACCTTCTGGTCCGGGATGCCGTTTCAGTCTCGGCTGTTGGGGATATTACAGCCGAAGAGCTTGGACCCATTCTGGACGATTTGCTCGGCGATTTGCCGGCAGGATCTGCCCTCGAAACGGCGCCTTTGGAGCTGGATATCCCGGCCGGTCTGACCGTGGTTGATATGCCCACACCTCAGTCCGTTGCAATTTTTGGACATAGGGGCATTGATCGCGCAGATCCTGACTTTTTTGCGGCCTTTATTCTGAACACCATTCTTGGCGGCAATGGCATTGAAAGCCGGCTAACGGCGGAAGTGCGCGAAAAGCGTGGGCTCACCTACGGAATTTCGACAGTTCTGCTCACCAAAGATCGTGCCAATGTGATGTTGGGACAGGTCGCCAGTGCCAATGACCGAATTGGCGCGGCCATTGAGGTCATTCGTGACGAATGGAGCAAGCTGGCCCATGACGGTGTCACCGCCGAAGAATTGCAGGCGGCCCAAACCTATCTGACCGGCGCTTACCCCTTGCGGTTCGATGGCAACTCACAGATTGCCCGGATCTTGGTTGGCATGCAGCGCCAAGGTTTAGGGCTGGACTACATCAACACCCGCAACGCAAGAATCAACGCGGTCACCCTGTCTGAAATCAATCGCGTTGCTGCGCGGTTGCTCCAGCCAGAGGCCTTGAATTTTGTTGTGGTGGGACAGCCAACAGGGCTCAAGGAAGAGTAGCAGAATCGGATGCGGGCATGCTATGGATTGTAGTATGCACAAACCTGACCCCAATATAGGCCAAGGCCAACCCATCATTCGGCAATTGAATGAAACAGCAATCAATCAAATTGCAGCCGGTGAAGTTGTAGAGCGCCCGGCCTCTGCCATCAAAGAATTGGTGGAAAACGCCATTGATGCCGGCGCCTCGCGCATCGACGTGGACTATGCCGACGGTGGCAAGCGATTGATACAGGTAACTGACAACGGCTGTGGTATTGCGTCCGAAGATCTAGCTTTGGCCATGTCACGCCATGCCACAAGCAAAATCGACGGCTCTGATCTGCTCAATATCCAAAGTTTTGGCTTCAGAGGCGAGGCTCTTCCCTCCTTGGGCGCGGTGGGCAAGCTGACGCTGACAAGCCGCACGGCGACAGGCTCCGGCGCAGAATTACAGGTCATGGGTGGCAAGTTAAGCCCGGTACGCCCTGCTGCGATGCAGCCGGGCACCCGTGCAACTCTGCGAGATCTGTTTTACGCCACGCCAGCCCGCCTCAAATTTCTGCGCTCTGATCGCGCCGAGGCGCAGGCTATTGCCGATGTGGTCAAGCGATTGGCCATGGCAGAGCCGGCGATTGCATTCTCGCTACGCGACACCGTCACTGACCGGATGGTCTTCCAAGTTCAAGCAGAGCAGGGCGATATGTTTTCCGCGCTCCGAGGCCGCTTGGGGCAGATCATGGGCCGCGATTTTGTTGACAACGCAATTGCCGTGGATGCGGAACGCGAGGGGATAAACCTTACAGGTTTTGCAGGTCTTCCAACCTATTCGCGCGGCGCCGCCGTGGCACAGTATCTCTTTGTCAACGGTCGCCCCGTGCGGGACAAATTGCTGCTCGGCGCATTGCGCGGAGCCTATGCAGATTTTCTGTCGCGCGACCGTCACCCGGCGGTGGCGTTATTCGTGGAATGCGACCCGACGCTTGTCGATGTAAATGTCCATCCCGCGAAATCAGAAGTGCGGTTTCGCGAGCCGGCCATGGTCCGTGGCCTCATCGTTTCGGGTCTGCGCCATGCGCTGGCCGAGGCGGGGCACCGCGCCTCTACAACCGTCTCCAGTGCAGCGCTCGGTGCCTTCACACCTGAACCAACGGGCCAGCCACGGGTCTATCAAATGGATCGCCCGCGCAATGCACCAGGATACTCCGGTCTGGCTGAGACCGCCACCATGTTTGAACCCCAACCTTCGGCACGGGTTGAAGACCTACCGCAGGTTGAGGCCCAGCATCGTCCCTTGGGCGCGGCGCGGGCGCAGTTGCATGAGAACTACATCCTGTCACAGACCGAAGACGGTTTGGTCATCGTGGATGCTCATGCCGCCCATGAGCGTTTGCTCTATGAAAAACTCAAAGCCCAGATGGCAAACACCGGCGTAGGCGCACAAGCGCTATTGATTCCAGAAGTCATCAGCCTGTCCGAGGGAGATATGGCCCTATTGATGGAGCAAAACGCGACCTTGTCACAAATGGGTCTAAGCATCGAACCCTTCGGCCAAGGCGCCGTTGCCGTGCAATCCGTACCTGCTCTTTTGGGCCATGTGGATGTGCAGCGGTTGGTTTTGGATATTGTCGATGAGCTGTCGGACGGGGGCACGCAGCAAAGCTTACAAACGCAGCTGGATGCGATATTGAGCCGCGTGGCCTGTCATGGCTCGGTACGCACGGGCCGGCGGATGCAAGCCGATGAGATGAATGCGCTGTTGCGCGAAATGGAAGCCACCCCGCACTCAGGCCAATGCAACCACGGTCGCCCGACCTATGTCAGTTTGGCGATGAGCGATATTGAAAAACTGTTTGGACGCACATGATAATCACCCCTGAAATAACTTTGATCTTGATGGCGGCCGCTGGCGGTTTTGCCCTTGTGGTGATGGTTTTACTATGGATGGTGGCCCGCGCAGCGGGGCGCGCGGCACAGGCTACAGCGCCTTTGACAAATCAAATGGAGTATCTCAACCAAAGAGTGCAGACCATTGGCGACGGGCAGCAACAATTGGCCGGTGGCCTGACCCAAGTTTCAGAGGCGCAAGCCGCGCAACAAAACAATATGCTTAAGTTGATGGAGGCTCGTTTGGCGGCGGTTCAGGAGCAAATGACGCTCAACCTGACCACAAGTGCCAAGACCACCGCCAATTCATTGGGCGAATTACAACAGCGTTTGGTCACAATCGACAAGGCTCAAGACACTATCCAAAAACTCTCTGGCGACGTCCTCAGCCTCCAAGATATTTTGGCCAATAAGCAGACACGCGGCGCCTTTGGCGAAATCCAGCTGCAAGAGATCGTCAGCAAAGCGCTGCCGTCGGATGCCTATACTTGGCAAGCCACCCTACCCAATGGCAAGCGTGCCGATTGCTTGATCCACCTGCCCAATCCACCCGGCCCAATCGTCATAGACAGCAAATTCCCGCTGGAGGCGTATGAGGCCCTGCGCAACGCCACGACCAAACTGGACACAAAAGACGCCGTCAAATTTATGAGGACCTCTGTGAAAGCCCATATCAAGGCCATTTCAGAGAAATATATCCTAGAGGGGACAACCGCTGATGGGGCGATCATGTTTTTGCCCTCTGAGGCGGTCTATGCCGAATTACACTCAAATTTTCCCGAGTTGATCCGCGAAGGCTTTGAAGCGCGCGTGTGGATTGTATCCCCCACCACCTGTATGGCCACATTAAACACAATGCGCGCAATCCTCAAAGATGCACGGATGCGCGAACAGGCCGGTGCCATTCGCACCGCTCTGCGGCAATTGCATCGGGATGTCGAGCTTGTGGTGGATCGGGTAGACAAGCTCAACACCCATTTCAACCAAGCGCGCAAAGACATTGAAGGCATCAGCACAGCCGCAGAACGCGCCGGGAAGCGCGCGCATAAATTGGACAATTTCGATTTTGAAGAAATTGAAGCGATTGATCCGGTTGCGCCTCTGCCGAAACTATAGCCCGAACATAGATTGCGCCACCCGTGGGATCCAGGCGCTGAACCGCAGCGGAGCGTTGGTGGCAGCAAGACAGATACAATCATGTCCAATCTCTGCCACGGGCTTGTGTTGCAAATCCTCGTCCGCCACTTCAACGTCACCCGCCGCAAAGCGCGCAGTTTCATCGCGAAACGCCCCTTGCAGCACGAGTGTCAGCTCCGTGCCGCGGTGCCCATGATCCGGCACAGCCGCGCCGGCAGGAATGTAGAGCAAACGCGCGGTCGCGGCGCGAGATGTTTTTAACACAGCCTGCCGCACACCCAAGCCGATGGGCCGCCATTTCACATCACTCAAACCACCGCCAATATAGGCGCTCAAGGGATCTGGTACATCATTACCAGTCGGCGCAGCTGCCGCGATTTTTGGCCCTTTGGCAATCAAAGCCATCGTGTTGGCCAAGGCCGCATCGCCCAAATCTTCAGTGGGTTGGTCGTGCAAAAGAGCGCCGCCAATAGAATCAAAACTCTGCGCAGCGGCGCGGCATTCATCACACATCGACAGATGCGTGGCGACAACCAGATTAAATGCCTCCGGCAGACTGCCTGCGGAGTAGCCGATCAAAAGTTGATCTGAAAGGTGATGGGTGATCTTGTTCATTGTGTTCATTTCATCGTCTGGCGGAGTTTCGATAACGCCAATCTAAGGCGCGATTTGATTGTGCCAAGGGGCAGGCCAGTTTCAGCCGCAATTTGTCCATGACTGAGGTCGCCAAAATAGGCTTTTTCGATCAGTTCTCGCTGCTGGCCAGGCAAGGCTTGCATGGCTTGGCTCAACTGCTCTGATTCTTGTTGCATCACTATAATATCAGAGGCTTCCGGCTCCGCTTCAGGACCCCAGGTCAGCTCCTCTGGCTCGGGGCGCCGTTGCTTGCGCAAAGCATCGATGTTTTTGTTTCGTGCTATGGTGAAGATCCAAGTGGAGACACTTGCTCGGCTGGGGTCAAAGAGATGTGCTTTATGCCAGAGGGTGGCCATAACCTCCTGGGTGCAATCTTCTGCCATGCCCGGCGCTGCACCTGACTTCATCAAAAATGCTTTAACTCGCGGCGCAAAATGTCCGAAGAGTTCAGCAAAGGCCTGCTGGTCTTGGTCTGTCTGAATACGCTTCAGATGATCAACCCATATATTTTTCGGGATGGTTTGTTTCACGGCGCGAAAGTATGCCCTTTGATCGTCAGATACATTTGAATTAAGCACAGCATAGGCCAATGGGCGCGCAGATGCACCCGTTTCTTGCGCTATGTCCAAATTCATTCTCATGTAGTAGTTACGCAGTATCAAACCAATTGGATCACAGAAAACTTGGCTGTTTTAAAAGTAATCCAAAACCACGCATTCCGCGTAACAAGTTTCATGTAATAATAAAGGACGTGCTTATGCCATTTGAGACTGCCCCTGTGGGCTCTAAACGCATTGCGGTAATTGGTGGTGGCATTTCAGGCATGGGGGCAGCCTATCAATTGCGCGAGCAGCATCAGGTGGTCTTGTTTGAGGCCGCCCCAAGGCTCGGCGGCCATGCGCGGACCGTAATGGCCGGTAAAAACGGCGATTTACCGGTGGATACGGGGTTTTTGGTGTTCAATGATGTGAATTACCCATATTTAATTCGCCTGTTCGCAGAGCTGGACGTTCCCGTGATGGATTCAGATATGAGCTTCGGCGCGTCCATTAACGGCGGATGGTTGGAATATGGGCTCCTGGCCCCTAAAGCCGTGTTTGCACAGCCACGCAACATCATTCGGCCAAAATTCTATGGCATGATTCGGGACATCTTAAAGTTCAACAAACGCGCCAATAGTGAATTGATTGATTCTACGATTACCATTGGTGAATTGGTAAATGAGTGGCAGCTTGGCGATTGGTTTCGTGATTATTACCTTACCCCATTCACCGGCGCAATTTGGTCCACACCCATCACGCAAATCCTTGATTTTCCCGCGCAGGCAATGATCAATTTCATGAAAAACCACGCCCTTCTCGGCGCTGGTGGTCAACATCAATGGCGCACGGTGCGCGGCGGCTCGCGCGAATATGTGAGCCGCCTTCAAAGCGCCTTGACGCGGGCCAATGTTGAAATTCGCCTATCGAGCCCTGTGGCTCAAGTCCGGCGCAACCCTTTGGGTGTTGAGTTGCAAATGACCGATGGCAGCGTTGAAGCCTTCGACGAGGTGATTTTCGCCACACATTCGGACATCACTCTCGGCATGCTCAGCGATGCGAACAATCTCGAACATCAGGCGCTGGCCGCAGTGAAATATCAGCCCAATGAGATGGTGCTTCATGGAGACAGCTCCATCATGCCCAAACGCCAGGCCGCTTGGGCGTCATGGGTTTATACGGAAGATAAAGACCGGCAATCAGACCGCATTGATCTGACCTACTGGATCAACCGTTTGCAAAGCCTGCCAAAAGATGACCCCTGCTTTGTCACCTTGAACACCCAGCGCGATATTGATCCCGCCTTGATTTATGATCAATACACTTTTCATCATCCGGTCTTCAACACGGCAGCTTTGAAGGCGCAACAGCTTATCAGCGATATCAATGGCGCAAATCACACCTGGTTTTGCGGCGCTTGGATGCGCAATGGCTTTCACGAAGATGGGCTGGCCACGGGCATAGAAGCGGCCCGTAGGTTGATGGCGCAAAATGCCACAATTCTGGCCGCCGCCGAATGACCTGCCTCGACCATATCAAGGCGCATACCTATCACGGGCGCAAAGGGCCAGTTTCCAATGCCTTTCGTTATGCCATAGATTATGTGCTGATTGATTTGGCCGCAGACCTTCATCTGCCGCGCCTTTTTTCGCGCAACAGGTTTAATCTGATGAGCCTGTTTGACAGCGATCATGGCGGCGCCCCCAAAGACGGGCGCGGCTTGGCCTGGGCGCGCGATGTTTTAACGGCGCGAAATCTACCGGGCCAAGAGCAGATTTTACTTTTGGCGCAACCAAGGTTGCTCGGTCATGTATTTAATCCAGTGAGCTTCTGGCTCTGCTTGGATACGCATGACAAACTGCGGGTGGTGATTGCCGAGGTCAGCAACACTTTCGGCCAAAGGCACAGCTACCTATGCTATAAAGATGATCTGTCTCCCATCACGGCCAAAGACAGGTTGCGTGCGCAAAAAATCTTTCATGTCTCTCCGTTTCAGCCCGTGGAGGGAGATTACAGGTTCCAATTTGACATCAGCGCGCAGCGCATCGGAATTTCAATTGAATACCTGCGGGCTGGTGGAGGTCTTATTGCAACCCTGGTCGGACCACGCCAGCCCCTGTCCAATGTCTCAATCCTCAGTGGGTTTCTGCGGCGACCGCTCGGCTCTCGCCGGGTTTTGGCTTTGATCCACTGGCAGGCGGTCAAGCTATGGTTGCGCAAGGCGCGATTTCGCTCCTGCCCAGAGGTTCCACAAAGCGATATAAGCCGATGACCGCGAGCGCCTCTCAGCCGGCTCTGCCTGCCTTTGCGGTTTTTTCGGGTTTTTTGGCCGCCGCTGGCATTCCGATCTATATTTTCGCACCCAGTTTCTATGCGCAAAACTATGGTACGGGATTGACGGCCATCGCGGCGGTGTTGTTTTGGTTGCGCCTGCTGGATGCGGTGCAAGATCCCCTGTTTGGTTGGATTTCTGAACGGCTGGGCCGCGACCGCAGGTTTTGGGTAGGTTTTTCAGTTTTTATTCTGATTGGATCTTTAATCGTGTTGTTCGCCGTCCCGCCGCGGACCGCGCCTTTGCTGTGGTTCGCCCTCTCAATGACCGGATTATTCAGCGCTTTTAGCTTTCTGACGATAAATTTCTATGCTCAAGGGATTTCGGCCGCCGCGCATCTGCCTGGCGGGCATATGCAACTGGCGGCTTGGCGCGAAACCGGCGGGCTCATTGGTGTTTGCTTGGCGGCCGTAGCGCCCACCCTGCTGATGATCTGGACCGCCGCACCTATGGTTGGCTTTGCCCTTGCATTTGCCGCCTGTGGGCTCTTGGCCTCTTGGATGATGCGGCATCAGTGGGGCGGCACGGCCCCCTGTGCGCCATCCAACTTCGCATTCATCTGGCGCGATCAACTGGCACGCCGCATGTTGATCTTAGCCTTCGTAAATGCAATGCCAGTGGCCGTGACCTCAACGCTGTTTTTGTTCTTTGTCACCCATCGGCTGCAAGCCGGCACTTGGGCTGGCGGATTGCTGCTCGTCTTCTTCCTCTCAGCCGCCGGCTCAGCCCCGCTTTGGGCCAAAGCTGCCCAGCGGTTCGGCACGCGCCGAAGCTTGATCTTCGCCATGGGCCTGGCCATCGTCGTCTTCGCCTTGGCGGCATTTTTGCGCGGTGGCGATGTGGCTTTTTTTGCACTGATCTGCATTGCCTCAGGTGCCAGCATCGGCGCTGATTTAACACTGCTACCCGCCGCCTTCGCGCAGCGATTGGCCGTCATCGCACCCAACGGCGGGGAAGGTTTTGGGCTGTGGTCTTTGATGAGCAAGTTGACCCTGGCCGCCGCCGCCATAGCTGTGTTCCCAATCCTGGACCGGGCAGGATTTGACGCCTCAGCCCCCGAACAAACCGCGCAAGCTCTATCGACCCTTACTTTGCTCTACGCAGTTTGCCCGCTCATATTAAAACTGGTTGCGATCGGCTTGCTGATCAAAACCCCTTTGCAGGATGAATAGATATGACCATGACTTTCATCATCTTGGCCGCACTCGCTCTGGCGCTTAGCCTGCGCTATGCAACCGGCTTCAGAGCCCAGCGCCCGCAGCACTATGTCGCCAGCACGCCGGTATTCGACATCAGAGAGGTTCTCAAAGGGCCGATGCTCTGTGAAGGGGTGATCTATGGTCCCTTTGGCCGCGTCACCACCCGCTTTGTCGCGCAGATGCATGCAGAATGGCAGGGCAACGAAGGTCGCATGACCGAAGAGTTTCACTACGACAGCGGCACTATCCAGCACCGCGAATGGACTTTGAAACTCAATGAGGATGGCCAAATTCAGGCCACTGCGCCAGATTTAATCGGCGTAGGCCACGGGCAACAATCGGGCGCAACGGTGATGCTCTCCTATGAAATCAAGCTCACTGAAGAGGCCGGTGGCCATGCGCTCAAGGTCACAGATTGGATGTATCTTATGGAGAATGGCGCGATCATGAATCGCAGCCAGTTTCGGAAATTTGGCTTCAAAGTTGCAGAATTGGTCGCCACCATGCGGCCCCTGCCAACGGTCTGATCGAAGATGAATTATGCTGCAAAACGCTACTGGCTGATCGGTGCCAGTGAAGGGCTTGGCCGTGCGCTCGCTCACAAAATGAGTGCTGCCGGCGCAGAGCTCATTTTATCTGCCCGATCAGAAAAACGTTTGCAGTCCTTGGCCGATGCTCTGCCCGGACCGGCAGAGGTTCTGGCTCTAGATCTGGCCGATAGCGCATCTGTCGCAGCTGCCGGCGCGCGGCTGGGTTATGTGGACGGGTTGGTTTTCTTAGCGGGGGTCTATTGGCCTATGCCGGCGCAAAACTGGAATGGCGCGCAGGCGCTTGCCATGGCCGATATCAATTTCACAGGCGCGTTCCGAGTGCTGGATCAAGTGATGGAAGCGTTTCTGGCGCGTGATGCCGGGCATATTGTGCTGACCGGCTCGCTTTCAGGGTTTTGTGGTCTACCCGGTGCGATTGGATACGGTCCGTCAAAAGCAGGAATTATGGCCTTGGCGCAAAGCCTGCGCGCGGATCTGCACCGCACAGGGATCAAGGTCCAACTGGCCAATCCCGGCTTTATCAAAACCCGCCTGACCGACAAAAATACTTTTCCGATGCCCTTCATCATATCGCCAGAGCAAGCTGCCGACCATATGCTGCGCCACATGGAAACTACACGTTTTCAATATAGCTTCCCGCGTCTGTTTTCTTGGGTGTTTCGCGGCGGTCGTTTTCTGCCTGAAAGGCTCTATTTCAAAATTTTCGGCAAGAGCTGAAGGCTTTAAGAGGCCGTGCCTGTGCCCAACTTTGATACATGCTCATCAAAACACGCCGCCGCTTTGCCCCAAACACCCTGCGCCATATCGTGCAACCCCAGAAGGCTTGGCAAAAGCTGAGCGGCAAAATCTTCAGAACTTTCGCGCGGCAAGAGGGACGGCAAATTATCAATCGCCGTCACGTCCAAAATTGGATTTTGGTGCACGCGCAGGGCGGGATGCTCCCAGCTTGTGGTGCAATCATAAACTTTGATGGGAGAAAAGGCGCTGCTCGGGTCGCATGCGATGTCGCCAATCACCCGAAGTGCGCGCGGGGCGCCCGCGGCAGAGGCTGGCACAAAAACCGGAGTTGAGGCATTGGCAAGAATGCAATTGAGGAAAATGTCATGGGCTAGAATTTCAGGGAATGGCCCTCCCTTTGCGGTTTGCGCCATATCCCAACAGGTCACCTCAGAGCCCATGGCGAGGCAAAAGTCACGCGCTCCGCTGCCCACCCGGCCCAGCGCACCGACAATGATCACCTTGGGACGGGCATCCGTGCCAAGATCTTTGTCAATATGGTCTTGCAAGGCCCCCGCAGAGGCAAAGCCCTTCAAAGGGGCGCAAAGCGCACCGCTGTGCGCCGCCACCCAACATTTGAGCGCAACGGCCGCCCCGGCATATCCAGCCCAATAGCCAAAAGCCGCGACCCGGCGTCCGGTGTCATCGGTGAGATACTCCAGATCATAGAGCCGCCCGCCGCCGCGCTCAAACCGCTTGAGCAAGCGCGCGCCGTCCGGCTGGCCTTTATAGGCATGACCAAACATAATGTGGCGATGCACCAGCGGGCTGTCGTCTTCCGGCAGCTCTTTCAATCCAAAGATAATTGCATCTTTGGGGGCATTGCGCCAGGATCCCGTCGCGGCCAAACTGCACCCAGTGTAATCCACCAATGGAATAGCGCGGGTCGGATCTTCTTCTAAGGTTACTTGAAACCCAGCCTGGACAAGTTCTGTCACACCGTCCGGGGTCACGCCCACGCGTTGCTCATTTAGACGCTCTTCCGCACGAATCCAAATATGGGTCATAACAGACCTTTCTCACAGAGCGTCGCAACCGAGGGACGCAGGGCGATGACCCGTTGCAGCTGTGCCAATTTTGGATAATTTTGGATCTCCACCCCATCGCCAGCCAGCCATTGCGTAATTGCAAAAAGATGGGCGTCTGCCAGGGTGAACTGGGCTCCGAATATATACGGGCCAGTGATTACATCCTCCACATAGGCACAGCTTTCCGTCATGGTTTTTGGAACTTTCGCTCTCATATCCTCATAGGAAGTTTCCAGGTCAGCCCAGCGATATCCACGCAATTTATGTGCATGATTTATATGCATGGTGGCCGCAAGATAATAGGATATCTCCCGATGCTTGGCGGATTCAAACGCGTCCCTCGGCAGCATATTCGGGGCGATATATTCCAGCACCGCCGCAGTCTCAGTCAATGTGCCACCCGCAGTGACCAAAGCTGGAACGCGACCCTTCGGGTTAACCTCCAAATAGGCCTGACTGCGCTGTTCATCGACCGCAAAATCAATCAAACACAGCTCATAATCGGCTTCCACCTCCTCCAGCACAAGCGCAACAGCCACAGAAATAGTGCCCTTAGTGGCAAAAAGTTTTAGCATAATCTGTTCCAATTCATTTATTAAATCACGGTCCGAGCGTAACGGCGGTCGGCGGCATCCAAATGCGGCGTGCCGTTATAGCTTGCCATTTGCGTCGCTCCTTGGGCAATTGAAAATCGATGTATCGAAGAATTGTGAATAGGCAGCATCACTTGGGCAAACCCCTTCGGCCCCAGGGATAAATGCCGGGCAAACGCCATACCAATCACGCCACCAGAGGTAATCACCAAACTACGGCCGCCAAAGCTGGCAAGCTCCGACATCACTGTAGCGAAGCGATCTGCGAAACTGCAGTAGCTTTCATGGGCACTGTCCAACCGGCCAGCATGCCAAGCGGTGAAAAGCTGTGGCACATGCTCGGCAAATTCTTCCGCTGACTTAGGTAAAGGCTCCCGTGTTTGCGTCTGATATTCTCTGGCCAAATCAAAATAGCGCAGCTCATTCACCCGAGAATCGATCTCGATGCTCTGCGACAAGCCTAACCCCGCCGCAGTCTCCTGATGCCTCAAAAGATTGCCGCAAATTACACGATCAAATTCACTGTCTTGGGCGCGCAGATAATCGCCCAGCCAAGCAGACTGTTGATGACCCGTGGCGGAAAGCTTGTCATAGCTTTCCTCATCTTTGGCACCGGTATTGGCTTGTCCATGGC
>ENA-ORDA01002674-ORDA01002674.1-marine-metagenome-genome-assembly--contig:-NODE-2674-length-13283-cov-5.303726_pt1 | contig 13283 bp, 18 predicted proteins | sample MGYA00237778_ERZ508506 | MGnify/ENA primary metagenome ERZ508506 (study PRJEB26177, sample SAMN06267891) | marine metagenome | isolation source: Monterey Bay, California, USA | place: Pacific...
AACGCTTTGTATATCCGCCTACTGTTTCCAGCTGATAGGTATGGCTCAAAATCTGAACCATCAGAGGCTTGCTTAAGTGTTTAGGAGGCGGGCGACCTACGACTTCCCGCCACTCTGCCATCAGCGCCTCACGCGAGGCCGCTGCCAAACCATCTAAATCAAGTCTCATGTTCTACTCCGTACAATCATCTCGTACCGAGCAGAGCCCGACGGTATTCGGGCGTAGTTACACACAGCTATACGGTGCAAGAGAAGTCCAGTGGAAAGATCAGGGATAGCTGGATGTTAAGACTAGTTGGGCTGAGAGACCCAGCCCGCCGCTATTCGGGCACAGCTACACACAGCTATACGGTGCAAAAGAAGTCCAGTGGAAAGAGGGCCTATACCTAGATGTTTGTTCTCTTAAATCTGGCAGCGTCTTGATACTTTTTGAAAGGCACTGAACCATAGCGCTGATGTAAGCACACAATAGCAAGTTGGCAGTAGTATTATTTAAAGACAGAAACCGTGCCCAAGTAGAGTCAGTTTTTCTGGCTAAATTTCACGTTGAAAAAGCTACCCTGCGCTGCTGATTAGAAATTTTGAAAAATGGCTCGCAGGGCACTGATTCATTGGAACCAGAGGGGAAAACGATATCAAATGCCTGCAGTATTGCAATTCAAATCAATCTTTGTTGGAGTAAAAAGATAAACTGAGAATCCGTGCTAAATAGTTGAAATACAGTATGGAATTACAGCGAAATAGTAGGTTTGATAACCCTGCACGTCAATGTATATGTCGAATGCCGCAGAATTCGGGATAACCAGAAAGGCCAAATTTTTTTGCCCACTCTTTCAATTGCTTCTCTCGACTAACTTTGATCCACATGCGATAGAACATAGCCCGCTTAGTTTGCTTAATTTCATTTTTTGGATTTTTTTATTGTTACGGCATCATGCCACCGCATTGCCTAACAAGGCTCCACTGCATATCTAGCAGACTTAATTGCAAAACTAATCCTTATTGAACAGCACGTTTCTTTGAGAATCAGTTTACAACTCCTCCATATTTCGCGCCAAGAAGTCTAAATCTTGTCCAGAAAGAGGCTTGTTTCCCAATGTGGCCTCAAAAGCTTGCAAGCGCTTATAGATCGAGATCAATTCAATAATTGAAGTCCATGAAAAAACGAGAAACTGAAAAGAAGATGCAACTTGGCCAAAAGCTCTTAAAATTTGGTTCATTATGCCTAAAGTAATTTTACCAGTTACTATTGTCGGAACCAATATAATGTAAGCAATTACATTGTCGGCTTGGAAGTAAAAATAGCGAAAGAAGTTGAAATAAGTGTAGTGAAAATAGATCCTAAAATAGTTTCTTTTCACATTTGAAAAAAGCTTTTTAAGTTCAATGGGAGTTCCCCGTTCTTCTTCATCTTCACCCAAAACAAGTTCTTTTCGAAAAGCTGCTTCTACTCTTTGGTTTTTAAATTCTAACCCAGGAAGACGAATTCCTGCAGTAATCATCAATATAGTTCCGAAAAATGACCAGGCTATCGATAGAAGCACCAATGGATAGGGAAGGAGGCCTAGAATTGGTATTGTATCCACATGTACTGATAAAGCAGCCAGTACTGGTAAAAAGGCAATTAACGTCATAATTGAATCTAAAAATGAAACCCCCAGATTTTCCATAATCGAGGCAAAACGCATTGTATCTTCTTGAACTCTCTGGGATGCGCCTTCAATTTTTCTGAGCTTGTTCCAACGCTCAACATAATAGTCGTTCATTGCATTGCGCCATCTAAATATATAATGGGCTGTAAAAAATTTATTAAAAATAATAAAGGCAATGTAAGGAAAAGCGATAGAAGAAAAAATTAAGAAATGCCAATAAAGGGTGGTAGAAGATACGCTATTAGGAGAAGAAAGTGCAGCCTGTATATCGTCATAAAATGGTCCATACCATGCATTAATTACGACCGATACCTGAACTGATGCGTACGATATAAATATTAATAATGCAGAACCAAGGATAGACCATAGCTGCCAGACATGGGGATTTGAAAACTTCCAAAACAAATAAAAACAGATAACTCCGATCCAGAAATAAAGATCAAACCACAAAAACTCATGAGTTATAAAATGATTCAACCCGATGACTGGATCAGGCGAATTGAACTGAAACCCTAATAAAAGTCCAAGATAATCTCCCGCCAGATACCAAGTAAAAATCAAAGCAATCGACCAGGTGATAGCAGAGAATAAAAACCATCTGGGTTTTGGAAAAAATGATGTAAACATCTTTGAGAGTTACCACGCAAAAAATTAATAATGCTACCTGGCTATTAAATTAATTTTTCTAAACTCATAAAGCAGACTGGGTTACCTATTCCTAATTACGGAGTAAAAAATGTCAAGTTGTTTGTATCAAGTATGAATAAAGGCTCCGTCGAAACTATCAGAAGACTTGAGATCTAATGTAAATAGCGTAACTGCTAAAAAATTGACATTGATTGCTTGCAATTGTGGTATGTTAATTGTTTGCACATTTGATGGACTTATCGATTATTGTCAGGAATCTGAAAAAGAAGGAATAGAAAATTATCCTCTATATTATGGGGCTAAAAATGTTATTTCGGACCCTAAAAAATAGAAATACATCAAAGATCATTTGTGTTTTACCAAGGGGTAGAGCAAGTAACTTCAAAAAAGATAGCTGAACGGCTTTATAATAGAATCAAATCTATTCAAGATTTTATAGATGTCATATCGGTAACACTTATAGAATCAAATCCTGCAAATAACCCGCAACCGCTAACTGAGGCTTGTTGCGTGAAAACTTTCTGCTTTCCTATAATTTAAGAAGAGGGTGTGGCCTTTGATGAAGAAACGTCAATTGCTATCACAAATTTTGGTAAGAATTTGAATAGATTTTATTAACATTTCTGATTCATTACTTTCACATAATACAAAGCCGTATGTATTGGCTTTTTTTATATTTCCCTCAGATACTGAACGAATAATGTTTAAAAAATTACGCTCATTGTCAGTTATAAAAATGGAACAACATTCACATTCTGGAGAATTAAAGCAAAAAGGAGAAATTCGACTTCTGCGCATTGTTTGTATTGCTGCCAGTACTGTTACTGCAATTTCAGGACCTTTTTTATGACCAAATTTATCAAGAGCCTCATTAATCGCATTAAGCCAGTTTTGTTTGATAGGATCTACAAAGTTTAAGAAGTAGTACCGAGAAATTTTTAAAATTACTAATTCTGTAGGTTCCAACTGGAGCTCTTTGATCAGAGTGCCTTGACGCGAATTTTTACATTTTTTATTTTTTTGCGCTGACATATTAATCTCAACATTCAGTTATTTTATTACTGAATTGTGTAAGGATCAATTTTCCTGAACGCGTTTTTCGTAAAGTGTATCTATTTTTATCTAAGTTAACTTGCGCAACAATTGAGTTGCTACTTAAATCAATTACATCGTAGTGGTTGAGAATAGAGTATACGTTTTCTTCATCATAATTTTTTTTCGTTCTTATCATCTTTAACCCCGTTAATTTATGTTTACCATCCGGGCTAAATCAAAAAAATGTCGGGCTTGGATCTCATTATTCCTGACAAAAATTATCGGCTTTGTCAACTTGAAATTATATGAACAAAATTGGTTGAAATTATAGGTTTTTTAAAACCGTTTTCGAGATTGTACTTTGATAATATCTATAAAAATTAAGATCTTTTAATCCCATTAATATTGAGGCCAACGCACTATTTTTTAAAATAAAAAAAAATTCCCAATATATAATTTTTGTAATTACGCCGATGATAAAATTCAGTCTAAGATGCCAAAGAGTAACCGCCATTATAGCTATCACTCTTTCTTCGAACTTGAGAGTGCTCAACTACGCGGTCGCGGGCAATACCTCGAATTTCTTCAATCGATGAGTAACCTTTTCGCTCTAAATACTCAGCTAGATCTTGAGTTAACTCTTGGATTAGCTTTACTCCAATGCCTCCACTCCCTTTTTCTTCCATAGCGGCGGTACACACTTGTAAGTTCCCAGCTCCATGCGCCACAAAATTAAAAGCTTCGCGAAACCCTCGTATTCCCCCAATTCCAGATATCGCCTTATCAGGAAAATATTTTGAGATATCCGAAACGCGCTGTAAGGCCTGGTGTAGGATCGCCAAGCCGCCTAGCCCTCCAGAAGTTACTAGCCCATCAACCTCAACTTCAAATTTCATCGTTTCTGGATCCATAAGTGGAAGAGAGGGAAAAGTATTACAAAGCGATATAGATGAAGCCCCGGCATCATAGGCGGCCTTTGCAGCGTCTACTAGTTGGGATGTTGACGGGGTTAATTTGACCCAAATTGGTACGCTAACTGCGCGTGTTACAGACTTAAGGATGGAACTTATAATGTGTTCGTCATTTGCTAAGTTCGCTCCCATGTCCTTTCTGTCCATATGTGGGCAAGACATATTCAATTCTAAAGCATCACATCCAACGCGCACGCATTCAGTTGCAAGCTTGCGCCAATTATCCATTTCGACTTCGTTACCTGCTCCAGCCATTATGGAAGCAATAACTATCCGATCTGGATAAGTAGTTTTTATTTCCTCTAAATCAGGCAGCCATAACTCTAGTGGTTGGTCGGAAATTAGCTCCCAATTCCAAGATGAGTGCGCTACAGAGTTTTCTCTTTTAAATCGAGATACATAGGGTTTTACACTGCTGGAACGTTGGTAAATAGTTTTAGGTCCAGCCACGTTTTCAACGGGATGTAAACCTATGGTCTTAGTAACCACGCCGCCCCAACCGGCTTCGAAAGCTTTTAGTATCTTCCGTTTACTTTCAGTAGGGGGCGCTGACGCCAACACGAAAGGATTAACAAATTCAAGATCAGTAAAAGTTGTTGCAAGTCTAGACATCATAACATCCTGATTTTTGTTATTTTAAAATTTTTGACGATCGATATGGTCAATTTTCTCAACCCGATCTAGCAGGGTCTCTAGGGAAAAATTAGGAAAGCATGGATCCATACAGTCGCCAACAACAAGTTGAAGTAAACCATACGAATCTAATCGACCGTTTTCACTCTCGTTAAAAGGTGATCTTTCATCCTCAGTAGCGGACATTTAAGGCTCCTCCCTAACCGTTTTAAGGTCGGGCTGCCCAAATGTTGGTTGCTAGACGTTATAAATTAAAGGATGTTTAGATATCGAAAGTCAAGAGGGGCCTTAAAAATAGCAAATTAAGATTGTAAGAATGAATCTGGTGTTGGATCAATAGCCTCTTTAGATTCAGGCGCTAAAAATGTACCAATAAAATAGAGACCTGCAATAAAAACTATAGGCACCCCCAACGCTATAGCTGTAAATATAGAACCGGCAACCATTTGGCCGAAGATTTGGGCCACAGACATCTCTTTGTCCCACGATTTTGGGTCATTTGTGTTCATTGATCATATCCTCGCATTTAGATTTTTTAGTCAAGGGGCGCATAACCATGGGTTTGAGCCCAATAGTACCAATTATCCACCACAGTGCCGGTCAATAAGATACCGACTCCGCCCGTTAGTGGAACCAAAACTGCGAACCACCAGGCCCAACGATGAATTCCTTCCATTGATGCATTAAAGCCCATGGTCCAGCGCCAAAATAACGCCGCACGCTCTGATGCTGTACCTCTATCTGCGATTTGTTCTAACTCACGATCGCCTCCAAAGCGGGAAACAGCTAAAATAGTCGCCCCATGCATCGCAAACAAAAGAGCAGAGCCGTAAAGGAACGCAATTGAAAGCGCATGAAATGGATTGTAAAATAAGTTTCCGTAGATCACTGAAAAATTCATAGTCCAATCCAAGTGGCTAAATACCCCATAAGGCACGGCCTCGGACCAACTACCCATCATAATCGGACGGATTAATCCTAACACAAGAAATAACCAAATCGCAGCGCCGAAGCCCCAAAAAACATGCTTTCCCATTTTAAGTTGACTAGCGAGTTGATATGATCTGGCCCACCAGGAAAGAACGGAGATAAGAAGGAAGAAACTAGCGATTATCCAGAGGCCACCCTCCTTTAGAGGAGCGAACCTGAGACCATATTCTTCAGCAGGCGGCTCAAGAGAAAAATAAAATAGATCTCGCATAAAAACAGCCGGATTATAGCCGGCTTGAGCCCAATAACTAGCACCGACAATTAAAAACCAAATTAAACCCGTGCCCAGCGAAAGAATACCGAGAGCGCCTAAATAAAATGGGCCAATTTGCGCATTTCCAAACCATCCTAATAATTTTGAAAATCGAGTATTTTGAGTTCTTTCTTCAAGAAATACCTCTTCAATTACCCCTAATTCAGGAGGTCCTTGTACCTGAACTTGCGTAAATATATTCTGATATTCAGCCATTAACTCCTCCTTCAATATCTACCCAGAATGGTAAATCAACGTACCAAAACCACCAATCTGCCCAGGCATCAAACCAGACTGTGCCAGATATAACGATACAAATAGCAGACCAGAGGACTGCCTGTGTCGCTAATAATAAACCTAGCCGGTGTATTCCCAATGGCCCTATTGAATACCCAATGAAATCTCTAAAAAATGTATCTTCATGTTCGGGAGAGCGCATCTCATTGCCTCGCTCTGGATTAGAAGCTGATAATATAAGAGACCCATGTAAACAGAGCGCAAGAGTAGTGGTGAAAAATAAAGATACTGCGATCATATGAGCAGGATTGTAATGAAAATTTCCATAGGCATAGCCAACATTATTTACCCAATCTAAATGAGACCAGATGCCGTAGGGAAAAGCATGGCCCCATGCGCCCATTAAAACTGGGCGTACTACGACTAGCGTCGTGTAGGCTAATATCGCAAATGAAAAAGCAAATGGAATATGCAGACCCATGCCAAGTTTTCGAGAAATCTCAATTTGTCGTAGGGCCCAAGAAATAAACGCACCGTGTGCGCATATGGTTATCAGCTGCCAAAGCCCTCCTTCTTTTAGGGGCGCGAACCCAAGGCCAACGTCCAATTCCGGCGGTTCTATAGAAATTAACCAGGGGTTCCAACTTTCGCCTAACGCGGCACCATAAAAAATTAAAAATGTGCCCAGAAATGCGAAAAACGCCGCTGAAACACCAAAAAATCCAACGTAAAATGGACCAACCCAAAAGTCGAATAGATTTCCTCCTATTAGCGTACCGCCTGGTACTCGATACTTTTTTTCGAAAGATAAAAGCGCCATTTTATTTTATCCTTAGTTAACGACGGGTGATTTGTCGCACTATGTTTTACGACACATTTTCATGTCAAAATTTATTCCGTCGAAATGATACCTCGGAAAATATAAAAAGATTTCCCTACGTAACGACTAAGAACATTCCAACAAATGCATATGACCGTCTTTATTAATTGTCGAATTTTGGCTGGTTTTTGCTCAGCTTTAAAGCTGGGAAAGACTTGCTTTGTTTTGCTCTTAAATGAACGTTCTATTGCTGGCAAACAGGGCCTAGATCATTCAGTAAGACAACCTCTGACAATCAATATTCCAAAATTTTAATTGTGTCAATAAAATATGACACATGTGTCACTTAAAGTGGACATAATTTTAGGGAAGTTTATAAAAAATTTCGATATTCTTCTTTCCAAACCCTGCCAAATCGATTTCTTGGTTTGTCACCGGGTCATAGATACTTAATCTTTTTGGAGATCTTAATCTGAGAACAACAAAACTGTCTGAATCTTTTTTAGAAACAGACCGATTTCTCAAAATTACGCCTTTAATAGTAGAAACAAAATTTTCATCGCCTTTTTCGTAACTGACTAAAACCTTATTTTTTTCATCGATAATCTGAGTTTCGCCCAGAGGTCCCACAATAAATTTTATTTTCCGCTCTGAGATAATATTTCTTTCGACTGATAGCGATAAAGGCTTTAGATCAAAAAATACATATGAACCCACAAACAGTACAACCGTTGTCAAAAATAAGACTACCAATGTCTGTGGCGATAATCGTCGAATAGTACTTTTACTCATATCAATCACTGCTGAGAAACTCTTCACTATATTTTCTTTTTACATGGTTTAATCATATTTTCCAGAAATTCAGTCGAGCCTTTATCAATATGATGTGAAAAATTTAACCAAAACTGCGCCTCGCATTGATTTTTTTCGATAAAATGAATTCCGTGCTCGAATCCATGATACAAAGTCATTGCGGCCTCTATTTCTCCAGAAAAGGCAGCTCTTTCCAACCAATTAATCGCTTCATTTTGTTGGATTTTCGACGTAGCGCGCGATAACAAAATCGCTCCTAGCAGAGATTGCGCAGGAGAATAATTTAATTCAGCACTTTTTTTTAGATGCGCTAGCGCATAGACCTCTTCCTGATCATCGTCCGATACGTCAAGTAGAAGTATTCCGACTATGTAGAGTGCTTTTTCATGGTGGCTTTTTGCTGCTTCGAGCAAAAAGGACATTCCTATTTGTCTTTCTTTATATGAACAAGCAGGGTTAGTTAGTTTATTCCCCATATGGTATTTAGCTTCATTATCACTCTTGATGGCCTGTTTCCAAACTAAGTGATCGGCAATAGAATTCGAGCATATTCTTTCCCAATCATTGAGGATGATTTGAGTATCTTCGGCTATAACTACCGAACAGCTCAAACACAGATAAATAATCATTGGTTTAAGACGCAATGCTAGCATTTCTTTTATTCCATAAATATTGAATATTTTACTAGCTGGCTACAACTTGAAATAATTATTAAATGTCTATCAAAACTGATAACACAGAATAGTTTACATCGTCGTTTACGCGCTGTGTGCGTCAGACTGGCTGGCTGCATCAATGGAGTTAGCTGGCATGTCTTTCACAGAAGACCTCGCTAGTTGCGAAGTGTTACCTCGATGGCATTCGAGACTCCATAAAGTACTATAAGTGTTGTCGAACAGTCAACCTTTACTATTTGTATAACAAATATTGAAAAAGTTAGTTTTGCTACTACATGCTCACCAGTCGATAAGTAATTTGTTACAGTCAGCCGGTATCACCGTCGATATTATAGCCAGCAAATGTAAAATTATAATTTTTGAGCTTTCTGAGTCTAATTTAATTCTCAGGCAGCTTGAGCGAATGGTAAAATAGGAGATGAGATGCTGAACACATATCGTAGAAGGACAGTTTTGAGTGGTATTTTGGGAGTTTTTGGTGCGGCACTAATACCAAAAACTTCACTTGCTGGTGAAAATTTTGAAATACTGATGTTAAATAAGGACCCTGAAAATTCGAAAAGAAAGATGATCTTTTCGAACGAAATATTGTCCATTAACGTTGGTGACACGGTTATATTCAAGCCAGAAGATAAGGGTCACAACAGTGAGTCAATAAAAGGTATGATACCCAACGGGGCAACTAAATGGCGCGGGAAAATGAATAAAGAAGTTTCAGTTACTTTTGAAGTTCCTGGTTTCTATGGATATCATTGTAAGCCGCATGCTTCGATGGGTATGGTTGGACTGATCGTGGTAGAAGGACCAGGAAAACTTGATAATCTAGAAGCAGCTAAGAGCGTCAAACACCGTGGAAAGGCGAAGAAGGCTTGGGCTAAAATTTGGAAAAAAGCAGAAACCGATGGTTTTACTTCATAACAGCAAGTCAAAACCTTCGTCTGATTACTGAACATCGCCTGTTTGATCTTTGCTCCGCTAAACTTAAAACTAGCGGAGCAACCTTAGCTTTTAGATACGAAAATTTTATGTAGTGAAAATTGAAGAAGAGAGAGATCTAAAGGCAAAAAGCCGATTGGTCTGTCAATAAATAAGTTATTCCTCGGGTAAGAATAAAACCAAGTAATAGCGATTTTGGTCCGAGATTAGTTATCTTGGCTATAAGTTGTCATTTTTAGACATGTTGACCGCCGTTAATCAAAACTTCTGTTCCGGTTACATAACTTGAATTAGAGGAACACAGAAAAAATATTGCATCAGCAACTTCCGGAGCTTGCCCTAGTCTGCGAAGTGGTAGCTCGCGAACAATCTTATGAGTGCCCTCGCTTAAGATGTCCGTTTGAACTTCGCCCGGAGCAATAGAATTTACCCTTACGCCCAATGGACCAAAATCATGAGCCATTTCTCTAGTCAACGCGGCAAGTGCAGCTTTTGAAGTCGCATATGCCGCTCCCGCAAAAGGATGCACGCGGCTTCCTGCTATTGATGTCACATTCACAATAGCGCCACTAGCGCTCGCCAGCTCTTGTTTTAACTCCTTGCTTAAAAAGACTGATGCAAAAAAATTTATATCGAAAACCTGCCTCCAGGCACTCATTTCAGTTTCAAAGGAGTTCAGACGCTTTCCTTGGTCGCACTTAATTGAAATACCAGCGTTATTTATTAACGCATTTAATCTTCCATCAAGCTTTTCTTTAATTTCTGCAAGTGCGCTGATCATACTTTCAGAATTACCTAAATCTACCTGAACATGATTAATTTTACCTCCTGGCCAAGGACATCGCTCGTCGAACGCTTGCCGAGAACATGTTATTATACGCCATCCCTCTGAACTGAACTTTTTTACAGTTGCATGTCCAATTCCTCGGCTTGCTCCCGTCAATAGAGCAACTTTAGGCGGTGATTTGTGTTGATAAATCAAATTTTAAGCGCTCTCAAATCTAGAAAACATAAAACTGAATTTTGTTTTAAATTTTGTTTTTTCATTATGAGGTTTAGAATCTGAGGCTTGTTGTAAGTTTTTATTTTGTTTCATTGGCTAACCTCATTTCTCCATTTTCAATAATGCTTAGCTTGTAAAGCTTTTCATTCAAAATGAAGTAAGCGAATTCTTTTTGACCAAACAAGTCATTTACATCAAAATAGTAGGGATAAGACGTAGCCTCAGGAGTGTACGTTTTATTATTTGAATTATTAGACAAACGCTCCCCAGAAACTCTGTAAGCTTCCATGTTAGAGTTCGCAGAATGAGTCAGAAAAAAACGAGATGAATTCATCTCAAAAGCGTTGACCTCAACAAAACGCATAAAAAATTTTGTTACAAAATTTATCAGCTCAAAGCTCGAGCGTTTAATGTGTTCAAAGAAACCTAATAACATCATGGTAACTCCAGCATTGTTTCGCGGGTGCCGGGCTAACCTTTTAATTGGATGGCTAGGGTGTTGCTTAATCCTGACTTAAATAATAAGAAATATCAAATCTTTTTTTAAAAAGTCGAATCGTTGCACATTTTTTTAAGAGACTTCTTAACTTTTGTTGAAAGAGGATTTGTCTAATGCGCGCCATGTTCATTAAATTTCTCATCGTATATGTAATTGCGTTCACCCATGCGAGCCTAGCAACCGCAAATGATTTGTTGGTTGAAATAACTCGTGATGATACTTTTACTCCAGATATTGCCCGGATAAGCTCTGGTCAAATAATCAAGTGGGCGCCGAAAGTTAATGGACATAATGTAGAGTTTGTTAAAGGTCCCGACGGCGCCAATCTTCCATCAAAGTCAGTTCTGTCAACAAACACATCAATGAAATTTGTCGAAACCGGTGTCTATCTCTATTGGTGCACACCGCATAAAGATATGGGAATGTTAGGATTAGTGGTGGTTGGAAATGATCTTACCAACCTAAAAGAGATACTAGAGGTCGATATGTCTAGACAAAGCAGGTCTGTATTGAGGGCACTCATCAATTCCCTCTAATGATTGGCCGCATATTTAATGGATTAAAGGTCTCAGCTTAATTTTTTCTGCTAAAATTAATCCAAAGGCATAACGAAGGCGTATCAAAGGTAATTTTGGTAGCAACCTCACCTCAGCCTTATCGCCTTGTTGCTTTTTGTGGCAGCCACCTAGAACTTCACGCAGGTATCTAAATAGACCCACCGGGCAATTTAGTAAAGAAATTGAGGTATATCGAATGAACGAAAATGATCACATCAAGGAAGCTAAAAGTGAACTATGGCAGGCCTTTGCCGTTTTCTTAACGCTTATCTTGTTCGTGTTGATGATATCCGCCTTCATTGGGCTGTACATAAAAATCTATTAGGAGATCCAAAATGGACTTAACTTTTAAAAGAATAACAACTAACATACCAGAGTTTTGCGCTAGCCATTGGCTGCTACGTATCCCGTTAGCGGTTGTTTTCATCCAACAGGGTCTGTCTAAATTTCCAGTTACGCAAGATGACGCAGTTGCTTACGAACTGCCATATCTTGTATGGTGGTTCGTAGCTTATGGTGAGCTTGGGGCAGGCGTCGGTTTGCTAGCTGCCGCTTTCATGTCGTTAAAAGCAATTTCTCATTTACCTTTCATTACTGAGTGCAGCGATATGCTCTCACGGTTTAGTGGCATTACAATGTGTTCTATCACAACCGGTGTGATTTGGATCAGTGAACCGGAAAGCTTAATGGAAGTTTTATTATACGATAATCTACATGTTTTCTTGTGGGTTGGTGGTCTTTACTTTGCCTTAAGAGGCAATAGAGCATAGCGAAATATTTAGGCTTTAAGTGAGAACTGTTAGAATAAGCCGCCTTGGTCGCAATAGGTATGGCCAGCAGAAATGAGGATACGCTAGATCACTACCGCCTGTGTTTCTGCAGGATTTATCAACTGGCACGTTCGGCAATCTTTAGCAGCAAGATTTGCATTTCGTAAAGCATACGCTGCGACGCTGGATAGAGCAGGCCGAGCAGGAGATGAACCTTAAACTATTTGGCCGTGAGAGCGAAATGAGCATTCGCTTTAACGCGGACAGCTTACTGAGCGGCGATTTGAAAACCCGCATGGAAGCTCATGCGACTGCGATCCAGAACGGCATTAAGACGCCAAATGAGGTGCGGGATTTAGAAGAATTAGAACCCCGCCAAAATGGCGATGACCTACTGATCCAAGGCGCGACAATGCAGATTGAAAGCCAGCCTAATGTTGATCAAGATGAGATTGGACGCGAAACTTAGTAGTTTAATTTATATCAAAATCGGGTTGCCAAACTCTTTTTGATTGGTTAGGCCTGTTCTATGCTGGTTCCTATCGGGCCAGCGCCCTGCTAGCAAAACTCTCACCCTTCTAAGTAGCCGCGCAGGGCATCTTCACTACACTGGAATTGGTTTAAAAAACCGTTTTTGTGTAGTTACTCCTTAACTTGCCAGTTGCTGTGCCCAGTAACTAGGGCCCTGCAAGCAAGTTTGTTTACCTTATGCCAGCCATGCAGGAATTTTTCATAATCATTATTTAGTGCTACTATCGAACAACGAGCGGACGGGCTCTGTCAGAATAA
>ENA-ORDA01002676-ORDA01002676.1-marine-metagenome-genome-assembly--contig:-NODE-2676-length-13282-cov-3.252556_pt1 | contig 13282 bp, 5 predicted proteins | sample MGYA00237778_ERZ508506 | MGnify/ENA primary metagenome ERZ508506 (study PRJEB26177, sample SAMN06267891) | marine metagenome | isolation source: Monterey Bay, California, USA | place: Pacific...
ATAATCAGTGGTTTTCCTCCACCTATGAACTACAGTGAAGCTCCATATGGTGTTGGTTTTACTAAATTAGGTTCTGCTGGATCAGCCGAGAAATACTCCATGCCAGATGGCGCCGAGTTAGGACCTCATGACATTATAGCATTTAATAATTACGAAGCAGGTTTGACGTATGCTAAAAAGGTTAACAAACCTATTTTAATTGATTTTACAGGATATGCTTGTGTTAACTGCAGAAAAATGGAAGAACGAGTATGGGCAAACTCTGAGATTTTAGGAATTCTTAATAAAGAAATAGTTTTGATTTCTCTATATGTTGACGATAAACGCTTATTACCAGATAATGAGCAATACACAAGTAAAACTACAGGAAAAAGAATTACATCCATTGGGAATAAATGGAGTGATTTTCAAATAAAAGAATACCAAGCCAATGCGCAACCGTATTATGTTTTGATGGATTTACAGGAGCAAAACTTAAATACTCCAATAGGTTATACTCCAGATGTCGAGAAATATAAGAATTGGTTAAATGAAGGACTTGATAATTTTAAATAAACATTAGTTTTATTGATTGACTATGTGTTCCGAACAAAAGGGGTTAAATTTCTACATTACCGAAAAAATGATATATTTAACCACCAAATCATAATAAATTGAAAAATATATTACTTTTTGTGTTATTAGCTTTGCCTTGCACTATTTTTTCGCAAGAGTTTCCGCCAATAAGTTTTTTTTCAACTGATGAATACCAAGCTGAAAATCAAAATTGGTCTATTTCACAATCTTCTAATAAGAATATTTATTTCGCAAATAATGCTGGTTTACTCGAATTTAACGGTGCTCGTTGGAAATTATACGATTCTCCAAATGAGACGATTATAAGATCTGTAAAAGTTGTTGGTAAAAGAATTTACACAGGTAGTTATATGAACTTTGGATTTTGGGAAGAAAATATTTTTGGACTACTCGAATATAAATCAATCACTGAAGAGCTAAATATTAAATTAATTGAGGACGAACAATTTTGGAACATTATACAAATCGAACATTGGACTTTATTTCAGTCCCTCAATAGAATTTATATTTTAAACAATAAAAATAACTCATTACAGACAATTCAATCAGAGTCCACGATAACTAAAATGTATGCTGTAAATGAGTCTGTTTATTATCAAGAATGGGGAAGAGGTATTTTTAAAATAGAAAATGGTAAAAGTAAATTGATGACAGATGATAAATTAATAGCTAATACCATTGTAAATAACATGTTTTACAATAATGATAAGTTATTGATTTTAACAGATAAAAGAGGTTTTTTTGAGCTTAAAGGTGATAAATTAAAGTCATGGAATTTAACTCAAAACAATGTGCTAAAAAGCGTAAATGTTTATAATAGTATTCAATTATCAGATGGTAGTTTTATTATTGGAACTATATCTGATGGAATTATTTACCTGAATAATACGGGAGATTTAATTACTCAAATTAATCAAAATAACGGATTAGGGAACAATACAATTTTATCTTTATTTGAGGATATTGATAAAAACATTTGGTTGGGATTAGACAATGGAATTAATTGTCTTGAGTTAAATTCAGCTTTTAAAATCTACCGAGATAATAGTGGGAATTTAGGTTCAATATATACGATTCAAATTGAGAATAATAATCTATATCTAGGAACTAATCAAGGGTTATTTTACAGAGAAGTCAATTCTACCTCAGAATTTAAATTAATAGAAGGTACTGAAGGGCAAGTTTGGATTTTAACCAAATTAAATGATGAATTGTTTTGTGGGCATAATAACGGAACTTATTTAATTAAAAATAATAGCGCTAAACTAATCTCTGATATTCAAGGTACTTGGAATATTAAAAAAATTAATGGTAGGAATAATTTACTGTTACAGGGAAATTATAATGGCCTAAATGTTTTAGAAAATAAAAATGGATCTTGGAAATTTAAAAATAAAATTGAAGGATTTGACAACTCTTCAAGATATTTTGAATTCATTTCGGATAACGAAGTTATCGTCAATCACGAATATAAGGGAATCTATAAAATTAATATCGACACATCATTTACCAACGTAGTCAAAATATCAAAAGATTCAATTATTAAGGGACATAATTCAAGCTTATTAAAGTACAACGATGAAATTATTTATTCTTATAATGAAGGAGTTTTTAAGTATGACAAAAAAAATAAGAATTTTATAAAGGATACTTTACTGAGCGATTTTTTTAAGAATGATGATTTTATTTCAGGTAAACTCGTTTACGACCCTATTAATAAATCTTTATGGAATTTCTCTAGGTCATCCTTAAATTACATAACTCCCGGTAATCTGAGTGAAATTCCTGATTCAAAAAGTATAGATATTAATACACTGTCCAGAAACGGAGTTAGAAGTTATGAGAGTATTATTTGGTATCAAGATAATAAGTATATCCTTGGAACCTCTTCCGGTTATATAATTCTTGATTTAGATAAATTTAACTCTCCTGATAAAGAATTATATATTAATACCATCGAAATAAATGAATTAAATAGTAATCAAAGGCTTGTAGATAAAAGTAAAAATGGCTCATTTAATTTCAATGAGAATAATATTTTATTTTCTTTTAATATAAATAATTATGAAAAATACATCGAAACTAATTATCAATACCAATTAGAAGGTTTATATGATAATTGGAGCCTTTGGTCAACTGAAAGTAGTATTCAATTTAAAAATCTCCCATTTGGAGAATATAATTTTAAATTAAGAGCTAGAGTTGGAAATAAAATTCTGAATAATACAGTTACCTATAAGTTCAAAATTAAACGCCCGTGGTATTTATCAAATTATGCGATCATATATTACTTATTTTGTCTTATTCTTTTTTCTTTTCTTATGCACACCAGCTATCGCAAATACTACAAAAAGCAACGAGAAAAACTTTTACAAAAAGCAAAACAAAAATTAGAATTAAAAAGTTTTGAGAATAAACAACAAAAGCTCAGTTTCAAAAACAAAAGCTTAAAACAGGATATTGAAAATAAAAATAGAGAACTTGCATTATCTACGATGTCTCTTATTAAAAAAAATGAATTTTTAAGTAATATTAAAAGTGAATTAAAAAAATTGCCAAATAATAAAGATTTAAGTTCTGTTATGTATATAATAGATGAAAATATCAATTCTTCAGACGATTGGAAAATGTTTGAAAAGGCATTTAATAATGCAGATAAAAAATTCTTTAAAAAAGTAAAAAAGCAACATCCTGAGCTTACATCAAATGATCTTCGACTTTGTATGTATTTGAGAATGAATTTGAATTCAAAAGACATAGCTCCACTTTTAAATATATCTCCAAGAAGTGTAGAAATAAAAAGATATAGATTGCGAAAGAAATTACAACTTGAAAGAGAAATCAACTTAAATGAGTACTTTATCAACTTGAATTAATCACAACATTTTTTTATTTTACTACAACATTCATACAACATTTTTTACTTTTAATAAATAAAGCACTTTTCTGTTAACAAGTTTTTTTTTCGTTAAACCCTTTATATTCTTGTTTTTTTAATACTCCAAAAACCTATTCATACTAAGACGGTTGTTGTATGTTTTTTGTATATCTAAATTTTATGTTTTTAAATTATTTTCAACTTAATTGTGGTAAATAAAATTAAAGCAATGAAACAAATCTATTTAATTATTACTTTTTCATTAATTTCTTTGTTAGGATTTTCTCAAACAATTGAAATTTCAGGTAATATATCGGATGTATCAGGACTACCTTTACCGGGAGTATCTATTATTCAAGTAAACACAAATAATGGTGCAATATCTGATTTTGACGGATTTTTTACTATTAAGGGTGTTACAATTGGAGATCAGTTAAAATTCTCATACTTAGGCTTCAAGGAAAAAACAATTTCCATTAAATCAACAAATAGTCTAGTTATAACTTTAGATGAAGATCAAGAGTCTTTAGATGAAGTTATAATAGTAGGTTATGGTACTCAAACTAAAAAAGAAATTACGGGTGCCGTATCTGTTGTTTCCAGCAAAACAATTGAAGAACTTGCTCCAACAAGAATTGAACAAGCACTACAGGGACAAGTAGCAGGTGTAAACATCACTACACAATCTGGAGCACCAGGAAGTGCGTCAAATATTCGAATACGGGGTATTTCAACTAATGGAGATAATAGACCTCTTATATTATTAGACGGAAATGTAATCGAAGATTTAAGCGTTGTTACTCCTTCTGATATTGAAAATATTACGGTGTTAAAAGATGCTACAGCCGGTATTTATGGGGTTAGAGCTGCCAATGGAGTCATATTAATTACTACCAAGTCAGGGGTGAAAAATTCCGAATTAAAATTAGATGTCAACTTATATGGAGGTTTTCAACAAACCACACGAACTCTCCCTGCTTTAAACGCTTCAGAGTACGGTTTATATGTAAATGAAGCGCATGTAGCAAACGGCGAATCTATTATTTATCCAATTATATCTGATCTTGGTAATGGAACTAATTGGCAAAACGAAGTTTTTCAAAAAGCCTCTATAATTAATCAAGATTTCACCCTAAGAGGTGGTACAAAAAAATCTGGTTATGCAATTGGGTCTTCCTTCTTATCGCAAGATGGAATCATTGGAGGTAATAAGTCAAACTTTACTCGTTATAACATAAGATTAAATTTCAACACTGAATTATTAAAAAATCTTAATTTAAAATCTGGTTTAATCTATACGGGTACCAATCGAAAAGCACTTGCTGAAAATGCTATTGGTTCAGTTTTATTTAATGCTTTAAATAATTCTCCAACATTAACAGTTAAAGATGATAACAATCAATATACTTTATCAGAAGGATTAGGTAATGAGGTGATAAATCCTATAGCTCAAATCGCAAACACCTACAATAAATCAGTAGTTGATAAATTGAGTGGGAATTTTGGAGCTAACTATAAATTTTTAGAGAATTTCTCTGTTGAATCAAATATTCAATTCAATTATGCTGAAGTTAGGGGAGAAAATTTTAATCCTGTTGCTTTTTATGGTTCAGGAAAAGTATTTAATAAAGACCGAAGTGAATATTCAGAATCTAAAAGCGTATTTCAAGATTATACCTTTGACGCGATTCTTAATTATGAAAAAATATTTAAAGAGGCTCATAGTTTAAAAGCTACAATAGGAACTTCAGTTTTTAAAACGGAAGGAGAATTTTCTGGTTCAATTGGTTTTGATATTCCAGATAACGATTATAACAACGCTAGTCTTGAAAATGCATCGGATATTTTAAACTTTTATCCAAATGGAGATCCTACCTTCGACTCAAGGTTGTTATCTTATTTTGGTCGTATTCAATACAACTACAAAGAAAAGTATCTTTTTTCTGCACTTATAAGACGTGATGGTTCAACAAAATTTGGGCCTAAAAATAGATTTGGTTATTTCCCAACGGCATCTTTAGGTTGGGTATTGTCTGACGAAAATTTTTTAGAAGATGTATCTGCTATAAGTTTTCTAAAACTTAGAACTTCCTTCGGTATACTAGGTAACGATAGAATTCCAGACTATAGATATGTATCTATTTTAAATGGAGAAGGTGAATATGTGCTCAATGGAGAATTGGTAACAGGTATTGCTTTAGGAACCTTATCTAATCCTGAAATTAAGTGGGAACAACAAGAATCATTTAATGTTGGTGTAGATGCTAGGTTTTTAAATAATGAATTAATTTTTACAGCAGACTATTTTAGTAGAAACACAAAAGATTTATTGCTAGTTCCTGATATCTCAGGAATTTTAGGTGGAACTGCACCAGGATCTGGAGCTCCAATTATTAACGGGGGTGATGTGAAAAATACTGGTTTTGAATTTCAATTAGGCTATTCAAAAACGTTTAATGATGATATGTCTTTTAATATTAATTACAATTTTACGACTCTTGAAAACGAGGTTTTAAAAGTTGATAATAGTTTGGGCTATATTTCTGGTGGAGGATTTGGTATTGGTCAATCTGATGTTGCTAGAATGGAGGTCGGAATGCCAATAGGTTATTTTCATGGCTTAAAGACAGATGGTATTTTTCAAAATCAAAGTGAAGTTGATGCGCATCCATCTCAGTTAGCTCTTGGTGCCAATGCACAACCAGGAGATATAAGGTTTGTAGACGTTAATAATGATGGTATAATAAACGAGCAAGATAAAACGTACATAGGAGATCCTATTCCTGATGTTACTATGGGTCTAAATATTTCCTTTGATTATAAAAACTTTGATTTTCAGATGTATTTATTTTCTTCTATAGGAAATGAAATAGTAAGAAATTATGAAAGAAATTTATCCTTAACGAATAAAACCAGTTATGAACTTGATCGATGGACAGGTCCAGGAACGTCCAATTCTGTTCCTAGAGCAACTACGGGTGCTACATCAAATGCTGTCTTTTCTGACTATTTTGTTGAAGACGCATCTTACATAAGAGCACAAAATATGCAAATTGGATACACACTTAAAAAAAATACAACAAATGCAATAGGTGTAGATAAATTACGATTTTATGCTTCTGTAACCAATCTCTTTACTTTAACAAAATATAGAGGTTATGATCCTACTTCATCTTCAGGCAATCCTTTAGGTGGTGGATTTGATAACGGATTTTATCCAACACCCCGAACTTTTTTATTGGGCGTAAACTTTAAAATGTAATATAAGTTATGAAAAAATTAAAAAAAATAGATAGAAAGCTTTTAATAGTTTTTTTATTGTCATTAGTGATGGTTTCGTCATGTAGCGATGATTTTATTGATGTAGCTCCATCAGAGGAAAATTCAGAAGATTTTTTCAATACGGAAGCAGATTATCAAAATGCACTTATTGGTGCTTACGATATGTTACAGTCTTCATTTATGAATGTTCTCCTAGGCGAAATAGCTTCTGACAACACTTTGTGTGGTGGAGAAAGCGCAACGGATGTTCCAAGTTATCAGCAAGTTGACGATATGATACATACTCCTGTTAATTCTGAACTTAGAAATATTTGGAGTTGGATGTTTGCCGGTGTAAATAGAGCAAATTATATATTGGAATTCCAAGATAAATTAGATTTCGAAGGGAAAGATATTGTTTTAGGTCAAGCAAGGTTTTTAAGAGCTTATTATTATTTTGAACTGGTAAAATGGTTTGGAGATGTTCCGTTGGTTGTAGATCAAAGGATACTTTTTGGTCAGCAATTTGAAGTTGATCGTACTCCTAAATCAGAAGTATATGAACAAATCGAGCAAGATTTAATTTATGCTACGAATGTATTACCTCTAGTTCAAGTAGAAATTGGTAGAGTCACCAAAGGTGCTGCACAATCCTTATTAGGAAAGGTTTATTTATATCAAGATAAATTCTCCGAAGCTTCCAATGCTCTAGAAAACGTAATCAACAGCGGTCAGTATCAACTTCTTACAAATGATTATGCAAATATGTTTGAAAATGACTATGAAAACAACATAGAATCTGTCTTTGAAGTTCAATACACAGATGTTCAAGGTGCAGGTTTTGGGTGTTTACAATGCAGTGAAGGTAATGTTGCAGTGGGTTTTAACGGCATTCGAAATTATTCAGTGGAACCCGGATCTGTAGGTGATATTTTCGGTTCAGGTTTTAGTTTTAACGTTCCAACACAAGAGACCTATGATTTATTTGATGAAAGCGATATTCGAAGAGATGTATCTATTTTAGATATCGAAACCTGGGCTTCTGAAGTTGGAGCAACTTATGTTGAAGGATATGAGCATACAGGTTTTTACAATAGAAAATATATTCCTAGAAAAGGGGATTTAAATACAGGAGATCAAAATCTTACCAATCCAAATAATTATCGAGCTATTCGATATGCTGATGTCTTATTGATGGCTGCCGAAGCATTAAATAGAGGTGCAATTGATGAAAGTAGAGCAAGATTATACTTAAATGAAGTTAGGTCAAGAGCGAATTTGTCTGAAATTTCAAGTTCTGGAACAGCCCTTACTAACGATATTTATAAAGAACGCAGATTAGAACTTGTTGGAGAAGGCCATCGTTTTTTCGATTTAGTTAGAACCAACACAGCAAGTGAAAATATTGAAGGCTTTGTTACTGGTAAACACGAGGTATTTCCCATACCCTCAATTGAAATTGATTTAACAGGAAACAGATGGTCACAAAACCCCGGATATTAAAAAAAATAACAAATGAAAACTATAAAATTTATAAGTATTTTAATTGTCACACTCATATTTTCAAGTTGTGTAAGGGATAGTGATATTTTTGATATAGTGGAGTCGATAGATGCTCCTACAAATATTAGTGCTGACTTTTTTATTACTCAAGATAATACTGGTCTAGTGAAAATAACTCCTAATGGAGAAGGAGTTACTCAATTTGAAATTTATTTTGAAGCAGATAATAATGAATTTGCAACTGTTGGTATTGGCGAAAGTGTAGAGAGAATTTATTCAGAAGGTAACTATCAAGTAAAAATTGTTGGTCTTTCTTTAAACGGAAATACAACAGAAGTTCTACAACCTCTTGTTGTTTCTTTTTTACCCCCCGAAAATTTAGTTGCCACCATAGAAAACGATCCTACTAATAATTTCCAGATCAACGTATCGGCTACTGCTGACTATGCAACCATGTTTGAGGTTTATTTTGGAGATGTTGAAAATGAAGAAGCAACCCCATTAATGGTTGACGAGACGATATCTCATGTATACGAAGAAATAGGAGTTTATGATGTAACTGTGATTGCAATAAGCGGTATAGACGGAGCAATTCAAATAACGGAAACAGTTTCTATATTAAATCCACTACAACTTCCTATCGATTTTGAAGATGCTAGTCTTGACTATTCATTCGTAGATTTCGGAAATGTCATTTCTATTGTTGTAGATAATCCAGATATTTCGGACAACAATCAAAGTCAAAGAGTAGGACAATCTACAAAACCAGCAAATGCAGAAGTTTGGGGAGGAAGCTACCTAGAATTAGATGATCCTATCGATTTTTCTTCTTTAGTCAACTTAGGTGTTAATGTATGGTCACCACAAAGTGGTATTATTGTCAAACTTAAAGTAGAAAATGCGACAAATCCTGATATTTTCTATGAGTCCGATTTAGTTGTTAATTCAGCGAATGCTTGGGAAGAACTCAATTTTGATTTTAGCGGTGCTGATTTAACTCAAGAGTATCACCAAGTAGTTATATTTTTCGATTTCGGCAATTCTGGAACAGATGCTACTTATTATTTTGATGATATTAAGTTGGTGCAATCTGATTCAGAAGTATTTGAATCATTTGAAGATTTCGAAGGTGCAGCACCCATATTTACAGAGTTTGGTAATATAGGTTCAACTCAGGTTATTTCGAATCCTAATCCAGGAGGAATTAACAATACAGACAATACTGCACAGTTAGACAATGCGGTTGGCTCTGAAGTATGGGGAGGTACCTTTTTTGAACTAACCAACCAAGTGATCGATTTTGCAGGAGTAAAGAGAATTCGATTTAAAAGTTACTCTCCTTTTGAAGGTAAAGTCGTTAAACTTAAATTAGAAAACGCAGATGCTTCTGTTACTCATGAAGTCGATATGATGACTTCTGTTGCTAATTCATGGGAGTTATTAACATACGATTTTATCGATGCACCTGATGCGCAATACACAAGAGTTGTAGTTTTTTATGATTTTGGTAACGTCGGTGATGGTTCGTTATATTTATTTGATGAAATGGAAGTTGGTGAAGGAGCTTTAGTATCTACATCACCACCAACCATAATTGAGGATTTTGAAGGAGTTGAACCAGCTTTTATTGAATTTGGAGGAATCGAACCCCCGTTAGTAATACCAAACCCCGATGTTTCTGGTATAAATACCACTGCAACTTCTGTAAGTCAATTAAAAACAGGTGGGTCACAAACATGGGCAGGTTCCTTTTTTGAAGTAGAATCTCCTTTAGACTTAAATAACTATAATAACATAAGTGTAATGACCAATGTACCGTCAACTGGTGCGGTGATTAAATTAAAATTAGAAAATGCCGATGCATCAATTGTGCATGAAGTGGATTTACTGAGTAATGTATCGAATGAGTGGGAGCAATTAGTCTACGATTTTAGTGATGCACCTACTGCCGATTATACACGAATAGTAATCTTTTTTGATTTTGGAAATCCAGGTGATGATTCCATTTACTATTATGACGAATTTCAATTGACAAATTAAAAGCTATGAAAAATTTAAAACAAAAATTAAAGTATCGTATTTCAATATTAGTGTTTATTGGTTTACTATCTTGTCAAAAAGAAGACCAAAGTTTTGGTGAAATTGTAGCGCCAAGTAATATTACTTTGGATTATGAAATTATAGGGCAAGATGCAGAAAATAGCTTTGGTGACGGATCTGGTTTTGTAAATTTTATTGCCTCTGCAGACGATGCGATAACTTTTCAATATAATTTTGGAGACAACACGGGTAATGTAGTATCACCAACTGGTCTTGATACGCATCGTTTTACTCAAAATGGTTTAAACACCTATACGGTTACAGTGATAGCATCAGGACGTGGAGGTATTAGTTCGTCTTCTTCAATTACAATTGAAGTATTTAGCGATTTTAATCCAATTGAAATAAAGAATTTTCTTACTGGAGGTGCTTCATCATCAAAGACTTGGTACTGGAATGCTCCTGTTAATGCTCATTTAGGAGTAGGACCTGTTGAGACTGTAGATCCAAGTTATTATGGTGCTGGTCCTTTCGAAAAAGAGTCTGTAGGATGTTTATATGAAGATGAACTTATTTTCTCTCAAGATGAAAATGAAAATGTAACTTATGAACTACTTAACCTTGGCAATACTTACTTTCATAGACTAGAAGTTCTTGATGAACTAGGTTTGCCTAATCCAGGTGAAGATACTTGTTATGAATATGATAATTCAGGAATAAACAACGTTCTGTTTTCCCCTTCATCATCAGGTATAACCGAAGATTTATCTACGCAGACATCATTTGTTTTAGAAAATAATTTCATGAGTTACTTTCTCGGTAATAACGATTATGAAATCTTATCGATTTCAGATACCGAAATTCACATTCGTATTATACAAACCGAACCTTCTGGTGCAACACTAGCATGGTATCAGAAATTTACAACTGAAAATCCTTTTGGCGAAGGTGGAGGTGAAGGCGATGATTGCGAAGAAAATGGAGAAACAGGTGAAACAGGTTCTGGTAACAATGATATTTTAGTTTGGTCTGAGGAATTTGATACCGACGGAGCACCCTGTAGTGGAACATGGGGTTATAATACCGGTGCTGGTGGCTGGGGTAATGGAGAATCTCAATATTATACCGATAGACCAGAAAATGTTATTGTCGAAAATGGAATCCTAAAAATTACTGCAATTGCAGAATCCTATCAAGGAAGTGAATATACTTCCGCCCGATTGTTATCAAAAGATAAATTTGATTTTCAATATGGTAGGGTTGAAGTTAGAGCTAAACTCCCAGAAGGAGGTGGTACTTGGCCTGCTATTTGGATGTTAGGTGCAAATATTGATGAAGTAAGTTGGCCTTTTTGTGGCGAGATAGATATTATGGAACATAAGGGTAATAATCAAGATCGTATTTACGGTACTTTACACTACCCGGAGAATTCAGGAGGAAATGCTAATGGTGATTCTATTTCCGTTCCAAACGTTTCTACCGAATTTCATAATTATGAGATAGAATGGACGGAATCCTCAATCAACTTTTTTGTAGATGGAGAACAATACCATAGTTTTTCTAATAATTCGAATGTTCCTTTTAACCAAGAATTTTTCTTTATACTAAATGTTGCTATGGGGGGAGATTTTGGTGGTAGTATAGATCCATTGTTTGAACAATCTAATATGGAAATTGATTATATACGAGTATATCAATAATGAAAAAACTATTCACAATAAAATTAGTATTTCTCTACATCTTTTTGGCAGGTTTTATTTTCTCCTGTACAGAACTTTTTTCCAATGGAAATGGCGCTGACGATTTAATAAGCTTGGATGAAAAGGTTGAAACCCTGCTCTCTAAAATGACCTTAGAAGAGAAAATTGGTCAAATGAATCAATATAATGGTTTTTGGGACTTTACAGGACCAGCCCCAAAAGGAGGTCATGCTGAACAGAAATACGAAGATTTAAAAAACGGATTGGTTGGCTCCATGCTCAATGTAAGAGGGGTCAAAGACGTTACTGCAGTACAAAAAGTAGCAGTAGAACAATCCAGATTAGGAATTCCTCTAATTATAGGATTTGATGTTATACATGGATATAAAACCATTAGTCCTATTCCAATTGCAGAGGCAGCAAGCTGGGATTTAGATGCTATTAAAAAATCAGCAGAAATGGCTGCACTTGAATCTTCTGCTGCTGGAATTAACTGGACTTTTGCGCCAATGGTAGATATTTCAAGAGATGCGAGATGGGGTAGAGTTATGGAAGGTGCTGGTGAAGATCCCTTTTTAGGAAGTAAAATAGCAGAAGCTCGAGTAAATGGATTTCAAGGAAATAATTTGTCACTTAACTCAACCATAGCTGCCTGTGCAAAACATTTTGCAGCCTATGGATTTGCCGAAGCCGGAAGAGATTACAATACCGTAGATATAGGAACATCAACTCTCTATAATATGGTGTTTCCTCCATTTATAGCTGCAAAAAACGCTGGAGTGAAGACTTTTATGAATTCTTTTAATGAACTTAATGGAATTCCAGCTACAGGAAATAAATATTTGCAAAGAGATATTCTAAAAGAGGAATGGGCTTACGATGGCTTTATTGTTTCAGACTGGGGATCTATAACAGAAATGATTGCTCATGGTCACGCTAAAGATGGTGAGCATGCTGCTGAATTAGCTTTGAATGCTGGTTCTGATATGGATATGGAGTCCTACTTGTATGTAAAACATCTTGAAAATCTTGTAGGTGATAATAAAGTTAACCTTAATTCTATTGATGACGCTACAAGAAGAATTTTAAAAGTTAAATTCGAATTAGGTCTTTTTGATGACCCCTACAAATATTGTGATCTTGAAAGAGAAAAGGAAATTACAGGTAGTGAAGGAATTAATAACGCTGCACTTGACATAGCTAAAAAATCAATTGTATTATTAAAAAATAATAACAATTTACTCCCCCTAAAAAAAGAAGGACAAAAAATAGCTCTTATAGGAGCTTTAGCGTCCGACAAAACTAGTCCACTGGGAAGTTGGAG
>ENA-ORDA01002680-ORDA01002680.1-marine-metagenome-genome-assembly--contig:-NODE-2680-length-13279-cov-3.772156_pt1 | contig 13279 bp, 11 predicted proteins | sample MGYA00237778_ERZ508506 | MGnify/ENA primary metagenome ERZ508506 (study PRJEB26177, sample SAMN06267891) | marine metagenome | isolation source: Monterey Bay, California, USA | place: Pacific...
TATTTAAGAACAACTTTATATTCTGAATATGATGTAATGGATCAGGATGCTATTATAGCATCAGCTCTAGATATATTATCAGATGAATCTACTCTTAAAAATGATATGGGTGAAGTACTTCAAATTAGAAGTTCAAATGAAGACATACAAAAAATATTATATAATTTATTTTATGACATATTAAATATAGAATTTAATTTATGGTCATGGACTAGACAAATGTGTAAGTATGGTGATTTCTTTTTAAAATTAGAAATTGCAGAAAAATTTGGAGTTTATAATGTTATACCTTATACAGCATATCATATATCAAGAGAAGAAGGATATAATCCGGAAAACCCAGCTGATGTAAGATTTTTATATTCACCTGATGGTTTAGCTAACCCAAGTTCAGGAATGTATACTATGCCAAACCAACAAAAACAAAATGGTGGTATACATTTTGATAACTATGAAATGGCCCACTTTAGATTATTAGCAGATACCAACTATTTACCTTATGGACGTTCATATCTAGAACCAGGTCGTAAATTATTTAAACAATACACATTAATGGAAGACGCGATGTTAATTCATAGAATTGCCCGCGCGCCAGAAAAACGCATTCATTATATAAACGTAGGATCTATTCCACCAAATGAGGTAGATGCATTTATGCAAAAAACTATCTCAAATATGAAACGTACCCCTTATATTGACCAAAAAACAGGTGAATATAATTTAAAGTACAACATGCAAAACATGATGGAAGATTTCTATATCCCCGTACGTGGAAATGATACATCAACTCGTATTGATACTACTAAAGGATTAGATTATGATGGTATTAGAGATGTAGAATATTTAAGAGAAAAATTATTTGCTGCTCTTAAAGTACCAAAAGCATTTATGGGTTATGAGGCTGATATTGAAGGTAAAGCTACACTAGCTGCTGAAGATATTAGATTTGCTCGTACAGTTGAACGTATCCAACGTATTATGCTATCAGAATTAAATAAAATTGCTTTAGTTCACTTATATACTCAAGGGTATACAGATGAAAGCTTAACTAATTTTGAAATTACATTAACTACTCCATCTATTATATTTGAACAAGAAAAAGTTGAATTACTAAAATCTAAAGCAGAATTATCTGCGGCATTACTAGAACAAAAAATTGTTCCTACTGATTGGATTTATGATAATATCTACAATTTAAGTGAAGATTCATTTGATGAATATAGAGATTTAGTTAGACAAGATGCTAAACGTAATTTTAGATTAAACCAAATCCAAGAAGAAGGAAATGACCCAATTGAAACAGGCAAATCATATGGTACACCCCATGATTTAGCTTCTTTATATGGTAAAGGAAGATCATATTCCGACCCTGGTAACGTTCCTGATGGTTACAATAAAGATTCTGAATTAGGACGCCCACAAGATTCTATCTCTAAAATAGGAACACAAGATAGTAACTTTGGAAAAGATCGTTTAGGTGTTAAACGTATGAAAGATACCGATAAAAATGATTCTAATAATAGTAGAACTGATACAAACCGCAATGCTTTAACTTTAGAGACAGCACAAAGTGTTTATTTACAGAATAAAGATATGTTTAAGAAAATACCAAAAAAGCGTTTAGTATTTGAAGAAGACCAAAAAGGTGAATCTTTATTGGATGAAAAACAATTAAAGGAGTAGTATCCTCCACATATTTATAAATAAATATATTTTTTGATGAAGATTAAACACTCAAAGTACAAAAATACAGGTATCCTGTTTGAGCTATTAGTTAGACAAGCTACAGCTGATACTTTAAAAGGTACTGATTCACCAGCTATTGATTTAATTAAAAAGTATTTTGTTAAGAGCGAATTAGGCCGTGAATATAAACTATACGAATCGGTTATAAAATCTAAGGTTTTAAATGAAGGTAGAGCTAATGTAGTTATTAGTACTATTTTAGAAACCTCTCAAAAATTTAATCGTACCTCTTTAAGAAAACAAAAATATAATTTAATTTCCGAGATTAAAACTAAATATAATTTAGATGAGTTTTTTGGAACTAATATTAAAAATTATAAAGAATTAGCTTCTTTATATACTTTGATTGAGGGGTATAATACTAAGGATATAACCGATACTAACCAATTAGTAAATAATAAAGTAAATCTTTTAGAATATTTAACTAAACAAAATGTTAAGACTAAAGAAGTAAAAGAAGATATACTTAAAGAATTTCAAACGTACGATAAAGATTTAAGAATATTAACTTATCAAGTACTTCTTGAAAAGTTTAATAGTAAATACCAAGATTTATCTAATGAACAAAAGCAAGTTCTTAAGGAATTTATTAATGCTATAGATTCAACTCCTAGTTTAAGGGAATTTTATAATACTAAAATTGAAGAATTAAAATCTTCCCTAAATAAAGAAGCAAAAAGTATTAAAGATAGAGCTACCCAAGTAAAAGTACAAGAAATCTCAAAACTTCTTACTGAATTAGATAAAAATAATAAAGTATCAAATGATAATTTAGTTGATTTGTTACAATATTATGAGCTAATTAAAGAGATTAAGGTAGCAAATGACAAACTATAAATACAAATTAAAAGAAGAACCGTTTAAGGTAGGGGATACTAAAACAGATAAAGGTATAAAAACCACTGTTAAAGGTATTGATCCTACAACTGGCGCTATTAGTTGGGATGTTAATTACGTCCCAGCATTTGATTCTGTATTTAAAGAATTTGATGAATTAAGGCAGGCTATTGCACAATTAGATCAAAAAACTGATGATAAAGTAGTAGACGATATAGCTGCTAAAATAAAAGCAGAATTTAATCGTTATCGTACTCATATTAGAAAAAATTATCCTGATTCTTATAAAAAAGTTGCTAATGAAGCATCAATGACTAATTCAGGTGGTGCTACATTTACTCCTGGAACTGGTGCTCAATATGCAACACCAAAAGCATTTAGTAAAAAAGGAAAAAAACAAAATGGTGCAACTAAATATATTTTAAAGAAATTTGGATATAAATTAGCGCCATCTGTACCTAACAGACCATCAAAAGCTATAACTTATAAGCAAGTTATGGAAAAGGATAATATGTATAAGTATAAATTAACTGAAGCTGAAAACAATGTTGAAATGTTTCAACAACAACGTATTCAGGATTTTGATGAATTAGAAAAAAGATTAGATACTTTGCGTAAAAAACTACGACAAGGTAAATTATCTACCCAAAAATACTATAGAGAAAACCCAAAAAGTTATTCTGTAGTTTATGGAACAGATATGATAAATGATTATTTTAACGATATAGAAGAATTACTCACACAAGACCAATAACATGAAAACTCTACAAGAACAGTACAACTTAATCCAAGAAGGAAAAGGAAGTAAAAATATTTTCCTTAAAGAGGCTAAAGCAAAATTTCCAAACATGATCACAAACGCAGCCACGTTTGAAGAAACTACTAAAATTCTAAAAAACAGAAGCGTAATTGCTGAATCTTTAGGTGGTGTAGTTGAACTTCAAGCAATTAATACTATTGAAGCTCGTCCTACTGAAAATTGGGAAGATAAATTTGCTACTTTCTTAGCTGAAGAAGCTAAAGCTGTAGAGAAAAAAGCTACTAAAGAAGTAGAAGAAGCAGAAACTGCTGCCTACGATTATACCGATGTAAAATCACTTGATAACCAAATTGGATCAGAAGTTCAAGGTGGTATTTATTTTGAAGCTAAACAAAACCCAGATAAATCAATTGAAGAGATTAAAGAAATCGTAGCTAAAAATTTAGCTAAGGATCAATTGCATTATAAGAAAAACGCTGCATTCGGAGTTGAAGGTCTTGGACTCGAAGAAATGAAAAGCGAAGAAGTATCTGGTAAACATAAAGAAAGTGGGTATTCTGATAAACTAAAAACATTAGTTAAAGAATCACTTGGTGGTGTTGTTACTACTGGTCATCCTCATTCTATGTCTGCTATTCAAAATGCAGTAGTAATGGATGTATTAAAAGGAAATGCTGAATTAGAAGAATCATATGATGAATTCCAACGTGATGATAAAGGTGCTAAAGACGTAGATAAAAAAGATAAAGGCGAACAAGATGCATTTGGAGCCGGAGTTAAAAAAGGAGAAAAAATAGAGAAGAAAAAAATGAAAAAAGAAACTATCGACTCTAAATTAGCTGAAATTGAAGCTGCAGGTAAAATTACTACTTTAGAAGCACAAATTGCTACTATTGACGAAATGATTGCTACCAAAGAATCTAGATTATCACTAGTAAATGAAGATGCAGATATGGCAGAATTACTTGATAAAGGTAAAGTAAATGCTATGCGTAAAGAAATTAAATTACTAGAAAAAAGATGTGGTAAAATGAAAAAAATGTATGAGAAACTTAACGGCTCTGCATATACTGCTCCTGTAGTAGGTGAATCAGATGCTCATACATTTGATGTTCAAAGTGGAGCATCATTAGATCCAGCACCACAAAAAGTAGGTCAAACAACTACACAAGAATAAAAATGTCACAATTATTAATAGAAACTAATCTATGGAATACTACTTCCTTATTAACTGAAAATGTTGGTAAGGAAAATGGTAATGTCATGGTTGAAGGTATTTTAGCTACTGCTGAAGTAAAAAACGGAAATGGTAGATACTACCCCAGAGAATTATGGGAACGTGAATTAGATAAATACCAAGAATCTATTAATCAAAGAACAGCAACTGGAGAACTAGACCATCCAGAATCTCAAGTCATTAACCTCAAAAATGTTTCTCACTTAATTAGAGAATTTTGGTGGGATGGTGATAAAGTAATGGGTAAAATAGAAATTTTACCTACCCCGTCAGGTCAAATATTAGAAGCACTAATAAAAGCAGGTGTAACTGTGGGTGTTTCTTCACGCGGTATGGGATCATTAGAACAAAATGGCAATGTAATGGAAGTACAAGATGACTTCGAATTACTATGTTGGGATTTTGTTTCTACACCTTCTAACCCAGGTTCTTATATGGGTGTTTTACAAGAAGGAAAACAACACGATTTAAAAGATTACAGTAAAGTAAATAATATAGTTAGGGAAATACTATGTTCTAAGGGTTCTTGTACTCTCTTTTAATCCTCCATAAATCTACATATACGTATCATCGTAATGTGTTATCTCTTATATAACACTAAACGATATTAACTTACCTATTACGGTTCCTAATAACCGTATTTCACAAACTAAAAATTTTGCGATTATGTCTAACAACAGAGATTTGCTTAAAGAAGCAATTGCTGACGCTAAAGCTGTAAAAGAAACAGCCATAGCAAATGCTAAAGCCGCTTTAGAAGAATCATTTACTCCTCATTTGAAGTCTATGTTAGCTGCTAAATTAGAAGAAATGGATAAAGACGATGATGACGTTAAGGAATCAGAAGAAATCCAAGAAACTGAAGAAGTAGTAAACGAAACTGAAGAACAAGTAGATGAAGCTCAAGAAGAAGTAGCTGAAGCCAAAAAAGAAATCGAGGAAGAACTCGATTTAGATGAAATGCTTGCCGAACTTGATCTATCTGAAAAGAAAGAAGAAGAAGGTAAAGACAAGATGGAAGAATCTGAAGAGCTAGATGAAGCTAAAGAAGAACTAGATGAGTCTGAAGAAATTGAAGAATCTGAAGAAGTAGAGGAAGCTGAAGAACCAGTTGCCGAAGCAGATAAGGATGAAGATGCAGACGAAGAAGGTGAAGCAGAAGCTGAAGAAGGTGAAGAAGAAGAAATCGATCTTGAAGATATGTCTTCTGATGATCTGAAAGGATTTATCGAGGATGTAATTAAAGACATGGTAGAAGCTGGAGAATTAGAAGGTGACTTAGACGCTGAAGGCGACGAAGAAATTGGAGATGATCTAGACATACCAATGATGGAAGAAAAAGAAGAAGTTGAAGAAGGTAAAGCTGAAGACAAAGAAGAAATGAAAGAATCTGAGGAAACTCTAGATGAAGGCATTATGGATAAAATCACAGCTATCTTTGACAAAGTAACTGGAATTGACAAATTCTCAGCTTGCCAATCTAAAGATTGGGAAGGTGAAGAATGTGCTAAGCTAAAACAAGAAATTGGGTATGCTGCTGGTGTTAAATCTGGATTTGCTAAAGGATCTGATTCTGTATTAGAAGATGAAGTAACTAATGCTCTTGCTGAAGTTGAAGAACTTAAGAAAGAACTTAACGAAGTTAATCTTTTAAATGCTAAACTTCTTTACACAAACAAAATCTTCCGCGACAAAAACTTAACTGAAGATAAAAAAGTTAAAGTGCTTAAAGCCTTTGATAAAGCCTCTACAGTTAAAGAAACAAAAGTTATTTTTGAAACATTAAATGATGGGTTAGTTAATAAAACTAAATCACCAGTAAATGAAGTAAAAGGTAGCGCATCTAAAGTAATGGGTACAGCTCCTACTACTAAACAACCAATCGTTGAAAGTAACGAAATGGTTAATAGATTCAAGAAATTAGCTGGAATTATTTAATTAATAAATTTTAAATTTTAAAAACATGAGTTTACAATCTCTTTTAGAAAGTGCAAATAACTTTAAGTCACAATCTAGTGACGCTGCACGTTTATCTGAAAAGTGGGAAAAAACTGGACTTTTAGAAGGACTTGATGGATCACACAAATCAAATATGGGTGTTATCCTTGAGAACCAAGCAAAACAACTTGTTGTTGAAGCTTCTTCTACAAATTCAGGTGGTGCAACTTTCACAGCTGGTGATGGTGCACAATGGGCAGGAGTTGCTCTTCCACTTGTAAGAAAAGTATTTGGACAAATTGCTGCACAGGAATTTGTATCAGTACAACCAATGAACTTGCCTTCTGGGCTAGTATTTTATCTAGATTTCCAATATGGAACATCTAAAGATGGCTATTCTGCTGGTAGTTCCCTTTATGGTAACGCAAGTGCAGAAGGATTTGCTTCTAACGATACTTCAGGTGGTCTTTATGGCGCGGGTCGTTTCGCTTACTCTATCAACACAACTTCATCTGCTGGTGTTAATACTACAATAAGTAATGCTGACTGGGCTGATTTGAATTTTGATTCAGATTATTCTGCTTCTGCAGTTGCTGGTGATTACGCTAAAGTAGAAGTACTAGATACTCAATTATCATCTCCTGATAGCGAAGCTGTAAGAGCTTTTCAATTGATCTCAGCTAGTTCTGCAGTTCATGTGCCTGCTTTTACAAAAAGAAATGCTGCTAATAACGGTACTATTTTTATTGCATTAGATACTGATGCTATTGCTTCTCCAACTGTAGAATATTCTCAAGCTACAGCTGATAACAACAGAGGTGACTTCGAAGATGGTAACGTTGGATTAAACGGTGGAAATGATCCTATTTCAATTCCTGAAATTAACGTACAGATGAAATCATCTGCTATCGTAGCTAAAACACGTAAGCTAAAAGCTGTGTGGACGCCGGAATTTGCACAGGATCTTAACGCATACCACAGTATTGACGCTGAAGCTGAATTAACTTCAATGTTAAGTGAGTATATCTCTCTAGAAATCGATCTAGAAATTCTTGATATGCTAATGGAAAATGCTTCTGCTGGTACTGAAGTATGGTCTGCTGTTAATAACCAAGCTATTTCTGGTACTGGAAACGGTACTGTAACTGACCTAGGATTCTATAATTCACAAGGACAGTGGTTCCAAACACTAGGAACTAAAATCACTAAACTAAGTAACATTATCCACCAAAGAACTCTAAGAGGTGGTGCTAACTTTATGGTAATTTCTCCAAAAGTAGGTACTATTCTAGAATCTATTCCTGGATTTGCTGCTGACGCTGATGGAGATGTAACTAAGAAAGATTATGCTTTCGGTGTACAGAAAATCGGTGCTCTAGGTGGTGGTAAGATTAAAGTATACAAAAACCCTTACATGACTGAAAACACTGCCCTATTAGGATACAGAGGTGGACAGTTCTTGGAAAGTGGTGCTGTATTTAGTCCTTACATTCCATTAATCATGACTCCTCTAGTATACGATCCAGATACATTTACACCACGTAAAGGTCTCTTGACTCGTTATGCTAAGAAAATCGTTCGTCCAGAATTTTACGGAAAAATCCAAATTTCAGGTCTTAACACTCTATAATAAGAGGTTAAAACGATTATTAAAATTAAGCCCGGCTTTTGCCGGGCTTTTTTTATATATGTACTAATAGGGAATACTTTAATATTTATAACAAAAATACAAATAATGGCAAATCCTGCAATCTGGCCCGGATCGAGTTCTTTCGCAACTGGCTCAACTCCATTTGGATTTTATGACATTGATACTGACTTTCAGACTGATGCTGATAAAGTATCTAATTTTTGTGCACGTCGGTTAGGCTATCCTTTAGTTGATGTTGAACTTCAAGATATTAATTTTTATACAGCATTTGAAGAAGCAGTAACTACTTATGGTAATGAACTATATGCCTATAAAATTAGGGATAATCAATTAACAATAGAAGGTTTATCCACAGGTAGTAATATTAACAAGGCAATAATAACTCCTAATTTTGAACCCATTGTCAAATTATCTGAACAGTATGGTTCTGAAGCAGGCTCAGGTGGAAATGTTGAATATTATACAGGTTCAATTGATGTTGTAAGAGGGGAACAAGACTATGATTTAAAAGCATGGGCATCTTCAAGTGGTGTAGATGGAGAATATGGTATAGAAATTAAAAGAGTATTTTATGAATCAAATCCCGCTATTGTAAGGTACTATGACCCATATAGTGGTACAGGATTTGGGTATCAAAACTTATTTGATTCATTTGGGTTTGGTGGAATGTCACCCGCAATCAATTTCCTAATGATGCCATTAAATTACGATATGCAAGTATTACAGGCTATCGAATTAAATGATATGATTAGAAAGTCTAATTTTAGCTTTGAATTAAAAAATAATAAATTAAAAATATTTCCTATACCTACAATGAGTGGGAGTATGTATTTTGAATACATTAAGAGGGATGAAAGAATAGCTAACTCAATCCAACAAACACCAGACAGAGTAACTAATGTATCTGATTCCCCTTATAATAATCCAACTTATACTAATATTAATAGTGTAGGAAGACAATGGGTATTTGAGTATACTTTAGCATTAGCTAAAGAAATGTTAGGATATGTAAGAGGTAAATACCAAACAGTACCAATTCCTGGAGCTGAAGTAACATTGAACCAAAATGATCTAATAACAGCTGCTACAGCAGAAAAAAATTCATTATTAGAAAAATTAAGAGGGTATTTTGATGAAACCTCTCGAAAATCATTATTAGAAAGAAGGGCACAAGAATCTGAGTTTGTAAACCAAGAACTTAAAAATGTACCTTACACAATTTATATAGCATAATATGGCAATGTTTGGTCGCTCACGAGACGTGAGTTTAATTAGGGGATTAAATAGGGAATTAATGGGTGATATAATTACCCAACAAGCAGCTTTCTATCAGTATAAATTAGAAGAAACTAAAGTTAATTTATATGGTGAGGCAGCAGGAGCTAAATTTTATGATGGTCCATTTCTATTTAATTGTTTAATTAATAGGGAAAATCAATCATACCCCGAAGATGATACAGGGGTAGGATTTGGTCAGGGTATTGAATTTAGATTTTTACGTGCTGACCTAGTAGATGCTAATGTTGTGCCTGGAGTAGGAGATATTATTTTATATCAAGAAAAATATTATGGGGTAGACTCAGTAGTAGCTAACCAATATTTTGTAGGTAAAAATCCTGATTATCCTAATAATGAAAACCCATTAAACCCAGGTTTAGAAGACTTTGGTGGTAATCATTCTATTATTTGTACTACTTACTATGTACCTTCAGATAAAGTAAATATTTCCCCATATAAAGAAAGATTTTAATGACAAAATTCAGAAAACCAATACCAAAAACACAAAAGCAAATAAGTAAAGGTTTACAAGATGCTTTTGATACGACTCGAGGTAACCCTAATCAAACGGTTAACCCTAATGAGTCACAAACTGGTATTGATTTTAATCGTGGTCATAAACTTAGTATGAAAAATGATTCATCTAAGTTACTTACTATTGGTATTCAAGATTTAGATGAAGCTGTATTTTATTATTTTGATAACGTTATAAAACCTTTTGTTTATCAAAATGGTCAAAGACGAAGTGTACCATTTATTTACGCAGCACCTGAAAGATGGAAATCATATCAACGAGATGGATACTATAGAGATAAAGGTGGAGCAATAATGTTACCTATTATTGTTGTTAAACGTAATACTATTGAAAAAGATAGAAGTGTATACAATAAATTAGATGCTAATATGCCTAATTTATATGGTAGCTTTCAAAAATCATATAACCCAAAAAATGCATATGGTAATTTTAATGCATTAAATAATAGAATACCAGTTAAATCTTACAACTTAGCAGTTGTTCCTGATTTTGTAACACTAAATTATAGTTGTGTTATCCAAACATATTACATGGAGCAATTAAATAAAATTATTGAATCAGTAGAATATGCATCAGATTCATATTGGGGTGATCCTGAACGATTCAAGTTTAGATCATTTATTGATTCATTCCAAACTACTACAGAACTAACAGCAGGTAAAGATCGTTTGGTTAAAGGAGCATTTGATATTAGATTACGAGGGTATATTATACCTGAAGTAATGCAAAAAGATGTTACCGCACTTAAAAAAGTAAATTCAAAAGCTAAAATAACAGTTACATCCGAAACTGTAGCAAACATAAATGATATTGCTTGATTAGGTAAATAAAGGTTATTATATTAGATATCAATGAAAGTTTTATTCTTAACACCACATTTAAGTACAGGAGGAATGCCTGCGTTTTTATTAAAACGTATTGAGGCATTACTTGGTTATACTGATATAGAGGTATTTGTTATAGAGTGGAAAATGTATAGCGATGCGTATACAGTACAACGAAAACAAATCCAAAATTTATTAGGAGATAATTTTATTTCATATTGGGGCAAAATTGAAAAACAAAAAACCATTATAGATTTTTGTTACCAAAAACAAATAGACATAATCCATATAGAAGAAATACCCGAAGGGTTTGATGGTCATAATCCTTTTGATTTTGAATTACAAAAAGAATTATATAATTCTAAACACCCTTGGAAAATAGTAGAAACATGTCATAATATTTACTTCAAACCAGAGGAAGAAAAAAAGATAGAACCAAATGGGTATGCTTTTGTAACCCCGTACCATTTAAATAATACATTTAAAGATAGAAAAGCAAAAAAATCACTAATTCCCTTTCCAATTGACTCTACCATTCAACATTTAAGTTCTAGAGAAGAAATATTAAATGAAAATGGGTGGTTACTTAAAGGAGAATTCCATATAGTTAATATAGGATTATGGACCCCAGGTAAAAATCAAGGTTATGCTATAGAGTTAGCTAAAATTTTGTATGAAAAATATGGTTGGACTTATATATTCCATTTTTTAGGCAATCAAGCACCCAATTTTAAAAGTTATTGGGAACCCCTAATGAAAGATTTACCACCAAATGTATTAGTATTAGGTGAAAGAGATGATATAAATAAGTACCTTAAGATGGCTGATTTAATGTTATTTACTTCTAATTTTGAGTGTAATCCTATTGTATTAAAAGAAGCTATATCTAATAATACAAAAATAGCAGCTTATAATTTGGAGCATTATGGAGATGAATATTTACCTTTTATTACTCCTCTAAAGGGTGATTTAGAAAGTGATAAATTAAATATAATAAATACTATTCATTCCCCTATAAAATATAATTTAAATAATTATAAAAATAATGTTAAACATTTTGCTTTACAACATAAAGAATTTTACCAAAGTCTAAATGGAAAATAAAATATTAATTAGTTTTGACCCTACCCCTAAAGTTGAAATTAAAGGTTCTGTAGAAAAAAAATACTTTGTTGAACTGTTAGATAAAGATACTAATAAAGTAATCCACTCAGCAAACCTTAAAAATAATATGTGGACCCAAGCTAATAGAAGGTGGTATACTAATTGGGTTGTAAGAGTAAATGGTAAAATAGAACATGAGTTCGATCTAACAGATAAAAAAGTTAAAATATCATTTGAATCTAAATCAATAGGAGATACTTTAGCTTGGGCCCCCCAAGTAGTAGAATTCCAAAAACGATATAACTGTAAATTATATGTTTCTACATTTCATAATGAATGGTTCCAAAATCTTCCAGAATATTCCAATATAAAATTCCTTCCACCAGGATTAGGGGGAGATTTTTATGCCCATTATGCTTTAGGATGGTTTAAAACAAACGAACAATGGGATGAAGGTAGTTATCATTTAAACCAACCAAATACAATTCCATTAATCCAAGCTGCTACTGATATGTTAGGTCTTCCTTACAAAGAAATTAATCATGGAATTGATTTTAAGCCAGGTAAACGGCCTATAATGCAAGATTATATTTGTATAGGCCCTAAATCAACAGCAGGTTTAAAAGAATGGCCATACCATTATTGGGAGCATTTAGCTAAATTACTTAATGAAAAGGGATTTAAAGTAATTAATATATCATATGAAGGTTTTAACCAAAAAGGTATAATAAACAAAGAAAAATTAAATTGGGAAGATACATATAACTATCTCCATCATGCTTCTTTGTTTATAGGACTAGGTTCAGGTTTATCTTGGTTTAATTGGGCAATGGGTAAACATACTTTAATGATAAATAATTTTATTCCTTATGGTTATGAAATGACCCATAACTTAACCAAAATAGAAGATTATTCAGTATGTAATAATTGTTGGGTAGATAAAAGATTTATGTTTGATAGAGGAAAATGGGATTGGTGTCCTAGACATCAAAATACAATATCTCAACATATTTGTCATAAGGCAATAAAACCTGAAGTAGTTTTTAAAAAAATTCAATATTTATTAAAATTTAAATAATCAATATATATTTATAATCAAAATCAATAATTATGTCAAATGTAATCAAGTTGCAAGAAAAAGAGTTACAATCAATCAAAGAAAACCAAAAACAAATTAATCAAGTAGTTTATAATATGGGGGCATTGGAATACCAAAAAACCCAACTACTACCTCAAATAGAAGAACTCCAGAAAGTTCAAAATAAACTTGCAGTTGAACTTCAAGAAAAATATGGTGAGGGAAATATTAATTTAGAAACAGGTGAATTAACTTTAAAAGAATCAACAGATTCACCCGAACCCACAGAAT
>ENA-ORDA01002681-ORDA01002681.1-marine-metagenome-genome-assembly--contig:-NODE-2681-length-13278-cov-3.878873_pt1 | contig 13278 bp, 17 predicted proteins | sample MGYA00237778_ERZ508506 | MGnify/ENA primary metagenome ERZ508506 (study PRJEB26177, sample SAMN06267891) | marine metagenome | isolation source: Monterey Bay, California, USA | place: Pacific...
CATTACTTGGTGAGATGTGTTTTCAGGTTGGACGTAGTAGTAGTCAACAATAAAAACAGAGGAAGCCATACCTAACAAGCGTAGAGGTTCTGCTCCTTTTTTTTCCATCAAGGAATAAAACTCACCCAAGGCAATACCAATGCAAATTAGCATAAAAAAACTATAGAATAAATCACCTTTATAAATTAAAAAAAGCCACGCAGGAATCCCCAGAGCGTTAACAAGATTCCTTCCTTTCATCATTTTTAATAATTCCATATTATTTAACTAAAGATATTAATCTTCCCTTTTTTTATTTTAACATGTGCTGGCGTAAACCCTTTCATCTCACCATCAATATTAAGCCCATTTTTTATTTTTGGTATAATTGAAAATTCTTTTACTTGTAAATATTCGACTAATGGGCTTTTTATGTGTGTTCCTTTAAATAGTTTCGGGAATAATAATAAGAGCTTTAAACGATTTACCTTTTTTACGATTATTAAATCCAATTTTCCATCATCGACTAATGCCTTTGGTGCCATTTTCATTCCTTTCCCAACATGGACCGTGTTGCACCCAATAATAAAAGTATAATTATCCTCATAGACCACTCCATCGCAAATAATTTTAGCCAATCTATTTTTACCTTTAATAACTTCCAATATTGCTGATATACTGTATCTTGCTCCTCCAAGCCATCTTAATTTTTCAGCTAATATATTAGAATCCGTCGGGACACCCCAACCTATTAAATTGAATGAGTAATAAAAATGATTTTCAGTATTTATTTTTGCGATATCAATTTTTTTAAGATTGCCTTTGACTATTTTCTGTGCAGCTTTAACAGGGTCTAGGCAATTCATATCATGCATAAAAGAATTTCCTGTTCCCCCTGTAATCAAACCTATTGGTAATCTTTTTCTATCTTTTCTCTTAAGCATACCATTTATCGCTTCATGCATAGTGCCGTCACCTCCTATAATGCAGAGACCATCGAACCCATCGAATTCTAATTCTTGAGCATAATCATAGATATGACCAGCATATTTAGACTCGAGAATAGTTAATTCTTTTTTTGCATCTTCAAATATTGGTATAACTTTTTTAAGAATATGCTTTCCTTTTTTTAAACCACCATGAGGGTTATAAATGAGATATAGTTTTTTCATTTATGAAGTTTTCGATGTTGCATATATTTACCATCTCCCCACTCTATTACTTCGATCTTAACTTTAGTGGTTCCCTGGTTAATAAAATCTAGTTTTTTTGCAGCACCATAGGAACAATCTAAAATTCTACCTTTTATATATGGTCCTCTATCATTAATCCTTAAAATTAAAGATTTTTTATTAGAGGTGTTTGTAACCCGGCATACTGTATTAAGAGGAAGTGTTTTATGTGCTGCAGTTACTCCATACATATCATAAATTTCTCCGTTTGCAGTTAACTTACCATGAAAGTCTTCAGCATAAAAAGAACTAACACCATTCATAACTTTACGATGTTTAATTCCTTTTGTTTTAATATCTGCAGGATTTTGTAATTTACTTGACTTTTTTAATCTTGGAGTTTTTCTAGTGCTGGAATATTGGCCATACCGTGGTGAGCTTGTACAGGAATAAAAAAATAATAATATAATGATTATTAGGTTTGCTATATTTTTATTACCCGGAAACATCAACTTGCCTTAAAGCTTCATATAATACTATTCCAACACTTGTTGCTAAGTTTAAGCTTCTAATATTATCATTTTGCATGGGGATTTTACAAGTACGATCCCAATGAGCTTTTAAAATCTTTTCATTTATTCCAGATGTTTCACTTCCAAAAACAATAAAATCACCTTTTTCAAACTTTTTAGAAGTGTATGCTTTATCAGATTTTGTTGTAAGAAGATGAAAATTATTGTTTTTAACCATATTTTTAATGTAGGCATCTAAATCAGGAAAGTACTCCCATTCTATATAATCCCAATAGTCTAGCCCAGCTCTTTTTAAAGTTTTATCTGAAAGCTCGAAGCCTAACTCTCCGACTACATGAAGACGAGTATTTGTAGCTCCGCATAACCTACCCGTTGAACCAGTATTGGGAGGAATTTGTGGTTCGAATAAGACTACGGTAAACATCTATATTTCTGAATGAATTTTGGGAATACAATAAGGGTCTAAAACTAAGGAGGAAGCCATCCCAAAGAGAGACGCTCCATGTGATTTGAGATGTTTAATATGATAGATATTTGAAATACCACCTGTAGCAATAATTGGAATTTTAAAAGAGCTTAAAATAGTCACCATCTCAACTGTTCTTTTAAATAACGGAGCCCCAGAAAGGCCACCACCTTTCATAGAAAAGTTATCTAATTTTACATCAACTTGATCAGGTGTCTTGTATTGTGTATTTCCAGCATTAATCAATATCATTTCAAAGCCTTCACAAATTTCAGCTATCTCTTTAAGTTTTTCATCAGAAATATCTGGCGATATTTTTACTGATATTGGTGAAGAAATCTCAACTCGTATTTTTTTCAGGAGGTTTTCTAGCGAATTGGGTGATTCACAAATTGATTTACCATTATCGGTATTTGGACAACTAATATTCAGTTCGTAAAATGATCGACCTTCTTTACTTTTTAAAAATTTATTCAAATATATTATATTAGAAATATATTCTTTTTCATTATCCCCACCAATGCTTACTCCAAGAGGCCTATTATAATTCCATAATTCTGTATTTTCTAGATATTTTAAGAACTGTTTAATTCCCATACCAGGTAAACCAAGTGAATTATAAAGTCCTTTTATGTTTTTATAATTGGCATCTTGAAGCCTTGGCTCCAAATTTCCTGTTCGTTTTTTTTCCATTATAGTTTTAAAAATTAGACCACCAAGGCCCATTCTCATCCAAATGTCTAAAATTCTGGGGTCGGATTTAAATGAAGATCCAATAAGACATGAGGAGAAATGCATATCAAATATCTCTACACTTTTATTTTTGGGAATATCAAAATCATAGATGAGTCGTTTCAAAAAAAATATATTAGAAAGTGAGCTGTCTCCAAATTTCACTGCAGGCTCTAAGTTTTTTTTCATTCCTAATATATTCTGAACAAAATAAAGATATTTTGTAACAAAATATCTCACAGTACGATATACAATGGATAAGAATATTATCCTCATGATTATTGTTCCAAAATATTCGATACAGAATCTTGTTCTGTAAGAGATATAACATTTTTAAGAATAAAATCACGGTTCTGGGCTTTTACATAGTGATCTGTATCAGGGTATCCTTCAATAATATAATTATAGTATTTCAATGCACTATCTATTTCTGCATTTTGATCATAATTATGTGCAAGAATAAACGAGGTAGATAGCTTAACATCACTTTTTTCAGATGTTTTTAAAAGAGCTTTAAAAAGTTTAAGTGCTTCATTTCGATTTTCAGATAACATTTTATCTGCTTCATTAAAAACAATATTATCTTTGCTTTCCATAATATTTTGATTATCACTTAAATACTCAACATACTCAGATTCTGAATGTTCTTCTATTAGTCTATCCTCAGTTTTGAGTGCTTTTTCCTCTTCGCCATTCATCCTGTATATAAAAGATAAAGTAAAAAGTGATTTTGGTTTGTAATCAGAATCAGAGAAATCATTTATTATTCTATTTAAATAAAATATCGATTCGTTATATCTTTGAAATTTAAATGCTTCTAAATCGGCTAACAGATAATAGAGCTCTGGTAAAGATTTTTTTGGTTTTACCAATGATACATTTTTTGTTACTTTCCTAACTGAATCTAAACCACTCTGCAGAGTATCGGATAATAGAAGCTTCTCATTCTCCAGGAAAGATTGAATATCTGTAGTAGTTTTTTCATATAAAGATATAGCTTCTACCCGAGCCCTAGCTGAAGATGCAAAAATAGACTTAGAGTTCTCCTTGTTAACCTGAATGAAATATTCTTTAGCTTTTGATAAATTCCATTTTTTTGAAAGATAGATTTGACCAAGTTGATAATATGCCTCTGCAGAGACTGAGGTTCTTTGATAGGAGTTGACTATAGTTTCAAGCCTTGATTCGATTTCTGTTTCATCTCCTTGAGCGCGATAGAGCTGAACTAGTTCTAATTCCAAGTTACCTGAAATAGATTTAAATTTATCATCAGTTAACATTGTTTTAATTTTCTTTGTTGCTTGTTTATATTCCTTCTCCAACCTTAATATTTTCAAAATTTGTAGATGAGCATTCTCAATATTTTTTTTTGACAATGAAAATGAAACAACTTTTTCATATCCCTCAAGAGCAAGTTTAAAATCCTTTTTATCAAATGCCATCTCTGCAAGTTTATTATAAATAATACCCTTTTGACTTCTTTCATTAGTCAGTTTCCCTGCCTCTTGTAAAAAATCGATTGATTTATTTAAATCTTTTAATTCGTTAAATATTTCTGAGAGAGAGAGAAAAGCCATTGATTTAATTGTATTTATTTGAGATTTGGAAATGAGGTCTTCTAATTCATTTATAGCAGTTTGAAGATTTCCTTTCTTCCATTTGCATAGCGCGATCCAGTATATAGCTTCTTCTTTCTGTTTATTTTCTACCGAATTCAATATAGACTTAATATTATTAATGGCTAGATCATATTCTTGTCTGTGAAACTGAGACTTTGCCATTAAAATAATGGCGCTATTTACATATTTTGATTCAGGAAAATCAGATATAACTTTTTTTGATTTTTTTATACTCTTACCATATTTATCAATAGCGCTTACGGGTATTCTCTCACCCTCTTTTTCTAGCCTAATCTTTTCAGCTTCGTCGAAGTACTCCTTTGCATTAAAAAAAGTATTAAAGTAAGCACAACTAGAGAAAAACATAATAAATGTGAAACATAATGCTCTGAGTGTTATGTTTGTTGTAAACTTCATACCGTAAATTTAGTTATTTGTTTTAAACGTCATAAAATTAATTATTAAAATATGAAAATTTTTTATCAACTAACATTTCTAATAATTTTTAATACAAATATATTGGTGGGAGACCAAGAAAATGAATTATTAAAATATGGGTTTATTGATATTAAAACTGATAGTTTAGATGTTCCATTTTTCATAGATGGTTTTTATGTTGGGAATCATCCTCTGAGTGCTCCAATACCAGTTATTCCAGGATTTCATGAGATTAGTTATATCCCTCCGGAAATTCAACATGAAAAAGTAAGGGATAATTTAACTGAAGGAATCAAGCGAGTTTATGTATCAGAAAATGATACTTTAGAGGTTTTTTTATTTTATGATCACTATCTTTCGCAAGTTGAAAATCTACAAGATGAAATTAAGATTCAGAACTATATAGGCATTTCTCTAGTTACCATTTTATTGTATGTAATTTTATCAATATTTTAAATATTTCATTAACATTTATTCAAATTTTTCATAATTTCCAGTATGCATAAACATCATACATCGGATGAAGGTTACAAATACAAGCCTGATTATAAATGGCCAGCAGATGGTTCAGTAAAGAATTGCCCTCAATGTAAAGAGGAATTAGAGCTAGTTGAGAACAAAGAGACCTATTTCGGTAAGCCTTGGTGGTGCCCACCTTGCCAATGGCAGTACTCTGAAGAAGATTTTGAGAAGTTTAAATCAGACACATTAGAAAAGAAGTAATTTACATAGTATATTATTTTTAAAGTTCCGGTAGGTATCCTTTTACAACTTAAAATTAGGATTAATTTTTAAGTATACTTGAAAACTTGAGTTTTTGATTTAATGGATCAGTCTTTTGTGCAAGGTTAAAAATTTTCAAATTTCTCTTACAAAATAACGTAAATAATTTAGGATTAGTCATGGAAAAAAATTCATCTACCTCAAATGAAAAAACAACTGCAATAGAGCAGGAAATGAAAAAAAGACTTCATTCACAATTAAAATTAGAACATTTCGAAGTAAAAGATTTCACTGGTAGACATTTAAACCATGAACAACATAACGGAGGATTTCATCTTGAAGCAATAATTGTTTCTGATTCATTTTTAGATATTTCACTTATAAATAGACATAAAATGGTTTATAAGGCTATGGATGAACTTATGAATCATGAAATCCACGCACTCAGTATGAAAACTCTAACAATTACTGAATGGAGGAAAGGTTAATAATGGGATGGTTTAATAATAAAGAAAATAAAAAAGATAAGACTACTATCCTACCTTCTGATATGTCTCCGGTTGAGTCAGTGACTTATTTATGTACAGCTATTCAGCTTTCTGATGGACAAATTGATTATGAAGAAAAGAATATTTGGATTGAGATGATAAGCTTACTATTCCCAGAACATTCTGAAGAAAGAGCGAATAAGTTTTTTTCAAATGCACAACAAGAGCTTAACTCAAAGAGTTTAGATGAGAAACAAAGCTTCATAATTGAAGTTATCGAAAGGATTAAAACTTTTTTAGATGAGAATCAGTTAAAAGTTCTTAGCGAAAAAATCTCTGATTTAGTTGAAGCAGACGGGATGATTATGAGCGGCGAGATAGAGGTTATAAAGCTGGTAGAAAGTAGATTAGAGATTAAAATAAAATATAATTCTAAACTATAAGGGTAAACATCCATTTAAAGTGTTTACCCTTATAATTAGTATACTAAGAAAACTATATTTTTTGAGTCTTTTTCCCATTAGATGTATTGCACTCGATGTAAGAAGTCTTAGATTTATCACACATCTCTGAAGCAATATATGAAGTGTTAATCTGAACAGCAGAAATAATATCTTTTGATTCAAGTTTTTGATCATCATAGACTACCGTTGCAACACCTTTAGAAAAATCTACAGAACAATCTTTGACACCTTTAATGTTTTGGACTATGTTACTTACCTTTCCTGCACAAGAATAACTGCACTGCATCCCATCAACTTTAAGATAAGCAGTGTTATCTTTAGAAAATAGAAAAGAAAAGAAAGCAATTGATAATATTAGATATTTCATTGTAGAACTCCCGTATGTTTATATTCGATTATAACTATATTCATTGCAGAAAATAAAATAGTTTTTTAGAAAATTTCATAGAGTACTCTTTCACCTTTTGTCCAAACATTGTTTATTAGATATTGAGTTACTTTTTGATAACTATTAATTTTATCAAATTCATATTTTGTTCTTATTTTAGTTATACTATTATTATTTCTACTAACATCTTCTAAGAAAATTATCCCGTTAAATTTATTCAAGAATTTTGATTTCCTAGAGATTCCACCTGAACTAAAATACCAACATGAGAATTGATTTTCTAATTGATCATACATTATAAGAGTTTCACCTAATAGTTCATCTTCATTGAAGCTATGGGTGGCCCTAACTGCATCCCCTTTTAAAGCAGATTCCCAGAACACAGTTTCAGTTATAAATTGAGTTCCAGTTTTACTTTGAATCTGACCAATGAATTTTTTCCCAATTAGTCTATTAAATGGCAAAAGATCGTTATGTAAAATATCTGATTTTGTTTTATCTTCACTTATACCTAAGGATAAAATAAAAGTGAGTGCTAAAATTAAATCTCTGTACATAATTTAATCTAATGCTTTGTCAAGATAGGCCATCCTTAAAAGAAGAATCAACCTTACTGACCAGAGAAGAGTACGCAACCAATTCCATTTTACTAAGAGTGATATTATTTCTATTTTATAATTAATTAATAATTTATTATGCATTTTCACAAAGACTAATGCAGTGATTATCCAATTAATAATTAAAATAGTTAAGGCTAAAAGAAAAAGGTTACTATCAATTGCCATATTTGAGTATATGTATATATATATTCCTGAAAAAAGTTCAGTTGTCATAGCTGGCATAACAATATAGGAAATTCTGGACATATGAAATTTCTGAAAATCATAGGATTTTTGTTCATCAATAAATAAGAAAGTTGGATAATGAACTAATTGCACAATCCAAATGACTCCAACCATAAAGCTAGTTGAGACTAAATGAATCATAAATAGATAATAATCAGAAGTAATCATACTATATAAAATAAAATAAAATATTAAATTGAGTTACATTATTATATGATTATATAATTCATAACCCTGTTTAAAAACATGAAAAATTTAATTTTACTAATTTTTATTTCTTTTTCTATCATCTTTTCTAAACCAACATCCAGCGAGTACTTAAAAACTTGTTTTGGCTTAGGTAGTTTATTGTATTCTCAATTTATATATTCGCCCACTCCCAATCAATCCAGTGCTAATAATGTGGAAAATATTAATTTTTTTGATATAAGAGTACGTAAAGTAACTAAATGGAGTAATGCTAAATTAGAACATGCCAGCTCTATGAGTGATTGGCTTTTATACGGAGTTACTTTAAGCAGTATACCTATTATCCCCTTATTATCAAATGAAGATTATTATGATAATCTATTTTTGCAACTAGATATACTTTCCTTAAATGGAGTTATTACTAACTTTGTGAAAGTAGTTTCAAACAGGGAAAGACCTAAATATAGATTTAATTCAAAAAAAAATAAATCAAATGAAACTTATAAGTCTTTTTTTAGCGGACATACTTCTACTGCTTTTTCTATTGGGGTCTCAAATGCAATTATATTAAGTGAACAATATCCAGAGCATAGTTCAAAAATTTGGCTTACCTCTATTGGTATTGCTACTGCTACTGGATATTATAGAATAGCATCAGACGAACATTATGCTTCAGATGTCATTGCAGGATCGATTGTTGGGAGCTTGGTTGGGTATTTCTTACACAAAAGAAACAATAGTAAAAAATTTAAATATTCATCTTCATTGAATACTCTTCACTTCACAATTCCCATTGGTAAATAATAAGAATCAATAATTGTTTAATTGTTTGTCCTTCAAAATAACTTTCTATATACTTAGTATTGTTATTTTAACTTGATTGGAGTTCTCTTGGAAAGAAAAACAGCTGGTATAATCACTTTTAGTATAATTACATTTTTAATGTATGCATTCGGGCTAGAAATTTTTGATGCTATTTGGTCTTTCCCTAGTAATAGATCTGTACCAATTATGGTATTAGCTTTAGTTGGTACAGGTGTTTACGTTACTTTACAACTTGGTTTTCCACAAATAAAATATTTAAGACATGGTATTAATGTAACGAAAGGAGTTTATGATGACCCTAAGGATGAAGGTGATTTAAACCATTTTAAAGCTTTAACAACTGCACTTTCTGCTACCGTTGGAATTGGTAATATAGCAGGCGTCGCCACAGCAATTTACTATGGAGGTCCAGGGGCTGTATTTTGGATGTGGTTAACCGCATTTTTTGGAACAACTCTTAAGTACGCCGAATGTACACTTTCTCTTAGATATAGAGAAATTGATGCATTAGGGAAAACTGCAGGTGGTCCGATGTATACAATTGAAAACGGTCTTGGAAAAAACTGGAGATGGATGGCTGTAGCTTTTGCTTCCTTTGCTATTATTTGTTCTTTCGCTACAGGTAATGCAATTCAATCTTTTACAGTTTCAGATCAACTATATTCTGAAGCATCAAGTATTATAGGTAATACACACTCACTAACATTTAAACATCAAATTTGGAATGGATTTGAACTCTCTATTTTTCAATTTATTATTGGTGTTATAATGTCAGTTATTGTTGGATCTGTAATAATTGGTGGAATAAATAGAATTGGTACATTTACCGGTTTTTTAGCTCCATTTATGGCACTAGTGTACGTAACGGCGGCAGCTGTTATAATTTTATACAATTATGATAAAATAGCATCAAGCTTCGGTCTAATTATCCAAATGGCATTTAATCCTCCAGCAACTGTAGCGGGTACAAGCGGAGGTATTTTAATGACAATGCTATGGGGTATCAAAAGAGGTTTATATTCAAATGAGGCTGGTCAAGGTTCTGCTGCTATAGCTCATAGTACTGCGAAAACTAAATTTTCTGTCAGAGAAGGTGCAGTAGCTATGCTTGGACCATACATAGATACTTTGATTATTTGTACTATGACAGCACTTGTTATTATTTCTACAGATTCATGGAAGCATACTGAGTTCTATGTGAAAATCTCTGCTTCATCACTCGAAGATGTTAAACAAGCATTAGAAGTAGGTTCCTTTCAAGGTAGGGAATTATTGAATAGTAGCCTCCTTACCTCTCTGGCTTTTAAAAATGGTTTAAGTTTTTTATTTAGTTTTGGCGATAAGATTGTAACATTTTCAGTTTTATTATTTGCAATATCAACTGCAATTGCCTGGTCTTTTTATGGTAATAGAGCAGCTGTATACTTATTTGGAGAGAGTGCGATTAAACCTTACTTATATGTTTATGTTCTTTTCGTATTTATTGGTGGGATTGCTGAATTAGAGACCATTTGGGCTTTTGGAGATGCCTGTCTTGGGATCATGACATTTCCAAATTTGATATCAATTATTCTATTGGTAGGTACTTTAAAAATTCTTACGAAAGAATATTTTTCAATTAAACATGTCCCATATAAGCAAAAATAAATTACTAGATGTAGCAGTAGAAGCTGCGATTGCATCATCAAACGTCATCATGGGCGCATTAAATAATCCTAAGAAAGTTAGTTTTAAAGGGAGAACTGATCTTGTAACTACAATAGATAAAGATTCTGAAAATATAATAAAAAATATTATAAAATCATTTTTTCCAGAACATAATTTTTTAGCTGAAGAATCAGGAAGAGATGGTAATAACTCTGATTTTTTATGGGTTATTGATCCTCTTGATGGTACAACAAACTTTGTTCATAACTATCCAAGTTTTGCGGTTTCAATCGGTTTACTATACAAAAAGAAACCTTTTATTTCGGTAGTATTAGAAATGCCTCATGTAAAGCTCTATTCTGCAATAGCATCGGAGGGCGCATATTGTGAAGGAAGTAGAATTTCGTGTTCTTCAACATCTAAACTTATTCAGTCACTTCTAACTACAGGATTCGGCTATGATCATGGTGATTTGTGGGAAAAAAACATGGTACTTTTTAAACATTTCACCGACATAACTCAAGGTGTGCGAAGGTTAGGTGCTGCAGCAATAGATATATGCCACGTTGCAGATGGGAAAATAGATGGATTTTGGGAGTACGATCTATACCCTTGGGATACGGCAGCGGGGATTTTAATTGCTAAGGAGGCTGGGTGTATTATTTCTAATATTAAAGGCGAAAATTATAATATTTATAAGGATAAAAACATAATAATAACTAATCCTTTCATATATAAATCTTTTTTAGAAGAAATTCAATCTATTTAAACTGATTTTTAAATTGTGTTTCATTCCACAAGGATTCAGCTTTTATAATTAACCTTGACCTTTTGTCAATTGTTAATAGTTCAATTGCACTAAAGTAATAAACTTTTCCTTCTCTTTTTAATGACCCTTCCCAATTATAATGAACAAAAAGTTTTTCTTTTTTATATATAAAATCAAGAATTTCTAAGTCGTATTCATACCATAGGTCTGAATATTCTTTAATTGTATTTAGGTAAGTATTAAGCTTTTCTTTTTTTTGTAAAAGATATAAAGGAATATTTAACTCAGAAAATAGGGAGTCATTATTTTGAGTGATAACTAACTTTTGCAAATCTCCTACTGCACCATTTATTTTAATACCATCTTTAGATACAACTTTTCCATTCAGTTCATGTATTTTATCACCAATATTTATATTATTAAAAATAGAATCATTTGATACTTCCGTTACTAATAAGAAACCATCTACATAATGTGCTTTTATTCCCAAACCTACAAATGGGGCGTGGTAGTATAAAAAATCTTCAGAAAGAAAACTATTTACCGCACTTGTATCACCACCATACTTAGCATCTAAGAATTCTACTATATCCTTTTCTTTCATATTAGATCCAAAAATAATGGATATAGTAAATACCGCTATTAATATTTTCATATATATCTATAAAATTAAAAATTTAATAATAGAAAATGATAAAATACCGACGAATAAAGCAATAATAAATCCAAAGTAAAATATTTTAATACCCATTTTCTTTATAGAATGTATATCTGTTGATAATCCTATGGCTGCCATTGCAATTGTAAGTAAACTTTTTGAGATTGAAGATAAAAATAGTACAGTTGAATTCCATTGAGATTCAGAAAAATAATAAAATGAATATTGATTTTGTATTAATAAAAAATCTCCAAATGTTCTTAGGAAGATAAAAAAAATAAATCCAAAAATAAAAAGTGGGAATAATTTCAAAATTGAAGATAAACTATTTTCAGAAGCCCATACTTTATTTTGCTTAATAGCTAAAAAGGGGATAACAATTATCATCGCAGTATTTCGTATCAGTTTAGTTACAGTAGAAATTTTTATTACGTTTTCATTGGTATATTGTTGATCATATATTAATGAGGCCCCAGTAACTTGAGCAGTATCATGAATAGAAGATCCTAAGAATAAACCTACAGCTAGACTATTATTTGAGAATAAAAAATTTGCTAAAAATGGATAAAATATCATCGCAAATAATCCAAATAGAGTGATAGTTGCTATTGCAAAAGAAATTTCTTCTTTTTTGGCCTTTAAAACTGGTGCTGTTGCAACTATTGCCGTAGCACCGCATATACTTGTTCCGACTGCAATAAGTAGAGCAATTTTTTTAGGAATATTAAAATAAGAACCTACAAATAGAACTAAGAATATTGTAAAAAATATACATGGAACTACTACAAGTAATGAATTGAAAGAAAAATCTAATACTTCTGATAAACTTAACTTTACTCCAAGTAGAATAATTCCCCACTTTAAAAAATATTTAATACAAAATTGATAGCCTAAATCAAAATTTTTAGTTATAGATATGAAATGTCGAAGAATTAGACCCGTTAATATTGCGATAGTCACTGGAGAAAATGGACTCTTTGAAAAGTTGAAAATTAAGTTTCCGATAAAATCACTGATAAAGAAACTAATTAATGATATTGAATATAAAAAACATATTTTAAACAAAGATAAAGAAAGTTTTTATGAAAATTTTTATACGCTATTGCTAAAGCTTCTAAGATTACAGCATCAGACTACACACGGCTAATTAACAACAGTTCTCCTGTAGCTCAGAAGATGGCTTATGATCTATTGGAAGGTGGTACTGGTGTAGTAGGACGTACTAAGTCAGGTGCGATTGTTAAAGACATATACGAGAAACAGCTATTATCTAAAGGTATGATTCCTTTGAATGGGCAGTTCGATGTGTGGGCTAAGTCTATGAAGAAGAGTCCTAACTCTCT
>ENA-ORDA01002682-ORDA01002682.1-marine-metagenome-genome-assembly--contig:-NODE-2682-length-13277-cov-6.465152_pt1 | contig 13277 bp, 23 predicted proteins | sample MGYA00237778_ERZ508506 | MGnify/ENA primary metagenome ERZ508506 (study PRJEB26177, sample SAMN06267891) | marine metagenome | isolation source: Monterey Bay, California, USA | place: Pacific...
GCATCCTTGACTCGGAAACCTACGGAAAAGGCCCCAAGAACACCGTCTTTAACTAGCTCTGCAACATTAGCGGGTGCTGACTTGCTAATCTTACATTCTAACTCCAAACCATCAGGACCAGCTTTCAGACCTGTGGCTCGACCAATTGGCTTATCATAGTCATGATTAAACAAGATAATTGGATTCTTTTCGAAATTACTTAGTCCACCTTTTTGCCAAGCTTCTGCTGAGATGGAGTCACCCGCGCGATCAAAGTCAGCTGTACTTGCGAAGCCACGAATCATTACAGAACCATCGTCCTGTGCGTGAGTCTTGAAAGTAGACGTAAGATTAAAGATCTTATTCATATCTTAATCCTTTTTTACTGCCGGTTTAACAGCAGGCTTGACCGCAGCCTTTTTTGGAGTAGGCTTTGGTGCTTTGGGCGTAACAGGTTTGGGCTCAGGCTTTGGCTCAGGCTTTGGCTCAGGCTTTGGCTCAGGCTTTGGCGCTGAGAGCTCAGGATAGTTACTTTTAAGAGCATGGGTTAAATACTTCCATGCTTTAAAACTTCTTTTAACAGTTATAACACAACAAGCATTACGGCCTACAATGGCCATGTACTCCTTCTGTCCGATGTTAAGAGGTAGTCCAAAATCTTTAAAATGTTGATACGTTTTTTCTAGTACTGCTTGTCTTTGGCGAACTGCCATTTATTCTTCTCCTTCTTCTGGTGGGCGACCGCCCTCGTCTGGGTTAGTGGCAGAGCCTGCGATATTTGCAGGAACGCGTATTTCTTCTGTACCTTCTATAGGCTCAAAGCCTAAGCGATCTCTTGCTTCTGCTGCAGTGATAATACCGCCATTTACTAGTGAAGTATAATAAGCAGAAGAGTCACGTAATTCTGGCTGTAGAGCAGGGATATTAGTAATATCCTCACTTAACTCAAAACCAAAATATCTTTCGAGTCCATAATTAATTTTTCGAACTATAGGAAGTATAGTCTCCAAATAATATAGTCGCATATTTGGGCGAATGTTAGCGTTATTACCAGAATCCATCAAAATTGGAGGGATTCCGAGTGCCTTTAAAATAATCTTTTCGTTTTCTGAGATTGCAGATTGAAAATCTAATTCTTTAAAATTTACATTTGAGATCTTATCGACCTCGATTCCGCCATCTAAGATAAGTGGACGTTTTCCACCTGCATCTGGACGGTATCTTTCTTGCCAAGAAACCATCATTCGTTCTTTGATTTTCTCAGAAAGTGTATTTGGTGACTTAAGTACTAAACCTGGAACTGCTCCGTTTTTAAAGAAGTTATCCTGAAAGTCTCTCATTCTTTTCATCAAAACCATAGTACGTAGTGCAGGTTTTAGACGAGGAACTCCACGATAGATAGAGTGAAAGGAGTTTTCTTTGATATGAATAATTTCATTAGGGCTAAAAGTAGTATCGAACATTGTAAACTTTTCAATGTAAGTTTCTTTGTCAGAGTGAATCTTTACGTCCGTAGCTGGTAAATGATAAAGATGTGCACCGTCAAAGTACATAAATATATTACCATCAAGTAAGAAATCAGTAATAAGGTTACGTTTAAAAGTATTTATGTCCTGAAAAGGGTTGGGAGACTTGTTAAGAAGGTTGTCTACTTTAGAAGCCTTAATTCCAGGAACTACGCCTCGAAAAGCGTTGTCTCGTGAAACAAGAGTATGAATTTCTGCTACGTCATCAACGATCATATTTACGCCGCGATTAACGATTTCTAGATCTTCATAAGCTCTTTCATAACTTAGAGTTGATTCTCTTGAAGACTCTGTGCCGCCTCCGCCAATAGTGTATTGTGCAGGGTTCAGCTTCTCTTCAAGATTTACGGATTTTGCTCCAAAAATGTTATTATACCAAGCCATGTTTTTCTCTTTGAATCTCTACCCAGCGCATTTGTTTCTTTGCAGTTCCTAGCGCAGGATCTTTACCGTAAATTGAATGAAGCTTTAAATGGTGAGTATGACACAGTGTAACTGTGTGGTCATATAGCTCAGCATGATGCTCTTCTATAAAGTCATCCCGAAGTGCTTGAATATACTCAGGATTGTGTTTGTTCTTTGTCAACCATTGATTTAACAAAGGTGTGAGACTGTAAAAATGGTGAAAGTCTAACTGCTCTGTCTCGTCACAAATCTTGCAAGAGGAACCCTTTTCATACTTGGACTTTGCCTTATCTCGTACATATTTTACTACATCGCGTTTTAGCTTAGGCATTTTCCTTTTGTTCCTCGATTTTTCATTTAAAGAATTATATCGGCTTTAGGGTGACTTGTCAATAACTATTTTTGAGTAGGTATCGCTAGAAGGATACCTGTGCAGTTTGGAACGAGTAAAGTGCGTAACGTAGACCATCTCCCATGTGCGAAGCCATGTTGTGCTTCGGTTTTTCCTTCATTAGATTAGGATTTGGATCCCACTGATACGCATCTAAACATCTTAAAGCTTCTTTACATTCTTGATCGACATAAAGTTTATCGTTATCAATAATCGCAGATACATGACCAATGCCATCAAGTACAGATTTCTTTGCATTAATAGTACTGATATCATAGTTTTGTGCTAAGTCAAAGCGAGTTTGCTGTGCTGCGGAATCAATATAGATATAGTCAATATCCCATCTTTCAATTAACTTTTGTATCTCTACTGCGTGCTGTTCTGTAGTACGCTCATTATTCATATACTCATCTACTAGATAATACTTGTCTTCATCCCAGTCGTAAGCAATTACACATAGTGCGGTAGGATCTTTAAAACCCACGTCCAACCCCGCAAAGACGTCCATCTTACTAGTATCAAACTGAGACAAGTCTTTTACTTGTGTTTCAAAGTTAAACTTCCAGATCTGGCCTTCATAAGTATTGAAGTCAGCTTCATACTCCTGTTTAAATTCTGCTTCAGACATTGATTTACGTGCTTCTGAAATATCGCTCTCACTCATTCGAGGATTATCACGATAAGTTGCTCGTATGCTGCACCATTCGGGAAAGTCTTCTGAGTACCCTCTATAGAAGAACTCAGAGAACCAGTTGTTGCGACCCCGTGGCGTGGAGATAAAGATGGCTTTAGAATTTGGTTTGTCCAGAGTAGGACGAAGAGCAACGTTGAAGGCATCCTTGCCGTCAGCGAGTGCGGCCTCATCAAAGATGATAAGGTCATAAGATCTACCTACACAAGAATCGACCTGATTAACAGAACCCATTCTTACGGTAGACCCATTAGAGATTTCGATAACTTTATCCTTGGCGTTATCTTTTGTAACCTCTAAATCAAAATGTTTAATTAGATTTCTCTGTAAATCAAAAGAGATCTGAGACAAAGAGTAGTTGGGGGACATAATTAGAATATTAGAGCCAGGAACCAAAGACACGAGCTGTCCAATGATATTGGCTATGTAGGTTTTACCCTGTCTGCGCGAGACTGCGGCAGAGACAAAACGATACTTTGGATCGTTAATCGCATTGATAATTGCTATCTGCGATGGTAAGGGAGTGACATTCAATAGCTCCAGGTACGGAGCTATTGGAAGTTTTAGAAACTTTGTCTCAGATCTTAATTCAACGATTTCGTCAGAGATAATATCTCTGCGGCTTACTTCTACTGTCATATTAATCTTCTTTTTTAACTAGTGTCCAGATGCCGTAGCCTAAGCCTACCCATGCTAGTAGTTTTGCTAAACCACCAAAAAGTATGACCGAACCACAGACTGCTATTAACATTGCACCATCCCAAGATGTGCGTTCTTTCATTGCTGCTTTAATCCATTTCACAGTGAGTACCTCTCTTTTTATGACCATTCCAGGCTACAAAACCTGCGAGACGCAGTGACCAGTAGGCTAGATAATTAAGAACTCTGAAACCGTTTACTTCGATACAGATGTCACGAAACAAACCGTCCATAAACTTTTGATCGTGATAACCTATATTCGTTCTATCTCTCTTCATAAGAGTGGCATACTTGTACCCATAGTCATGCACTAATCCACCCATAAGAAGTACACCTACAGGTGAGAGAAAAGTTGCAAGAAACTTAGGAACAGATGCCCCATCAAACTCAAAACCCGCAGGTATTGTATACTTAACACCTCCAAGCATATAGTCAAAGTCATGCTCAATCTTCCACTTACGTGTACCCATTAACCACAATAAAATACCTTTCCAAAAACCTTTGTCTCTTGTTGTTATAGGTAAAGGTGACATAACAGGCATTTTAACATATTTAAACCCTACCAGTGTTTCTTCTTTTTTGTCTACTTTGTTTACTATAAAACCGATAAGTACTAATACTGCGAGTACTGTCCACTGCCAAAAATTCATGGCTAAGTCTAAGATTAAATCCATTACTTTTTACTCCCTACTGCTTCCTTGGCATAAAATGCCGCTACAATAGCTGCAACGGAAACGAAGTAGGTAGGGGCCATGCTCCCTAAAGTACTTGAAGCGTTAGACAGCCCTAATAATTCTGCGGCTACTACGGCGAAGGGATAAAGTAACATACCGCCAAGTGCAAACCAGGCCATGTTTCTTTGCGCATCTCGCATAGCATCTGCGTCTTCTAACTCTTTGCGCTTTGCTTCAAGGTACATTGTTTGTTCAGCATCAGATACTTGTCCATCACCGTTAGTATCTGCGGGATGGTATTCCATTATATTAATACCTTATTGCTAACTAATGTTATATCAAGGGAGCCGGAGATTATAGCATCGCTCGCGGCGTATGTGCGCAAATCAATATCCGTCTTTTCAGAAAACATAAGAGGACTATCGTAAATTTGTTTTTGAGTCTCTTGGGAAAGGAAGAAGTTTGCTTTTACTAGGAATGCTTTGCCTGTTTCGCGAGCAAATAGAGCTATTTGAGTAGCGGAATCGTTTTTACTCGAACCAGCAGTTATGCTTGTTACAAATGCAGTGTGTCCTGCAGGAACTGTATAAGCTGATTGCTGCGATTCTCCATAACCGGGCGCTATTGTAGCAACAGGGAAGTAAGCGTTATCGCCAATGTTATACATTTCTACTTTTACTTCGCCTACATTGGAAGCGTTACCTGACATATGTGCCTTGTAAATTCTTCTAAAGTTTGTTGAGCCTGTTACGTCAGTGGTACCATTTAAAGTTAAGGTTTCGGTCTTGACAGCATAGTTGATATCAAGCCCTTCAACGGTTACGTTAGTAGTGTCTGAGGTTGAAGTTGAAGATACAATAACTGAGGATAATGCCACATCATACCAAGGATATAATTGCTCGCCAGTTTCTTTACCTCTACGCCAGATGGTGCTCCAGCCGACCTTAGAGCCTTGAATTACTCCAGGCAAGTGCTTAAAACTGTGGCCGCTGCGTAACCCCGCGGCTAAACTAATTGGAGTTTCTGCTAAGGAGCTTACTATCTGTACTGAACCTCTACTCATTTTTATTTTCTCTATGCTACTTTAAAGTAGTCTGTGCTGAACCGTCTCCGATTGAACGTATTTACCATTTAACCTTATCTGCCCAATATGCTGCGGACATTTTTCCTTTAGCTATGTTTTTTGCGTGACGTGCTTTAAAAGACGCTCTCTTTTTCTTCATTGCTTCAGATTCTCCAGCCTTCGGCTTCCCTGCCGTTTTAGCTCCCTGCTGGCCGAAACGAATCGTTTTAATCTTACTGCCAACTTTAGCTACAACGATATGAGACTTTTTGGCGTGTCCTGGAGTGCGTTTGGGTTTGTTGAAACCCGTAACGCCTGCCCGTTTTATCCTTGAGTCTTTCTTTTTCGCTTTTCGCTTTGCTGGCATAAAATTACTCCTTACTCTTGCTTACTGCGTCTGAGACGTCTGCCCCAGCTGCGGTGGCTATGTCTGCTACTGCTGTTCCTACTCCTCCTAGAGTTCCGTTAATGATACCTTGAGTGCCGTCGATGGCAGCGTTCATGGTTCCACAAGCTCCGAGTAGTAGTGCAGATACTAAAATTAAATATTTCATATTAGTTCCTTATGTCTTGGCTTTCCGAGCCTGTATTTAGCCTACAGTGCAAGCTTTCCGCCCGTATCCGACTACCAATAATTAACCTCGTCTCATCCGCGCTTTACGCTTCTTCTTGACAAAAGTTTTAACCATAGTGGGTTTGCCACCAGGGTTTCCTGCTTTTCTCTTACGACTTATTGCAGACTTCTTTTGTGCTGCTGTCATACGAGCTGCTTTTGCTTTAGGAACACACTTTGGGTATTTGCTGCTTTTTGCTTTGCCTCTACCACACTTTGCGTAGCCTCCGCCTTTCTTTGGACGGGAGATGTCTACCCACTCTTCCTTAAACCATTTCTTGAGACTCATTTCTTGACTCCCATTCGGTACTTACCGCCTCTGCGTTTATACTCTTTCACTAGAAAGGCATTTGCATACGCTGAAGGGTATACCTTAAATTTTCTTTTTGTTGAAGCTTTTACAGAAGCATAAAGCCTTTTATTCGTCGGTACTGGCTTCTTCTTCGCAGTCTTCCTCTTCTTCGCTGCCATCTAAAATCTCCTCTACTGGAGGAACCCAGCCTGCGGCTTTTTTGGCCTCTTCTTCTGTTGAGAACTTAAACAATTTACCGTCATCGTTTCGATAACACCACTTTCCGCGTTTCTCAAAAACCATCTTATTTGCCTCTCTTCTTCGGCTTCTTCTTCTTTGGTCGACCGACTGTTGATCCGTATGTTCCTTTACCTTTTGGCATAATTTTCTCCTATAGTACTAGCTTAGCAACTATTGCTATTAATGGTATTACTACTATTATTACTCCTACAACTTTTAAGAACAAGGTTATATTTTTACGATCTTCTATTTTCTTGCGCTTTGCTATAGCTGCTTGTCGTTCTCTATTGCGTTTGCAATCAGATTGAAACTTCAGCCAAGCATCCCACATTCCGGGATCGCCTGCGTAAATCATATGCTCTTTAAGCCACTCTTCCTGCTTTCTAAGTTTTTGTAACTCCATAAAAGCGGCAAGTTCGTTTTTATTGCCGTGAGCGTTGGACTTTTTTGCTATAACAGACTTATTGTCGAAGTATTTTGTTGCGTGCTCTCCAACTTCAAAAAGTTCTTTTCCGTTGCTAAGAGCTGTTTTGATAACCGAAAATGCTGCATTTGCCGCAGCTATCTCGGCAAGCATTACATTTTAGTTAATAGGGTTACTAAGACACCCGCTAGAAACACAATCACTGTTCCGCCCATGGCCATCATCCGAGACTCTATGCGCATAAGCCCCGACTCTAGATCTTCTAGTCTTTGAAAACAAGTTCTCCAGCGTTCATCACACTGAATTTCATGTGCGTAGAGACCTTTTTCAAGATCATTGATTTTCTCATTCTGTTCCATTTAGTAGTTTATCCATAAGCTTACCATAATTACCTTGACCGAATGGAACAGAATCATTAATCTGTACATTAGTCTGGTTCTTAATAGTGCTTCCTTCGGCTTTGGCGAGATCGGTCTGTGCCTTAATCTCGTCAATACGCATTTTATGTGCCATCTGTAACAGATCTGCTAAATCCTTGCTGGAGTATACACCAGATTCCTGAGCTTCTTCTAGCTTGGATGCGATCATCTCGTCTAACAGGGAACCGATGTTATTCTTATTACGGTAACCCATATCTAAATACACTGTATCAATGTACTTCTTTACTTCACGTTTATTCAGTACATCTACTACTTGTTGTTCAGATACTTGAAGATATTCGCATACACCTCGAATATTTCCGTATTGAAGATAACTATTCGCTATCTCCAGCCCCTCAGGGCTAATTGTGGTTAATTCTTTTGCCATGTTTCAAATTATACTCAAATAGAGGTTGGTTGTCAAGAGATTTTTTTCTCAGGTTAGTCGGAAAGTGGATTATCGAGTGCTCTCTGGAGTTTCTTTTCCAGTCGTTCTTCTAGATCTTCCATATCTTGTTCGGAGTCTGCTTTCATCGCATCCCGCTTAGTTTCGAAACGCTCACTTGCTTTGTCAATCATATCTCGTACTTCGTTTTCCATAGTACGTACTTTATCTTCTGCGCGGTCTGCTTGTTTCTCGATTGCGAGTATATCGTCTCTCAACCCAGTTTTAATGTCTCGTGTGTATTCAATGGCATCGTCGAGCTTTTGCTCTATTTGAAGGTTTCGTGCTGCAATAGCATCTGTATCAATATTCTGAACAATTTCTTTCATGTCCATATAATCTGCGTAAAACTCAAAGCCTGCCCATGCTGCACCACCTAGTGTAGAGAGTGCTGTGAGCATAACCATCATCTTGCCGCCTTTAAATGTCATTCCTCCAAATTCAAACTCTGCCATTAATCTTCCTTCGCGAACTGTAAACTCTTGAGATTAGCAATCTCTTGTTTTAATTTCATTACCTCCATGCGCTTTTTTTCAAGCTCCAACTGGTAAAGGGTATTACAATTAATGCGCTCTTTTGGGGCACCAATTGGTATAGTTATTTTTGCATACACACCTATATCGCTATCTCTCACAGTGGAGTTACTAAATGTTGCGTCATAGGGATTGTCATAAGGGTTCTGATATTCATTATCAATAAACCCTACAACACCGAATTCTACATTGGTAGCCGAACCAATGGCATTTTGGCAGTCTAACTGCCCGGCTCTAATCCTGTCCGATGCATAACTCTGTGGAGAGCTAGGTAGGTTAAGATTCATAGAGCTTGAATCTGCTAGGACTAAACTATTAGCCAGCAGTAAGGCTATTACTATTAAATACTTCATTCTTGACCTTTGAACAAATTCTTGAGGTTATGATAGAAGGGTTCTTTACGCTTGCAAGAGTCTTTGATTTGGAGCAAATATAAACTACTTTGTCCGAGTCTATTGTGCGTACGTATACTTCTATGTTTTTTCTTTCTAAATAATTTAAATTGATTAGTTTGTCTGTACTGGCAAAAGCTATATTATCCCAATCTTTATCATATACATTAATAGAGTACCATTCAATCTCTTCACGATTATTGAAAATACTCATATTCAGTACTTTTACTCCGGGTATAGGAGCTTGCTCTAGTACAGGATACGTAGGAGTAAACTGGTGAGCACTAATGTGCCCACCCAGAATACAAAGTGCAACAAAAAGTATTACTGAGCGATACATTCAGCCAATACCATTGCAGTATAGTCTCCAGCAGGAAATGATTTATCATATCCGTAATCCGCTGTAGAATCTACATTAAACCAAACGCTACCAGCAATTGTAAGATCGAATTCAACAGTATTGTTGTATTCAAGTTTAGCTGATTCAAATGCTGACATACCTGCATCTGAAGTTTGCCCAACTGTAACGCCTCCTGTCCAATTCACAACATCAGCTAACACAGGGCTAGAAGAGAAAGAATTTGGATAAGAGAGTACAGCTTTATAGTGATCTGCTGCTAAAATGTCATAACGAATCACAGGCTGTACACCTCCGGCAGTTCCACTTGTACTTAGCTCACTTGGGCTTGGGTTACCATAGACACCGGAGGTATCTGTTTGGATAACACATTTACTTTCTACCGTACCTATAATTGGTACATTAGCCATGGCTACACAAGGTAACGCTGCTAATAAGATTAGTGACTTTTTCATAAGGTATTCCCTATTAACGGCTTGCGCCTCTCCGGTAGTATTTTAATCATATTGGACCTCTACCATTTTTTCATGAAGCAATTGCTGAGCCAGTCCAACTCTCTTTGCTTTCTTATTATCTGGTAACGTCCCGTCTACCAGTACTACCGTATCCGCATACACTCCACCATTTAATGATCCTGTGTAGCTGCGGGGTATGTAGTTCATTGCGAAAAGTGCTTGTTCTGTTAGGGAAGCCTGAGCCGTCATTGCAGACGTGTTCAACCCTCCAAGCATCTTCTCTAGATTTACTTTAATTTTATTGTTTCGTTGTTTGCGTTCGTACTCTTCCTCTTCATCAAGCTTTGCTTGTCTTGCCATCTCTGCGAGAACAAGTTCATCCTGTAGAGGATCATTGAACTCTACTACAGGTATAAGCGAAGGGTCGTACGGAGTAACATAATCGGGGCAGGAGGGATCTGACTGCGGATCAAAACAAGGATCGTATCTATAACTATAAACCACTGAAGGGTCTACTACTTGTCCGTTTCCGTCTATTTCAATGGAGCCATCGCCCCACGCTTCAATCGGTATATCTCCTACTCCAATTACTTTGTAAATCTTATTGCCAGGTAGTCCTGACCAGTCATCACTCTCTCTAAAAATATACCCGTCTCCAAGTGCATTTTCATTTGAAACGTAGACAACCATATCATCTTCTACGTTTTTTACAGCTTCGTAACGGTACACTACAGAGCCAACAGTAAGACCAGCTTGCTGTGGAAGAACGTTTTGCATTACCCAGTCATATGCGGTTGTTCGTGCCTGTCCTGTAATTATCTCAGAGTATGAGGAGGGCGCCAAGCAAGCTAAGGATACCGCCAACGCTATAGAGCGTTTGTTTGGTAGTCTCATCCATTGCATCTTCATCTTTCTCCTCTAGAGGCTCTTCTTCTCTGTGAGTTTCCCAGCCTGCTTTCGCTTCTGGTCCGATCATACCGTCATACGGGCAAGGTGTTCCTGCCATCATCATTGCGTCAAATACACGTTTGTCTTGACACATTACTGAAACCGCTGCTACTTTCATGCCCATGTCATAAAGAGTCTTTGCATTCTTTAATTTCTCACAATTCATGTCTCTTGTAGTAGTTCCCATGCTTATGCCTAGGATCTGGGTCTGCACTGCACCCGCAACTCCTACTGTACAAAGGTCTGAATTTGAAATGTTCATCGTCGGGGTAATTGCCGACGGAGGAGGGGACTTCAACGTAGTAGTGGTAGTGCTGTTGATATCACTGGTTGTCGTTGAGTCTGTAACAATTGTGTCTGTATTTGTCGTATCCTCGTCCTGGGCGTATAAAGCACCAGACAGTGCGAGGGATAAAATAAGTAATAATCTATTCATGTAAAGCCTATTGATATACGTTGGTTATGTTTTCATTATTTTTACATTATACTCGAGGTAGCAAATTTTGTCAAGAACTATTTTTCGAAACTTAAGTAGTTTTAGCCAGGTATAGTAGGCCAAACTACATCATCCGGGGAAGTTAATGTAGAGGTTTCGGCAGGTACATTTCTGAGAGCGGCTCTATATGCTTGCCAGTCTGCTACAGTTGTTCCTGAGGGCAGTACTGCGTCTCCTAGTTGTGTATAGTCGGAGTTAAAAAGTTTCATATCTCTTTGACCTCGTATTTCTGCGTCCAATCTTTCTCTATCTAAAGACCATGCGTTGTTTTCCCAATACGCCCAAGGCCCTGGATAAGCAGGCTTATCTTTTTTAAACTCCGTTCCATCCCAATACCAGCTTCCTATATCAGAAGTATCGGTGTCATAAGGAATAACGTGAGCTACGCAATCTCCGTAGGTTACACCATCCGTATACATGTCGTCTTCGGAGGGTGAACACACCGAGTTAACTTCTCCGTTTCTCATTACCATAATTACTTTTATCATACTATATATCCCATTATCTCTGTTTTTTGTCCTGTATTTGTTCTAGTATAAACACTGGAACCCCTTTGTAAATCTCCCGAAAAACTACTAGAAACGGTACCCATCTTGTGATTATCATAATCGAATTTTGCATTTCGGTAAGTATATCTATAAAAGTTTTCACCTAAAGATTGGTATTGTTCATATTTGTACTGTATGTAAGGTCCTAACATTACATAGGCTTCGTCTATTGAGCCTGTTGTTCCCTGATACCATCCCGAGTCAAAAGCTCCAGAACTATTTGAAAAACTTACAGCTCTAGCTGCTATTACTCTAAGCATGGGTTGTTCGCTTGTGAAACCCAAATCTCCGTTCGATTTATAGACATTTATACCATACCCTGAAGTAGGTTCTGCAAACTCTGAACAACGTTGCACAACTGCGTAATCACAAGCTAAGTTATATTTCATATTAGCTCTTAGATGTCTCGTGCCGTTGACTGTGAAATCTGAAATGTAACCTGTTAGGATAACTGTGCCTGAAGTTCGTCCTCCTTGCGGTCTAGCAAACACGAGACAGTCTGGAGGTAGTGTATTGGGTAATGTAACGTATGACTGGTTAATAGGCTTAGTACCTGTCTGTATAACTTGAAAAACTTCACTATTTTCATCAATTTGAGTGAAACCTGAACTATTAATTGATTGTATTGCGTAACTCATATTCTAAATATCCTTACTTGATAATTGTTACTGAAAGACGAAGGATCATTTGCCCTTGTTACAGTAAGACTGGTACCACTTGAGCTTAGGCTAACGTACTGATGATCTCCACTAGTTTGCCACTCCACTCCTATTGTTGTATCTGAGGCACTAAAGCCTGGTTGAGTAAAAGTTGCAGAACCTCCTCCGGCAGCTAGAGTGCCTGTAAAAACTCCAAGAACTCTAGCAGTTCTATCAGTAGTGTCTAATCTTGCTATAGTACCTGTAGGAGGAAATATTTGCAGTCCAAACCCCGCCCCTGAGGAACCCGAAGCTGCTACGGTAGTTAGGTTCCAAGATGCAGAAACACCTCCTGCTGAAAATTGACTAGTAAGAGTTGTACTATTACTAGAAGAGGAGGTTTGTTTTAACCATATGTACTGGTTATTAGTAATAGTCTTATTTGAAGAACTAAACCCCGAACTGTTAGGAGTTGTAGTACCACTATTCGATATTGCAAACACAGCCGCTCCCGAAGTTCTAGAAACGGTAATGCTCTGGCTTATTCCTGTAATTTGAGTAGCTGCATAAGCGACAGTGCTCAAAGCTGTTGTCACATCTGTAAAGCTATAGTTCTCAGGAGTACCGTCACCGGGCGCGGGATTAGTAGTCACGACCCAAGTGTCGGTGACTCCTCCTACATTCATTACTGTAGACAGAACAGCATTATAAGTAGAAGAAGTGGTTTGTTTTACGTGTAGATACTGATTATTTGTAATCGTTGTATTACTGGTGCCGAAGTTACCTGAACTTGGAGTTTGAGAGGTACCTACTACTGCAAAAGTAGCTCCTCCAGAAGTTCGGGACACTGTAGTCGCGGCATTTATACCAGTAATTTGAACATAACTATTTTGTACCGTGTCTGCATCACCCGTTTTATCTGTAAAACTAAATGCATTAGGAGTTGTATCCTGTGCGGGAGAGCTCATCGATACTGTAAAAGTATCGTTTGTAGCAGTGTAAGTGGTGCCATCACCGCCGGTACTTGTAGGCCTTCTTACAAATATTT
>ENA-ORDA01002683-ORDA01002683.1-marine-metagenome-genome-assembly--contig:-NODE-2683-length-13275-cov-6.704122_pt1 | contig 13275 bp, 13 predicted proteins | sample MGYA00237778_ERZ508506 | MGnify/ENA primary metagenome ERZ508506 (study PRJEB26177, sample SAMN06267891) | marine metagenome | isolation source: Monterey Bay, California, USA | place: Pacific...
CTTTTGTTTCGGTTGTCATGATCTTGATCCAATCTTTGGTTTGAAAGTTTACACTGAAAACTCTGATAAGAGGTGACTGTGGTTAATCACCTATAGGTTGATAACGACGGATAGCTCCCGCCGTTAAATACAGATTACTCTATCTATTACACATGTGCAAGCTTTATGTTCTAACCATAGGCTCGATGTTCTAACGGTCCCTAGAGTTTACAGTGTAAACTTTGAAGGCCGAAAATTGCACAGATGCATATTCAAATTAAGATATGTGAATATCAAGATGGTGATCATCATGTTATGTTATACTATAACAGGACAGCGAAAGACTGCCAGAGTTTACACTGTAAACCCAAAGCTTCCCCCCTGCAGATGTACTATCTACGGGACCCCCTTGTTTATATGGTCCTATGGTTTCACGGTGGCGCAATCGGTGGCGCAATCTATGCTGCAACCGCACAATCAATGCTGCAATGCGGAAAATCGTTCACATATGGCCCCCCACCCATGCTGCGCTGCGGCACACACCCACCCACGACCCCTATGGGGGGAATTGATGGGCGATGCTCTAGCGAATACCCCTTCAGATTTTTGTGACCAAATAATCCCATAGAGTATCACTTGTGGAACCAATAGCCCCCAAAGCCCTTTAAAGGCCTTGAGGGTAGAGAGTATATAATATTTATTGATGTTAAATGATCTCATCATTACCACCTACAGAACCTACTGGTTTCTTAGCCAACTATAGGTAGGTAACTTTGGGGTCCTTCCTACAATGTCCATTATTACTACATCCACGTTAGGCTCTTAGGCTCCTGAGGCCCTTTGAGGAACAATGATGTATCTTTGAACTTCTCTAGTTCCTGCATGAATATGTCGTTCTTTCTAACATTCATCTCTTTATCTGCATCAGCCGCCATCTGTTCGACCCAGTAGGCCACAGCTATAGCTAGGGCATCTAGTCTATCGTCGTGTCCTAAGGCTCCACGGTCCTTACTGATCCTAGTCATCTGGTGGATCAGGGTGTATCTACTAGCCTTCTCAGGTGGGTAGTGTTGTACACTCTTCCAATCCTTCTCTAGGACCTTTGGATCAATGACCAATCTGTGTTGGTTCATCACAGGCTCTAGGGTATCGATGATCCTAAGTTCCTTTTGTTTACTATGACGCACCTCTTCAATGGAACAGGGATACACACGGTTAAACACAGGCTTGAGTAGTTCAGTGAACATACCGTCACCAAAGTTACTTTCGATGATTGTGTAGTTGACTTTGTACTGTTTAGCGAGAAAGGCCAAAGCTTGTAAGGTTTCGGGTCCATAGCCACCTTTTAATCCCCCTGCATCCTTAACATATAGGATACCGTTTTGCATCTTAACGATAGCGTAGGCTGTCTCATCTTGTCCTCGTCCTGAGGGGTCAATGGCTAAGACTGAGCCTGTGTACTCTAACCACTCTCCTAGGGTCTCTACAGGCCCGTAGAAGCGGTCTCCTGATAAGGCTAGGTTGGGTAGGTCTTGGATGGGGATTGATTTACCCCACACCACCTTCTCTGGGGCTTTGTCGTTATCTACACCCATGACAATTAGGTCTGAGACCTTCAATGGATACTTGTCACCATCGGACAATGAGGTGTCCAACATGAACTGTAGGGCAAAGCCTGATCGACCATAGGATAACTCCCGTTCAGTCAGGTCTTCATCATCGAACCTGAGAGAGTCTGTAGGGGTCCCTAGGAGGCTTTGGTCATTATCTAGGGCGTCCCCTACCAAGGGGGCCAACCTGTCGCTGTACTTGCCTCTCAGGGCCTCTGAGGGGTAACGGGCAGGCCATATCCTTAGTTCATACCCACGGTTTCTTAGCTCTTCATATAAGCTCATCTCGCATTGTGGGGTGCCAAGGTAGATCACCCGACCATCTGGCTTGAGGACCGCATCGAACTCCTTGACGCTCTCCCCAAGTTTCTCCCTCATCATCTGTGTTGCGGAGTTGTTGGGTACTTCCACATCGTCTGCAATAATCACGTCTGCTCGACTTCCTGTTAATTGCCCCGATATACCTACGGATTTCACTGAAGGTGACCCAGATGCTCTCGCTGGGCCAACGTCGAAGGCAATCTTTGACCATCGTTGGGTGTCCTTTGCTATTAAGTGCTGACATATTGGAAGTTGAGTTATGATTTGTTGTGAGAATGTACTGAAGTCATCTGCTCTACTCTTAGAGGCCGACACAACCATGAATTTCTTGTCGGGGTCTAGGAGAAGCTGGTGAACGACATAGGCACAGGTGATATAGGACTTCCCTACCCCCCGAAAAGCTTGGATGACCATACGCCTAGGACCACCTTGTAGGTAGTCAGCCATGTCATACTGTATCGGGGTGGGGTCTGGTAGGTTGAGATGCTTCCAGACTAGGTACAGGAAGTTCCTAAAGTCTCGCAGTTGTGCGGGGACTTCTGTTGTCATTGTTTGAATTGGGAGCCTTGTATCTCTGCATCACTAAAGGGTAGAGCCTCTAGCAGATTGCTAATGGGACTGTCGGGGACCGCTAGGGCCTCAATGTGGTTATCTTTTAAGAACTTTACAGCTACGCTGATCTCAGCGGCTGTTGCCTCACCAGTTTGAATTTTATCCAAAAGCTGATGGGCAACGGCACTGTGTAAAGCATCCAAAAGATCGAAGGATGCTTTTGTACTCATTGTATCTCTTTCTTTAATTATTACTGCATGGCCCAGACTGTTAAGCCCACTAGGAGAACTAAAGCTATGCCCACAGCCAAGCTGCCACCTACGACAGCGGCCTCTTGCATATCCTCTTGTTTCTGTTGTTTGGCTTTTCGTTCTAAAGATTGCCTCTGCTTTTCTTCATGGGCAACTTCTTTCTGGAGCTTTATAATATCGGTCCACGCATAGAACCCAAATCTGGCTATGATTAATGCCTTTACCTCTGCAATATGCTCATCAGCCAATTTCTGGTCAATTATGGTTTGAGTAGGAGACTTGCCTACGGCTCTCTCCTGTTTCTCTTGTTGTTTAAGTTGTTTTTTACCCTCAAATAAACCGTCCACCTGAGATGCCAAACTAGACATATCCTGTGCCGCATTTAGACCCTTAGATATGATCTCTGCTGATTTTTTGACGAGCGCGATCCCTGCTAAAATCTCCGCTACAGCCATATTACCCTACACTCTTACTCCCGCTACACTTCCAGCGTTTACGAGAGAGCCTTAGGGGGCTGTTAGGGTCCTTTGCTGCACCAGAATGGGAGCGCATTTGCCCCATAGACCGCGCACAGTACGCATCACCTTTTGAGGTGTTTGGTCTAACACGGGGTCCACCATCTGAGGCGTTCCCTGCTTGACCATATGAGACTTTCCTACCGCTCTTTGTAACTTTGTATCGGGCTTTACCCGCTGCTGGGCCTCTACTCATCAACCCTTCCTTTTCGGTTGTCGTTTTAAGTTAGATCGTGCTGAGACCACCCTCAGGTTTGCAGGGCTGTTGTCATCAGCATTGTAGTTTTTATGGTCTACGTGCTTTCCATCACCCACCTTGGCGCGTCCTTGCTTGATCATGTACCGTCTAGCTTTGTTACGGTTTGATCTGCGTCTTCGCTGCTCTGGGGTGCCGTGGTAATCTCTGTATTCTTTCGCGTAGTCACGGCTCATTTAGCTGTGCCTTTCATCTTATCGAAGGTCCTGAGACCCGCGAGACCTAACATTGCCATGACAAGCTCAAACAGAGCGTCCATAGGAACCTCAGGTAATAAAAATAAGGGTACTCCAAACATTATTGCGATCCATGAGGCAAAGGGGTGACCCACAAATGCCCAGAAGACGCCTATACTGCATGTCCAACCAATAGCTGGACGCCAACCAGCAACCCATATGCTTCTATGGGATGCTTCTACTTTGTTGGTCTCTGCTTGCATCTTGTTGACTTCGTTAGCAGCGGTCACTAGCTCAAGCTCAATCTTTTGCTTGGCTAATGCCGCCCCTGCTTTATCAGGTATGCTTTTGTCAACGATCTTCAGAATGTTTGGAAGCACCGTAGCTAGTGCTTGCAACATTGTTTATTAAACTCCAAATATTTTAAATATGTATCCTAGACCTATTTGGTCTGCAAAGAATAAAGCTGCACCACCAAGTACAAACCACTTAATTTGTATTAAGACTTCATGGATACCTCTGAGGCATTTCTTCATGTCCTCTGTGGTGTCGTATAGCTCTCTGATGTTTTGATCTTGGCGTTCTATTAGCCACTCTGTTTTGGCTATTCGGCTTTCTAAATCATCCATCGAAGTTAACTGGCCTAAAAGTTCCTAATTCTTCAAAAGAGATAACATCAAGAAATGGGCCTACTGTTGCGTTTCCCATTTGGCTAACCCACTCAGAGCCATTCCAATACATTGCTGTTAAGCCTTCAGAAAACTTAATCATTTTCATATCGCATAATTGAGGGGCTTCATTATCATTCAAACGTCTTAAACGATCCAAGGGAAAGCTAGATGTCAAATCGCTATTAGAATATTTCGTGCTAATAACATTTTGAAGTTTCTCACTATCTCTTTTTCTAACATCAATACCATTTAAATCGTCAGCTTCACTTCGCTCACTGTCCCAACCTTCAACCATTTTATCTAGTTTATTAGTTCCTACGCCAAAGCAAAGTTCTTCCATTAACAAGCCAGCACCAAAGCAACAAGAATAACCTACAACAATACCACTTTCAGCCATCCTACGCTGCCATTCAGTAATAAAAGCTGACCATGTTTCCTCTTTAGTCATTTTAAATCTTTCTATTTAATTTATTGTTACACTAATTTGCTTGTTTAGCGTCCATGTAAGAGAAGGGTTCGCCACTCCAGTATGACCAGAATATAAGACACTAATACCTGTCCTATAATAACTAGCGCGTGTCGCGGCTGAACCATCGTCCCAAGTTGGGCCAGAATTATATGTGTATCTCCATTCGGTAGTAGGACTGGGAAGATTATAAATTCCGGTTCCAACAGTTGAATTGTACACCCGATAATAACATGCTGTTCTAGCAACTGTAACAGTACCTCCCGTGCCTTTTCCATCCTCCATTACCATATTGTTCCAACCGCTATTTGCGTGAGTACCTACTAATCGAAAATTAAATTCAAACGCCATATTACCTTTAGCTGGAGTGCGAGTATTGAACATTAAGTTGAGTATGGTAGCACCATTATCAAATAAATTATTAGGTGATAAACTTCCTCTGCCGCCATCAACTGTATATTGCGTAGCATTGTTGGGATCATAGAAATGACCAACAAATCCTGTGGCATTGGACGGAAGACCTATCCCTGAACCAGCATGACCAACAGTCAATGTTCTAGTCCAAGCAGAGCTTTTTCCATAAAACTGGTTCATAGAAATTTGACCGCTGCTAGGTATTCCACTGGCAGCACCATAATATTCATCCAAGGAGATTGGATTAGTACCACCAAACTCAGTTTGAATATCAGTAAAGGTCATCTGACCACTACTTTGGAGTGTCACTTTTAAGCTCCTCTACTTCTGCTTTTAATTCTTTAATCCCTTCAATCAAAAGCGGCACAAGCTTGTCGTACCAAACAGTTAAATATTCACTGTTGAAAGGGGCCTCTGTGGTTACCTCTGGTAACACCGCATGGACCTCTTGTGCGCTAACACCAACCTGTACTCTATCGTTGTTAAAACCAAACGATCTGGCATGATCATTTTCAGTGAAGTAGTAGCCATTCAGCATAGTAATCTTTGTCAAGGCATCAGGTATTGTACCTTGGAAAGTTTTAAGTCTTTCGTCTGAATAGTAAGCTGTGATGTTGTTGGAAGCCCTGATCTCACCAGCATTACCATTAGCTGCTGTACCAACACCTAAGGAGTTAACCTGTGCGTTAGAGTTGGTTGTAAAACCACCGTCAGCACCCGCAGCACCCGTAGCACCTGTGGCCCCCGTAGGACCGGCAGCACCTGTGGCCCCCGCAGCACCTGTAGCACCCGCAGCACCCGTAGGACCTTGAGGACCCGTAGCACCATCGGAACCAGCATCACCTTGTACGCCTTGAGGTCCTGTAGCACCCGCAGCCCCATCGGAGCCATCGGAGCCATCTGAGCCATCTGCGCCAGCGGCACCTGTGGCTCCCGTAGCACCGTCTGAACCCGCTGGTCCTTGGGGTCCTGTAGCTCCTTGAATACCTTGGGGACCTTGTGCGCCCGTAGCACCATCGGCACCTGTGGCTCCTTGAGGTCCTGTAGCACCTGTAGCTCCTGTGGAGCCATCAGCACCGTCTGCACCGTCTGCGCCATCAGCACCCGCTGGGCCTGTAGCTCCTGTGGCTCCTTGAGGTCCTGTAGCACCTGTGGCTCCATCAGAGCCGTCTGCACCATTAGAACCCGCTGGGCCTTGGGGACCCGTAGCACCTGTAGCCCCGTCAGAGCCATCGGCACCCGCTGGACCCGTGGCACCTGTAGCTCCTGTGGCTCCATCAGAGCCATCAGCCCCGTCAGAGCCTTTTTGGACTAACTTAGCCCAGTGTGTTGTGTTTGTTGGGAGAGTGCCAGCCGTTGTTGCTACTATACAAGCATAACTCTCTCCACTGTAAAATACGGTTTCATGGATTGCATAAGCCGTACTGCTTGAGAACGCTCCCTCAAAAGAGAGGCGAACCTTACCAATATTAATTGTTCCCATTATCTATACCGTTGTTACCGAAAGCTGCCCAGAGGCAGAAATTGTGAAGTCATTATCGTTAGCACTTCCATAATATTCCATTTTTAATATGCCTGTTGCTGCATCAATGTGCATTGTTCCGAAAGCCAAGCCTAAGGGTGTGGAACCCATAGGACCCGTTGAACCTGTAGCACCTGTATTGCCTGTGGGTCCTTGAGTACCCTGAGGGCCTTGTGGACCTGTAGACCCTGTTGGTCCTTGATCACCTGTTGGTCCTGTATTTCCTGTCGGTCCCGTAGGTCCTTGTAAACCAGTAGCACCTGTATTGCCTGTGGGTCCTTGAGTACCTGTAGGTCCTTGGTCACCTGTAGCACCTTGAGGCCCTTGTGAGCCTGTAGGTCCTTGGTTTCCTACTGGACCTTGACCGCCTGTGGGTCCTGTTTCCCCTGTGGGGCCTTGGTTACCAACAGGACCTTGAGGCCCTACATTACCTGTGGGACCAGTATCACCTGTTTCCCCCTCAGGTCCTTGTACGCCTTGGTTACCCACGGGTCCTTGGCTACCTATAGGACCTGTAGGCCCAGTACTTCCTACTGGACCCTGCCCACCTAAGGGGCCTTGGTTACCTGTAGGACCTGTATTGCCTGTAGGCCCCTGAGGTCCTGTGGGACCCTGAGGCCCTTGGTTTCCCAAGGGACCTTCAGAGAGGTAAAAGTCTAGGTCTCCTGTAGACGCATCGTAGGTGAGGTATCCTGTAGAGTTGTAGGGCAGTAGGTTCATCACAGGATTGAGATTGTATAACTCATCCTTGATGGCCTGTGCCTGACTGACAACTGAGGATGCACTGGTGTTGACCCAGCCCTTAGTTGCAGCGTCTGTGTCGCTCACAGGGTTTGCTACATTAGATATCTTCTTGTTATTAGCATTGAGCAAACCAGCCGCTGTTTGGGTTAAACCTTCATCAGCCCTGTCCCTAGCCTCTTCAGCTAGGTTACGACCTTGCTTTGTTACTAGGTTAAGATCGTCTGCTCTGAGGGAAGTACCTTCCACAAACGTAACGGCAGCGGGTACAAGGGTTTCTCTTTTTATTGTTACATAAACACCGCTAGTCGGTAGAGCATCTAAGGTGATCGTACTACTTGTTGTAAATGCGAAATCATAACAAGGTACATCATCCAAGAAAACTTTAACTTCTGCCGTGCTTATGTATAAAAACGGGATGGTAAATGCCTGTGTTGACCCGTCAGCAACGTAGTTAATAATACTTGCCATGTTTTACCTGTTAAATTCCATTAATTGCATACCTGTTCGTTGAGCCAACCTACGGGCCTTAACTTCCTCACCAAGCTCTGGAAACTCATCTTTTAAAAGCTCTCTTGCTAGTGCGAGATGCTTGGATATGATCTTCCTGTTTAATACCACTTGCCTACTGAAGCCTTCACTATCGATCTCAAAGGATGCAGCGGCGGCTTTATAGACAGGGCTTGCATGAAGTTTAGCTAAGTTTTGTAGTAATGTTCGACCTTGAAATTTAGCGGTCCCAGCTAACTGTTGGTATCTTGAGAACTCTTCATTGGTTAGGTCAAATTTCATCATACGCTTTGTTGGTCCTCTGAACCCTACCTTCTGACGAACTAACTCATCCATAACAGCATTGGGTTCATCCTTGCGAATAGGAATACCAGAGAATGATCCATAGTTGATCATTGGTTCACCTGTAAGCCAGTTGTACTTCTTGGGAAGGTCCTTGTTTGTGGTAACCCACTTACGTTGTATCTTCTCAATAAGACCTACAGCCTCTCTTACTTCCGCTGGTTGACCATTCACTAAGTCATCCCAAACTTCTGCAAATTGTAGAGGTGCGGGTGGTATAACTGAGGTAACAAAGTTAGAACCAATACGTTCCAGAGAGTGTTTCTGTGCTGGGTTCTCACTTGTAAATGCTGCCGCTACTGAGGTGATACCTTGGAAGTAGGCTTTATCCTCAATCGTCTTAACAATCGATAAGATTGTACCCACAAGGGCTTCTTGTATCATTCCTCCGTCCCATTCTTCAACATCAAGAATATCAACGGTTCCATGCTTCACGGCATCGTTAAGATTAGCCACAAGAGCAAAGGGAATAAAGTTAGGATCAAGACGTTGATATGAGACCCAACTGTCTCCCATTTTAACGCTATACGCTTGGTTACCAGCGGCTCTCCAAGTTCTATTGGCCTCAGGATCAAGAGGACCTGACCCTGTGATATCGCCTCTATTGACCATCGAATATGCCATACCATAAATAGCAATACCTGTTGCCCATTTACCCTTTGCCGCAGCACGAATGGCTGGATCAGGGTTCTTTAAGTCGGCTCTAAGCTTTTTAGAGTATGCACCTAAAATAGGGGTACGCTGCACCGCTGCACCAATGAGGTTTGTAGGTGTGCGAATAAACGGCATAAATAACTGTAAGGATGGGTGTTGGTTTACAAACTTGTGAAGACCGTTAGCTACCGTGCCTGTGGTCAACTCTGATGTGAACGTAGCCTCACGCGCATCATGCAATGCTTTGGAGTGTTTAAAGGTTCCATCTTCATTCTTAACAGCCGCACCACTAGCATCAAAGGCATCCTCAATCTCTTTGGAGATATAGTCTGTCAGGTCCTTATCCTTTAGACCTTTTCCTATACCATCCATTTTAGATTGAGCATATATTCTGGCTCTGTAGTTGATCTGCTTAAAGAACTCGTCTTCAGCACCTAAGGTCCTCAAGGATACACGGGCTGCTTTACCTGTGTAGTCTAAAACAGCACCTAGAGGAGAGCCTTTTGCCTCAGGCCAGTATTCACTACTGATCTTGTTCATCTGGCTTAGATCGTCCACCTTTCCCATAGTGTCCAATATATTTCTTTCCATCATAAATGACCGACTAGCCACAACAGCGGCAGCATCCATACTATGAAGTAAACCCTCTAACTGTGCGCCAAAGAAGTCGCGCTGGGCCTTAGCTTCAGCCGAAAACATCTTCATTGTCATGTAGGACCCAATGTATCCTTCAATAGGCCTAAGGACACTCTCAATGCCCCCACCCAGTATGTTAGTAATGTGGGTCTTTGTATTGAACAGGATCATAGAGCGGAAAAGTTCGATGATTGATCGACCAATCTTCTTACCAGTAGGCTCCTGTACGTTCTTTAGGATTTTGACAAAGGCTTTGGGATTACCCTTGGCAGCTAAGACAGCAATCTTAATTTCATGTAGCTTATCAACACCACCATACTGCTTGATTAGGTAGTCCATAGCGGCGGCATCTGCATGATCCCCACCGTCCCTTACAGCACTGTGGTTCTGGTAACTGTCTAGGTCAATGACGCCCTTCTTACGAAGGTTCAACGCCCGACCAAAGGCAGCTTCCTGACCCGACACGCTCTGTAAGATCATCATGGTGCTTTCAAGAGCCTCAAGAGCCTCCATCTGCGCCTTACGATCTGTGTCAAAATTAGACTTGCTAAACCTTTCGGTGATCTCATCGAACTGGCTTTTCATAATGCTCTCAACGGCACCAAGGACAAACGTAGCGTCCTCTGTGACCTTTGAGTAGTTGGTTACCAGTGTGGATAGTTGGTTGTTATCTAGGTTAAGTAAATCACCCACACGGTCTGCTGTCTCTTCCTCTACCTGTTTCCAAGTCTGTTGGCCTTTAACAGCCGCAATAACCGCTGGGTTTTGCTTCTGAACCATAGCCACCAAGTCTCTAACTACTGATGTTGGATCATCGGGGTTAAATGTCTTAGGATCGTAGAGTTTAGCTTCCTTTAAGATTTCAGATATATTCTCAGGCTGCTTCTCAATCTGCTTCAAGGCTTTGGCTGAAAGCTTAACTGCTTGTGGGGCCTGTACACCGCTCTCGGCAACCTTGGCATTTACAGTAACTGTCTCTGCTTTTGGTTTTGCTTTGTACTTAACGCCCTTAAAGACTGCGTAGTTAATCTCATCGAATAGCTGCTTTTTATTCTTTTTACCTACTTTAACGCCAACCTGTTTAGCTATTACCTGTAGGTCTTTTGCTGAAAAAGACTTCAAGGTCTTTGCGTAGTTCTCACCATTATCAGCACTGGCTTGCATCAGGCGTTTGCCTATAATGGTTTTTGTAGCTGTTAGATCAATGGTGTCGAGGTTATCAGCCCCAGCATCAATAGCAGCATCTACGTTATCTTGCTCTACTTTTGCTGTAGCTTTTAGCTGATTAGTTTCATCAGTACCCGCTTTGACTGCATCACCTTCTTGCGTGGTTAAGTCATCGATCTCAACTTGATCATCCTTTGTTGCTTTAACTGGATCATCACCCTTTGCTATAGCGTTGTCAGCCTTCTTAAAGCCTCTAGCAATAGCCATAATACCCCTCATGCCATACTCTACACCTAGGGAAAGCGGTAGGTCCTCAAGACCCGCCTTTAGCTTACCCTCTGCATAGGTATCCTCAGGATCAGCCTGTAGGTACTCAGTTATAGGGTTCTCAAGATGGGGGTATTCTTGAATGAAGTTAGACAAGCGATCTTCATAGGGGTTAGAGACAAGGGCTGTAGCCACAGCGGATTGTTGGGTTGTTTTAATTATACCCCCTGTGACTGACTGAGCTTTCTTACCACCCGCTATCCAACCAATGCCTTTTAGGGGCCGAATGAATTTGCCAACACCCAGAAACCCAGTTGTAAACTGCGTCAAGTCTTCAGTAAATTTACCAGCCATTCCTGTAGGTCTAAGGACTTGGGGAAGGATGCGCTTACTATTGTCCTCAAAGCCTTCCCATCCGTAACCTGTTACATCACCAGCGGTTTCAATAGCATAGTCTGCTAGTTTCTTACCTACTTGTAGGGTCTCTTCACCAGCGTCACGTATACCAGCCTTTAGACCAATACTTATATCTTCAACCACAGGCCGACTGTCTAATATGGCCTGTTGCTCGTCAGTGTAAACCCAACGACCATTTTTATCAAAAGCCATTAGTTAGATATCCTTTTTCTCATATTCTCTTTTAAAACTTCATAGAAGACGGCAGGGATTTCTTGACCATCAGGAAGAAGACCATCCCATAATGCGAACCATAGAGGTTTTGTTTTAGCGAGGTAGCTGTCTAAATCATCCGACATAGTTACACCAAATTTCTCTGGGAACTTTTCGGCTCTCTCAGCGATAAATTTTGCAATCCTCTTAGACTGCATAAGGCTTTGTCTCTTTAAGAACTCTTGCTTTCCTTGTTCCCTCTTTCTTGCAATTTCAGCCTTTAGCTCTTTCTGCTTCTTAGCATTAAGACGTTTAAGATCAGCCGCAGCCGCTGCTTTATCTGCGTTTGCTTCTAGTGCTGATAATTGCTGTGTCTCTGCCATCCTCAGGTCACGTAGGACCTTCCGCATTTGACGCTCATCTTGCCTTGAAACTGGGGCAACAGCTTCATCTTGCTTACCAGCTTTAGGTAGTTGTGCCTTGGAAGATGCTGGCATCATGGAAGTCCCGCTCTGAGGTTCCACACCAGTATTAACAGCACCATCTGGTGATGAACTACTCATGCTAGGAGCTTGCATACCCGCTACGTTCCTAATGGTGGATGTAGGGGAGACCATAGACGGTGAAGCCATATCAACACCCTCAGGTGCCGTGTTGGGTCCTACACGCTGTATGATGTCTCTGAGTTGCTGCTCGTTAATATCAGGGAACACCTTTTGTACCTGTGCTGCAATAGCGTTGGTATCAGAGAGGTCATAGCCCGATAGAACACCAGATATTAGTTCTATTTGTTCATCAGAGGCATCGTAGATTAGCTCACTAGCTACGTTTGCTACTGCTTCTGCTTCAGCCTCTGTAGCATCAGTTACTATCTCCGCTGGCTCAAATGGTTCAGCCTCAAACGCAACAAAGTCTGGTTGCATTGTTTCTTGCATCAACTTTGCTAAGTAGGTTTCTGGGTAGTCTAACTTGTACTGTGCCACCTTATCTTCGCCGTGCATTTCAATGGCGTCTAGCTCATTCTCACCTACTTCAATCTCTTCCGCATCAGTCAGTGTGGGTTCAGCCGTGAGTTCTTCTACCTGTCTATCCTCTTCTTCTTGTCTAAGGCGTTCTTTTTCCAATTGCTCAGCTTGAAGATTTGCCTCCATTTGACTTGTAATTTTAGTCCCTAGTTCTTCTACAGTTACCCCGTATTGCATAGCCATATTGACCAAACGACTTTCAGAAAATGCTCGGTCAGGATTTTTAAATATCTCTGCGTACTGGTCCATTAAGATTTGGATATCAGCGTTATTAGTAAATTCTAAAATCGGACCTTGGGAGAAGCTTTCGTATTTCTTGGGGAGTATCTTACTTACAGGTCTCTTAGCTTCTACTACTGCGTTGTCTAATGTGCTTGGAGGTAGGAAGGTATAAACAGGCAAAGCCTCTGGGGTAACACCCTCCATACTAGCTGTAGTAGCGGTGGTTTTATCAACACTGCCGCCATTTTCTGGGCCTAAACCACCAGCATTGGTTAACGAAGTAGTATAGTCTTGAAGCTCTTTACCACGAATTTCAGTTCTCTGATCCTCAATATCTTTTTTGAGTATATCGAACTGTTCACGTATGTA
>ENA-ORDA01002686-ORDA01002686.1-marine-metagenome-genome-assembly--contig:-NODE-2686-length-13262-cov-5.314752_pt1 | contig 13262 bp, 17 predicted proteins | sample MGYA00237778_ERZ508506 | MGnify/ENA primary metagenome ERZ508506 (study PRJEB26177, sample SAMN06267891) | marine metagenome | isolation source: Monterey Bay, California, USA | place: Pacific...
CGTACACCTATTGCTAACAACGCTAAAGCACAGATGGCTCAAGTCACCATGTCTGTAATGGAAGAGTTCTTCGCTGCAGTACGTCATGGCAAGCTCTCGTTCCTTACAGATATCCTAGACATCAGTCTTACTAACGTGCTTCAAGGACAAGAGATTACTACCGCACAACGTTTTGTTAAGCAGTGGATTGCAGAATCGCAAGCTGAGTACTCAGTAATACCTATGGAGCACTTGCGTGTTGTGTATGGCGTACTCACTGACGACCGTATATCACAACGTGAGTTCATCAAACGCGCAGAACGTAACGGACTGACTCGTGAACGTAGACGCGCTTACAACGCACCAAGATCAGCTAATCCGCTCACAGGCATAGTCGTTGAGTGGCGTATCGATGACGAACAATTTAACGAAGTCACTGACAAGTACTTCGATGACAAAGATCGTAAGTTACTTGCTGTCACATAGCTATATTAGCTATACTAATACCTACATGTTACTACTATCTTAGGATTAGAGATGATTAAGTTAACACAGGACACACGTCCCGACGACGTAGGGCCAGAGTTCGAAAAACCTAAAACGCTCGGAGATGTAAGAGCTTGGAGCTATTCAGCCCTTAAAGTTTTTGAAGAATGCCCCTACCGTACATATATCAGCCGCGTCAAAGGCGTAAAAGAGCCTAGTGGCGCTGCTGCAGACCGTGGCACCCAAATCCACCAAGAAGCCGAAGACTATGTTAACGGCACACTTGGTGAGTTTCCTGACTCTTGTGCTAAATTCAAAGACGAATTCGAAGAACTACGTGCTCTGTACATAGATGCTAAAGTCGAACTAGAAGGCGAATGGGGCTTTGATCTCGACTGGGCACCAGTAGGTTGGATGCAAAAAGAAACCTGGGCCCGTATCAAGCTTGATGCTCTTGTACAAGAAGACGATACATCCGCGCGGGTTATCGATTACAAGACAGGTAAAAAGTGGGGTAACGAAATATCCCACGGCCAACAAGGCCTGCTCTACGCCATTGGTACATTCTTTAGGTATCCACATCTACAGTTTGTACAAACAGAATTCTGGTATCTCGACAAAGGTGAGACTACCAAAAAAGGTTATACACGCGATCAAGCAATGGTATTCGCACCAGGATATCACCGCCGCGCAGTCAAAATGACCACAGAAAAAGATTTTAATCCAACGCCCAGCAAAGACAGCTGCAGATGGTGTTCGTTCCGCAAAGGTGACGAACCTGAATGCAACTGGGGTGTTAGCTAACCGACTTACTCCTCCCCCTGTGTGTAAGAGCTTTGCCCTGATGACTATATGTGTCAGGGTTTTTTTATTCCCGATCGGAATTCAACTGATCCCCATGAAGAATGAACTATGAAGAGAGAATCCCAATGAAAAAGTTACTTATATATTTCGGCTATGCAATCAGTATAGCCGCCCTTCTTACTACCTTCGCGCACATGATAACAGCCAGTTTCTATTCATTAGTCTGCCTTGTAATCCTGAGCGTTGTCGGGTACTTCCATTTGAGGAACAAAGAATGACGTTACTTTCTGTTATTAACGCAATCGAAATTGCTTTTATTGTTATAACTTTAATAGGACTTATCTATGATTACAGCCGGTTTACTTTCAGCAGCAGGTCTCCTGTTCCTAATATTTAAATTCGGTGTTCGCCGGATGATCGCCTATGACATTCCGCTCGACATAGCTACCACTGGCCTTCTTATGTTCCTGTTCGCAGGGACATTTGGGGGCATGATGGCAGCTATGGTCGGCGGATTAGTTGTGTCGATTACTTTATTTGTTATGAAAAAAACAATGGTTCGCGAAGAACTTATGTGGATCAAAACTAAAAAATTTCCCTATCGCAGTCTGCGTTGGGTAGAGGTAGACCCATCATGAAAGAGATAAGCGCGAGCCACGAATCACGAACCTACGGTCAACGTATCCGATTTCAAATCGAGTTTATGCACACCATGTTGGCCTCGGGCCGTGAGCACGAAGCACTTACCGCGATCAACAAAGCCCTCGATCTCTGCGACGAGGTCCATGAAATGGAGACAAAAAATGACGAATAAGCAGTGGAAAGAATTATTTGTGCAACCCGTAAAGGACTTAATGTATGCAAATGCTCTACAAAAAAAGTGGGAATACAGTCGAATACAAGCTCGTAACCGATCCAAAAGAAGCGATGTATTGGAGCACACACCGATTGAAGAAGTCCGAGATCAAGATGATCACGAAACACGATCGGACGACAGCCGCTGAACTAAGACAGGATATCTTCGATGACATCATTAGCCGAGAACCTAATCCCAGTAAAAAATCTGCGCCCGCCGAGGACGAGATACCGCAAAGGCGTAAAGTCCGCCAGCCTCAACATGTTAAAACGCGGCAAACAAAACGCAAAGCTAGGTGACAAAGTTGCCGTCAAGATGTGGAAAGGTATGACTATGTACTCGCTTTCGTTAGAGGAGCGCGCTACGTGCCCCTCTGATTGCGAGCAGTGGGACAACTGCTATGGCGACAACATGCCGTTTGCACACAGGTTCGATCACACTGATCCAAACTTTATAAGCTATCTTGAAGTCCAGTTACGTGCTCTAAACGAGAAGCATAAAAATGGTTTCGTTGTTCGACTACATGTTTTAGGCGACTTCTATAACGGGCTATACATAGTCCAATGGCAGCTATGGCTAAACCAGTATGAAAATCTACGTGTGTTTGGGTACACGCACCACTCTACAAACTCACAGCTTGGCGGTATGATCAATAACGTTAACCGTATCTACCCGCAACGATTTCGTATACGGTACTCTGATGACGACACAACCCCTTTCAATGCGTCTGTAGTACAAACAACTGCTGAAGCATCAGCAAGACCAGGGATTGTTTGCCCCGAGCAAAACAAATTTACAGACAGTTGCGCGACGTGCGGGTATTGCTGGAGCAGCGATCAACCTGTAATATTTCACGAACATTAATATTAGTCAGGCTAATAATGATCTTAACCACGTATGACAAAAAGTACATTAAAACCAAACCTAGCAAACTAAAAACCAGCGGTAAATATGACGTAGAAGAAAAATACAACCATAACGGTTGGTGCCACTGCGCACCACAGTACCGCATAGGAAAATGGCCAAACAACTGTTTAAGTTGTGGCAGCCGCATTCGCGTTTGAACCTTGTTATTAGCTGTGCTAATATACTAAACCATCAATGAGTGATGACTATGAAACCTTTCGAGCACCAGAAAGTCACGACTAATTACATCAAGAATAACCCTCGATGTTTAGTCACATCTGATCCAGGAACTGGCAAAACACGCTCTGTCCTTGACGCAATCGCTGACCGCGAAACGCGAACCTTAGTTCTCGCACCACTATCCATCTTAGAAGCATCGTGGGCAGACGACATCCAAAAGTTCCAGCCTGACCTTACATATGCAGTTGCGTATGCCAAGAACCGTGAGAAAGCGTTTCTTGGTACAGAAAACGTTGTTATTACTAATCACGACGCAGTGAAGTGGATCGCTAAGAATTACCATGTCTTATGTGGATTCGATACGTTAGTAATCGACGAGTTCACAGCATTCAAAAACAAAGACAGTCAACGCAGCAAAGCCTGCCGCAAAATTGCAGAAGCGTTTACAAATCGTATTGCTATGTCAGGTACACCAAACAGCAATGGCATCCTAGATTTATGGCACCCAACGTTAATTGTTGATGACGGCGAGCGGCTCGGTCACAGGTTCTATAGCTTTCGAGCTTCCGTATGCACGCCCCGTTTTAACGGGTTTGCTAACGAGTGGGTCCAAAAAGACGACGCTGAAGAAACAGTTGCTGCAGCACTGTGTGACATCAACATACGCTACATGCTCGAAGAATGTATCGACATGCCGCCACAAACAATTAGCACTATGTACGTAACGCTGCCTAAAAAGATTAGGCAACAGTACGACGCACTCAAAGAAGACTCAGTCTTGTACACCGGTGCAGCTACGATCAACGCAATCCACGCAGGCAGTAAAGTCAAAAAGCTCCTACAGCTGTGTACTGGTGCTGTGTATGACGAGCACGGTGAGACACAAAGCATACACACAGAACGCTATGACCTTGTAATGCAACTTGTATCAGAGCGATCTCAGTCTCTTGTCGCTTTCAATTGGAAGCACGAACAACGGTACATGGCTGAGCTAGCAGACAAGTTAAACATAAAGCACGCAACCATCGATGGTGATGCACCCGCCCACCGACGCAAAGAAATTGTAGACCGGTTGCAAGCAGGCCAACTGCAGGTAGTGTTCTGCCACCCACAGTCAGCAGGACATGGCCTGACTATGACCAAAGCAAAGACTGTGATTTGGGCTTCACCAACCTACAACGCAGAGCATTACCAACAGTTCAACCGCCGCATCTATCGCGCAGGTCAAACCGAAAAGACAGAAGTTATCCAGATTGCAGCGCGCAACACCTGGGAACCTGACGTCTACGAAAAGCTATCCGGCAAAGTAGAACGCATGGATGAGCTGCTGGGAATACTTAACAAACTAAAACACGCAGCCTGAAGGAGTCACTGCAATGAACATTAATGAACTTATCGAAGAACGGTCTACCGTCAAAACTGAAATGACTGAACTTAATACACAACTTAAAGAACTGAGAGCCAAACAAGATGAACTTGACTACCAGCTCATTACCAAATTGGACGAACAGGGTTTGTCACGTACCGCTAATGACAAAGCCAGTGTGTCCATTAACCAAGATACTGTACCTGAAGTAACCGACTGGGATGCTCTATATGCGCATATCAGCCAAACAAAAGATTACAGTCTCTTACAAAGACGGGTCTCGTCGACTGCATACAAAGAACTACTCAAGTTAGAAGAAGCAGTTCCTGGTCTGCAACCCCGTGAAATTCGGCGCATTAACTTTAGAAACCTTTAAACATGAATCATGAAGAGTAAAAAAATATGTCTAAATCAGCAGTAGCAATCCAATCAAACGACCTTGTAGCATCCACTAGTGCATTACCCGCTCACCTTAAAGCAGTAGAAGGTGTAGGTCGTGGCAATGAGCATGTCGGACAAAACGTACAGATCCCTCGCGTCAAGCTCTTGCAAAAGATGTCTAACGAAGTGGATAAACATCACGCATCGTATGTTCAAGGTTGTGAACCAGGTCACTTAGTAAATACCCTGACCAATCATAACTATGGTAATGACATGTATTGTTTGTCGCTTACCTTCAAAATCGAATACGTTGTATGGCGTAATATTGATGCAGGCGGCGGTTATGGTGGCGCATTCACGGAACTGGCAGACGCTGAATCGTATGTCAACTCTCAAGACAAGCCAGCAGAATGGGAGATCAATGAAACACACGCGCATGTCATCCTTATCAAAGACCCTGTCACCGGTGAGCTCGAGCGATCTCCTGCGATCATGGACTTTGCCAGCTCCAAGCTACGTGTATCTAGGGCGTGGAACTCTCAGCTAGCGATGAAAGGTGGCGATCGTTTCGCGGGTCTTTGGAAAGTCTCAGGTGTTTCAACCGAAAACAAAATGGGCAAAGCATTTATGAATTGCGAAGTCGACTTTGTTGGTTGGGCGCAAGAAGACGATTACAAGACAGCCGAATCTTTTTACGATCAATATTCTGCCTAAGTATATTAGCCACGCTAATTATTTTCCCTCAGACTAAAGGCTCCCCATCCTGAGCCTCGTGAGCAAGCTTGATGCACTTGCAGTCGCAACGCATCTTTAACCAGGTACTCATGAACGAACACAGCTTCATAAAGTCCATACATAGATACCTCCATCCAGACGTTCACTCGTGGAAAATACACGATACGTTCACCGGAGGTGTACCCGACGCTATGTACTCTGGACCTGCTGGTGTCTTATTTGTTGAGTATAAATACATTAAACAATTACCAAAACGAGCGTCGACCCCCCTCAAACATTCGCTTAGCGCACTACAACTTCAGTGGTTAAACCGCATGAAAGTGTCCGCAAAAGCAGCTTTAATCGTCGGAGTTGGCGATACTTGCATAATATTAGTAGATGACTTCTCAGCTAATATATGTAAAACTAGGTATATAGAACAAGCTGTAGCTCGTAAGGATGTGGCGCGTTTTATATATTCTGAAACTCACACAACAAAATAGAAGTAAAAGTTATGCCTAAAACAGACGTTCTGCCTCTGGCAGTTCAAAATTTACGCAAAATCTGGGACAATAAAAAATCCGAAATGCAGTTCACCCAAACTGAAGCGGCTAAAGAACTAGGTTGGTCTCAAGGGGCAATCTCCCACTACCTAAACAACTTAACCGAGCTCGGTGCAGGCGCTGTCGTAAAGCTAGCCAATTTCTTAGGCGTCGATCCACTTGAAATAGACCCAACGTTAACGTCAAAATTACCTAATGTTACAGCTATCAATGTAGCCTACCACTCAGACGATATGTCTAAGAAACTTAAAGAAACAGTATACATACGTGGGGACATAGATTCGTTTTACGTAGAAATTGCCCCAGGAACACGTATTGCAAGCGAAGGATATGCCGGTGAAGCTACAGGTACTGATACACGTAAACATCTAACAACCTTCGCAAGGCTTTGCGACCCAAAACTATATTCTAGAAATACACTTTGCGCAGTGCGCTTAAAAGGTGATAAAAAAATCACGTACTTTGCTAAAGAAGACATTCCAGACCGCAGTCAAATCAACAAACATTGGGCTGTTATCAGCTTCCTCTCTATATAATATATAGAGATAACTAAAGCTAGTTATCTCTATGTACCTCTGTATAATTGACTGTCAATATTAGCTTTAGTAATAATAATTTACGTCCATAAAGGGGACCAAAACACAATGATGACAAGCATTTTAGCAGATCAGTACGGCCCATTTATGGACATGGAAGAGTTAGCTAGCCTATTTAAAATCAAAAAAGAATCAGTGTACCAACAAATTTATAATGGTAAGTTAGACCTGCCACACGTTCGTCGTGGTAAAAAATACTTATTCCCAACGCATGAAGTTGCTATGTATCTTGACGCTAAGCTGGATGAGACTCGTCAGTAAACTAATACTTAGCCGCTATATCTTCAGGTTTGAGATTTACGTAACGCGATAATTGATCAAGGCTTGTGTGCCCACTTACTGTGCGCACTTCCTCAACCGTCATGCCTCTTTCAAACATGCGCGATATTGCTTCATGGCGTAAGTCATGAAACGTTAGGTCGTTTATACCTAAGTTAAGAGTTAATCGCGCAAACTTGTCAGAAATCGAGCCACTATGCTTTACGGTAAACAGGGTATCGCTGTTGCCAACTACATTCTGCGCACGTAGGATCGCCTCTCTCACGCCCTTTAAAAGAGGTATTTTGCACAGTCTTTTACCCCCTTCAGCCTTTGGGTCTTTACGCAAAACCCTTATTACGCCTGCATCAAAGTCAACGTCTGACAGCTTCAAGGCATGTATTTCGCCTTGTCGCATACCCGATTCCAGCGCTATATCTATAGCGTGCCGCACCCAATGGTTTTTAGCCTCTCGAATGATTAGCTTGTACTCATTATCGCTAAGCCGCCTGTCTCTCCAAACGCTACTCAGAATAATTTTCTTTTTAATCAGCTCATCGATGGCGATCTGTACTGCATCTTCTTGCACTCTAATGCGCGAGTTCTTTACAGCTTGCCTAAAATAATACATCTGTTTTTGCAGCGTGCTTGCGCTTACTTTTGAACGTCGCTCTGCTGCAAATAACAAGACATCTTCTACTGTTAAATCGTGTATTGATACACCTTTAAAATAGTCAGCTATTTGTGTCAGAGCAGATAGCTTCGGTGCGGCCACAGGTATGTTGAATCTTTCGTAACTGAGTATAAGGGCGTCAACAATACCATTGATGAGCACGGACCGTGTTTCGCGAGTATCGATCCACGATCCGTCATCCATGCTCGTCTCGATGCGACGCGCCCAGGCTGCTGCTGGGGCTTTACTTGCAAATGTTTTTATCTGTAACGGGTGACCTTTGCGCTTTATTGTAGCCTGCCAACTGTTACCTCTTCTCCTTAGCGTAGCCATATCAGCCCCTCCTAGGGTGTCATACGGGTGTCAACGGCCTTAAAGTTACCATAAACTTTAGCTAAATCAAACACTTATGAGTATGGCGGTGAGAGAGGGATTCGAACGAAAATTAGGTGAAAACTTGTTTATTATCAATAGGTTAAGCTCTATTTACTTCTATTTATGGCCTTCTACCGTGAACACGTAACCTATTGATATCTATATATATTTTTATTTACATTATTCTTGCGGGTGTCAATGACACCCTACAGGTCTTCTTGGGCTATTAAGCCTAGGGTTACAAGTATAAAGCCGATCACGTACAGTATCATAACTACCTCTGGTTGATTGAGGCGCTATTATAATACTGTAGCTAATGGTTTAAAAATGAACAATACGAATAATATCTATGCTACTTTGGGTATACCTTCTTCTTGCCCTTCTTCTTTTTCGGCTTGTCTTGCTGATTTAAAACACACTGCTTACCTTTACCTGAATGCATAGCTAGTCTCCTTTTGGCGCGCCGTCTTTGACAGCCTTGATGTGGTTGTAAAATGTTCCAGTTTTATCGAGTGTGCCTGCATCGATGTCATGCCAAAGCATGTCGAGCTGGTCTTCAAGACCCCCATAACCAGATTCACGGACTTGCTTCCAGGTCAATTCAGGATCTCCAGAAAGGCTCCCTTCTACTGTCTGCGAATCTTCGTTGAAGACAAACTGTCGCGTTTGTGTCTGAGGGTTAACAACAGCATCACCTTCGTTAAGTAGATACCAATTGTCATCAGCTCCGGCAATACTCTGCGGGCCAATAAGAATCTTATTATTTTCATGATCCCACTTAACAAATTGCTGCATCATCGTGCTCCCAAAATAAAGCCAGATACTTCGTGGACTCTGTCAATCGTGGCAGAGGTATCACTGTCGTAAATCCCTGAGCTGCCCGTCCGTGTCACTTCTAGTTTCATATTGACAGTAGACGTTGTGGCAGTGGCCAGAGAACCGCTAACCGCGAACTGCGCATAAAGGTTAGTGTTGGCCTTGAAACGAGTCTCACCGACAAGCTGATATGTGCCTGAACCTAGCTGCATATACAGCTTGAAAGAGTAAGTCTTATTCGCAGTAGAATCGTACCAACCAGTAATCGAGCCGAATGGTTTATGGCCTACAGTTAAATGAGTTGTAGCGGGAAGCTGCACTGCTATTATTTGTACAGTCCCTCCACCAGACGCGTTGTTACCTTTGAAAGACACTGCGGTAGTTGATCTGAACGGTAATAACTTATTGACATCGCCAGTCAGCCTGTTCGCATACACCGTTGTACCAGACATGATGTTCGCGCTGATGCTATTACCCGTAAGCTGATTAACGTTGACCGAGCCGAGTTGAAGCGTGGGTACGCCATTAACAACGGTTGATGTAATTGAAGAGCCATCAATGTTGAGCTTGCTAGCGTCAATCGAGTTAGTACCTATTCGACCAGCATTTATTGTACCTGCGCTAATCTTGTCGGCATTAACAGATCCAATCTGTGCAGCAGTTATCGCAGCGTTCCTAATAAAAGCGGTATCCATATAAACACCAGCAGGAATAGCGACTCCATCGACTGTACTCGCAGGGACTACAGCAAAAGGCACTACAGCAGCAGTCGTATCGGAACCTCCGCGCATAATCGCAAAGCGATCAGCGTTAACAATAAACTCCGACGTTATGTTACCTGCTGCAGTGGAAGTGCTAGCTAATCCAAAACCAGCTACCGCGCCGTTTGTATCAATCTTGACTGTGTACTGACCCTTTAAATCGCCGTTAGTACTAGCTTGTACAGTCGCTGCTTGCGCAAGGCTAACTTGGTTAGTGCTGCCGTCAGGATTATCAACCTCCGCGTTTAGAATATCTGAGGTAGAAGCGAACGCATTGTCTGCGTCAGTTTTGGTGTAGTAACTACTTTCTAGATCCGCAGTAGTAGTGTAATTGGCACCTATTGTATTTGTATTGTAGTTAGTTATCGCACCAGAAATAGCACCGTCTGCATTAGTTTTGGTGTAGTAAAGACTTTGTAGATCCGCAGTATTAGTGTAGTTAGCACTCAGCGTACTTGAATTAAAATTATTAATCTCAGCGGTGATTGCCTGGTCTACTTGGTTAAGCGTGTAATAATTGCTCGTAAGAGTAGTAGTAGTTACGTACCCGCCAAGCTGCGCAGTAGTAGCAAAGTTAGCTTGGTTTTGAGTAAGCGTATTAACATTACCAGTCAAACCTGAAATGAGATTACTATTCCCATTCAACGAAACTTGCATGCCTGGTATTTGCCCAATGGGGGTAGACAAGCTGCTCGCAAGCTCAGAGGATGTTATTGAGCTTGATAAAACGCCTAGCAGGTGTGTTACGTCTGGCGCTGTTGTAGCTACCGTGCCACTGCCGCTGTTCCAAGGCCCAAAAGTCCCATGCTCATTTACGTGACGTATCCAGTAATAGCGGGTTATGTTGCTGCCAACTGGATCAACGTAGGCACGCCCTGTAATAACACCGATAACTCCCTGAGCTATGGCAGAGGCAAGGTTGTCTGAAGGATAACTATATATTTCAGTATGCGAATGATTGGGCCCCGTGTACAAGGGGAAATCCCACGTCAGATTTATCACGCTGTACGCACCAGCAGCAGCAAAACCTGTAGGTTGTGGTGGAGTGCTAGTAACATCAACAACGTCGTCGCTTACAAAACCAAGATTCCCTGCACTCAAATTGTTGGGGTCAAAAGGCGTGGCCCGTAGCTCTCTAGCAAGCCCCGACTCAATCAGTTCACGCAATGTAACTGCACGATCTCGCGGGTCACCCTTGCGACCGAGTCGAATCTCTATTGCTTCGGACAGACTCTCAAGGTAACGCCTAAGTTCCGGCCCTGCAGAAGCAGGCGGCTTAGGTATCCCTGGTATTTTTGTAGGGCGTACTGTCATGTTACACGAATCTCGTCCATGCTCTGCGCGAGACAGAACTCGTTAATGTCAGTGCCCTCGACCTGTATCTCCCACTCTTGCGCAACAACCGCAGGCATACGCATTACTGGCTCGCGTAATGTGCCGTTACTAATACCGCTGGGAACTGTTGTCGCCTGTGTGTAGGTAGAGCCAGACTGGGTGAGCGTGTAGTGCGCAAGCAAAGTGCCGTCGCCATATACTTTCATAGTCACTGGGTAAGCATTTGCGTGAACCGAAACCCAGCCCATAGACACTGGTGAGGGGGTTACAAACTTTTTACTTTTAAAAGTCGCGGTTTTGCTGCTGCTTCCGCCGCGATATTTACGAATCTTGTTAGCTACAATTATGTACAGCTGCCCGTCTTTAGGGTTCATATACCCGCCACGCACATCTGCTGTTAGTGATATTGTGGTCAAGGTGTTCTCGTCACCCCGAGGGTCATACACCCAGCCGCCCCCAGCATGAAACGCTACATAAGTACCCTCATGCTTAAAGGCTCGGATAGTCGTAGGATTGTAATCATTATTCCACTGGTCAACAGACACAAGCCCGTTCGTGACCACGGACCCCGAAGCGCTCTGCACGGCACATAAACCGTCTGGCCCTGCATAAAGAACATAGTCGCCCATGTCCACTACGCTGTGTACGTTGACACACGCCTGCGCTAAATCTATGCGAATCGCGGTCATGGCACTCGGATCGGTGCCCGTGATGAAGTAAGGCTGCCCATCAGTCAACGCTGCAACGCCGTTCGCAGTAGAAGCGATCGCTACGATGTCTTCTTCAGTCGTTATACGGTAGCTAATTGGCCATGCGTGCGGGAGAAAGGGCTCGCTAAGACAAAAGCGTTTACCTGTGAAGCCCGCCATAACGCCTTGAGCTAACGGAATCAGCCCCTTGAGAGGACCGTCTGGGTATAGCGAAGTATTATCGTCAGGCGGCCCAATCCAGTCAGCGCTCGGCAGTACTTCACCAAGCGTCGCTGCATCTTTGTTATCTGAGTGGCTAGTCTGAGAGTATGCAACCTCGGTAACAAACTGAAACTGTGTACTGTTAGAACCAGTGTTTGACCGGTAAATACGTTTCAACGCGCCCGAAGCAAAGTTATGGCCCGAGCCAGAAGGGTTATAGCTTGCAGGCATAGAAATAGATGCGGTCTCACCATCGGTCATTTGAATAATAGTACTTGGATTAGACGGCGGGCCTTCGCGCCCATCTGCTGTTACAAGTGTGTAAACGTAGGACACATCATTCGGTGTCGCGTCTGCGTCTGCTGTACCAGACTTTGTAACGGCGGGTGTGCCAGATGGCGCAGGAACTCCCAAGCGCCACGTGTTATTGGGCAACGTAGCCTGACTGCCCAAACGCGGGTAATCGTCACCGGTAAAATACAATCTATTTAAGGTGTCGCCTGGAATTGGGCCTTCAACAGCGGATATCCCGTCTTCATCCCATTGAAGCCAGGTCGTGTCGTTGTAGTAATAGATAGAGCGGCGGGCACCGTTTTGCAACGTGTGTATGTCAGTATCGTCTTTGATCGCAACTAGCCGTCCCGATTCGAGATCTACGTTCTGTGCTACTTGTCCGAACTGATCACCAAGGAGACGCGGAGATACGCCTGGTGCAGTGCCGCTAAATCTGTCGCGTTTAAAATACGCCATTGAAACCTCTTTTGGGTATTATATTAGCCATGCTAATATAAAGGAAGCTAGAAGATCGGGACGAAAAACACTACGGCCAAACCAACAGTCGTGAGTAAAACCCCACCAGCTATATTTTTGATCAACTCGCTTCGCTTAGTAATTGCGCGATTACGAGCTAGCCGTTCGCGTTCAGTTTTATGTTTGTGTTCCATCAGCGATTTATGTTGGATGGTTAACATGTCGCGCCACACCATTCGCGGCGTAACCTTCTTGAGTTCTTTTTCTTTTTCGCGAATCTCGTTCTTAGCCCAAGCAAGCTCAAGGGCTTCTTCCTGGGTGAGCACGTGATCACCATCTTCAGCAGCAGCCTCAATCTTCTCGACCGCTACTTTGCTTTCAGTAAGCGTGCCGAATACATTAGCGAGACCAGTAAGATTGCTACCAGACTCTTTAACGATAGCGATACCCTCGTTAAGGGCCTTCAAACCGCCTACTAATAAACTGATCTCTGCTAACATTATTAACTACCTAAAGTAGGCTTAGTAGCTGGGAAGTTTGAAGTTGACGGCC
>ENA-ORDA01002687-ORDA01002687.1-marine-metagenome-genome-assembly--contig:-NODE-2687-length-13257-cov-5.688847_pt1 | contig 13257 bp, 17 predicted proteins | sample MGYA00237778_ERZ508506 | MGnify/ENA primary metagenome ERZ508506 (study PRJEB26177, sample SAMN06267891) | marine metagenome | isolation source: Monterey Bay, California, USA | place: Pacific...
AAAGCTTCAATTTTACTAACATCGATTAATTTGCGAGGGGATCCATCTGGTTTATCTTGGTCAAACCTCAACACTCCATTAAAACCAACTACTTGTTTCATTTCTTCGCACAATTCACGGATAGTAATATCAACACCAGTTCCAATATTAATGTGAGTTAATCTTGGATTATAATTAGACTTATACTGATCTTCATCGAGCTCTAAAACAAATAAAGATGCTTCTGCCATGTCGTCAACATATAAAAATTCACGCATTGGTTTTCCAGAACCCCAAACTATTATCTCATCAACAGATTTTATTTTTGCTTGATGCATTCTTCTCATTAAAGCCGGGATTACATGCGAATTCTCAGGGTGAAAATTATCATTAACTCCATAAAGATTTGTTGGCATTACTGAACGAAAGTCAGTTTTATGTTGCCTATTGTATGACTCACACAGCTTAATACCTGCAATTTTTGCAATAGCATAAGGCTCATTTGATGGCTCTAAAATATCAGTGAGCAATGCATCTTCACGCATTGGCTGTTTAACCTCCCGAGGATAAATGCATGTGCTTCCTAAAAACAGAAGGCGCTTTACTTCTACCTTATATGAGGCATGAATAATATTTGCCTGAATCATTAAATTATCATAAATAAAGTCAGCTGGATAGGCGCTGTTAGCATGAATTCCTCCCACTTTGGCTGCAGCAAGTATTACAAAATCGGGCTTCTCTTTATTAAAAAATTCATCAACTTTAATCTGGTTTGTTAAATCAAGCTCACCCCTATTCCTTAAGACAAGGTTTTTAAAACCTCTTAACTTAAGTTGACGAACAATTGCAGATCCAACTAGGCCTCTATGGCCGGCAACATAAACTTTGTCATTTATGTTCATATTAATTTTAATTCACTCAAAAAAGCTGGGAGATTTATAACCATTTTCCCTTATAAGTAAATCTCGTTTAGCAATATTGATATCTGCTGTATATCTTCCTTTTCCTGTTAAAAATCTTGCATCTTCTTTTCTTTCTACTCTCGAACCTACTAAGCTAGCCATGTTTTTTTCCTTTCAAATTACATTTTAGTTGCTGCTTCTTTAACTGCAGCAACTATATTTTGGTAACCTGTACATCTGCAGATATTACCCTCAAGCCATTCTCTAATTTCTTGATCACTTGGATTTTTTTTTATTTTTAATAAATCAATTGCACTCATAACCATTCCTGGTGTGCAAAAACCACATTGTAATCCATGTGTCTTTTTAAATGCTTCTTGCATTGGATGAAGTTTTCCATCTTTAGCTAAACCCTCAATGGTAATAACTTTAGATCCATCTATATCTGCTACTAATGTTGAGCAACTTTTTATAGATTTTCCATCAACGTGAACTACACATGCTCCACACTGACTAGTATCACAACCAATGTGCGTTCCTGTTAAATTTAAATTATCTCTTAAAAAAACTGATAAAAGGGTGTGGTCTGGAACCTCTTTGCTGACCTTTTTACCATTTACTTCCAATGTAACTTTAGTCATTTTATGTCCCCCTAATTAATAAAAATAATTACATCATAACTAAAATGGAGAAGCAAATATTAATTAAATTATAATTCTACTTTCACGTGAATTTTATTCTAATTTATTATCAGAAAATAAGACTTTTAAAAAATTGAAAAAATTAAAATTGCTGCAACTAAAATTACCGCTGAATAAATAAGTATTTTTTGATTAGGTTTTTTATTATCTACAATTTGATCTGTGGAACTTTTGTCACTTATAGCCAAATCTTCTTTAGATAGATTTTTATCTTTTGAAATTAACTCTGAAAAATTGCCAAAAAATATATCTGCCATTTTTTTTGCAGTCATATCAATTAATCTTGAGCCAACTTGAGCAATTTTACCACCAACATTTGCTTCTACTTCATAGATCAGCTTCGTTCCATTTTCATAATTCTCTAATTTTACTGTTGCTTCGCCAGAAGCGAATCCAACTGGAGAATTTCCTGAACCTGATATTTTATAACTATTAGGTGGATCAAGATCTACTAATTCAATATCACCTGTAAAACTTGCATTAAAAGGTCCAATTTTATTTGTAGCTTTTGCGGTAAATTGTGTATCTGAATTTTTTATAAACTCTTCACATCCTGGTATCGTTTGTTTTAGTATTTCAGGATCATTTAAAGCTTCCCAAACTTTTTGTTTTTCTAAATTAATTTGATATGATCCAGATAGTTTCATAAGTGAAATAAAAGTCTAACATATAAAATTATGGATGATAATACAAAAAAAGAATTACAATCTGCTGCCTTCGAAAGATTAATTGAACATTTAAGAGAGAGAAAAGATGTTCAAAATATAGATCTAATGAATTTGGCTGGGTTCTGTAGAAACTGCTTGTCTAAATGGTATCGTGAAGAGGCTGAAAAAAAAGGAATAACTATTTCAGATCCTGATGCAAGAAAACATGTTTATGGGATGCCTTATTCGGAATGGAAAGAAAAATATCAAAAATAATTATTTTTCTTTTAATCTTGGAAAAAGCTCAACAAAATTACAAGGTTTATGGTTAATATCTAATTGATGTTTTAAAATTCCCTCCCAAGCATCAGTCACCCCACCTGATGAGCCTGGTAAAGCAAAAACATATTTGCCATTTGATAATATCGCACAAGCTCTAGATTGAATGGCAGAAGTACCTACCGTTTTTAAACTAATGTTTCTAAACACTTCCCCAAATCCAGGAATGTGTTTATCTGCAATTTCTTCTAATGCTTCTGGGGTTATATCTCTACCTGTAAGGCCTGTTCCACCTGTTGTAATAATCACATCAATTTTTTCATTCTTAAGCCACTCTTTTAATAACAGAACAATTTCATCCTTGTTATCTTTGCATATTTTTCTATCTAACAAAGTATGATTAGCTTCTTTGATTTTATCTACTAAGATTGCACCAGATTTATCATTATCAAAAGTTCTGGTATCTGTTACAGTTAAAAGAGCAATGTGTACTTTCATAATAAAATTTTAAAATGATTATATTATCAGTATTATTTTTTATAACAGCTATTTTATATTCAAGTGTTGGATTTGGTGGAGGATCAACATATCTAGCATTATTATTAATCTGGGATATTCCTTATTATATTTTTCCAGTAATTGCACTTCTATGCAACATTATTGTCGTTACAAGCAATTCTTTTAATTATATTCGTGCAGGTAATCATAATTTTAAATTATTAATGCCTTTTTTATTGGGATCAGTACCACTAGCCTTTATAGGAGGGACTTTAATAGTTGAAAAAAAAATATTTGAAATTCTATTATTTTTAGTTTTAGCAATTTCAGGTCTTTTATTACTAAAAAACAACAAATCTTATGGTGAAAAAAATATAAAAATAAAAAAATTGAGTCAATTGATTTCCATTTTTATAGGTTCAATTTTGGGTTTAGTGTCTGGAATAGTGGGTATAGGTGGAGGAATCTTTTTAAGTCCTATACTTTTTTTGCTTAAAGCTGATAAACCCAAAATTATTGCAACAACTGCTTCGTTATTTATTTTAATTAACTCTATCTCTGGAATATTGGGTCAATTAACAAAGAAAGTAATTTTAAATGAAATAATAAATTATTGGGCATTATTTCTAACTGTTTTAATTGGAGGATTTATTGGAAATTATCTAAATTTAAAAATTTTCTCTAACAGAATACTTGCGATAATTACTTCATTATTAGTTGTTTTTGTTGCTATTAGAATGGGCTATAGAATATTTATATAAATAAATATGAAAAATATTAGACCTTTTGGCCCATCTATTGGAAAAACTAAAATATCAAAAAAATTTTTTGATGTGTTAAATAAAGAATTTGATACTAAATCAAAATCAAAAAAGATTGATTATAGCTCAAAATTAGCAAGCCAAATTAAAAAGGAATTAAAAATTTCAGAAACATTTATTAAGAAAAATTTAGAGAAGGAATTAAAAAATAATATTATTAAGTTTCTATCTAATGAAAAAATAAAAAAGATAAAAGAAATTAAAATATTAAATCTTTGGGTAGTACGACAATTCAAAGGTGAGTATAACCCAGTACATTATCATGAAGGTGATTTATCAGGTGTTGGTTATTTAAAATTACCAAAAAATATGACTAATAATAAAATGGTTAAAAATAAGAAAATAAAGACTAATGGAACAATTGATTTTATTAATGGTCAAAGAAATTTTCTAAGTAAAAGTATATATAATGTTATTCCAAAAATTAGAGACTTAATAGTTTTTCCAAACTATTTGATGCACACTGCCTATCCATTTAATATTGAGGGAGAGCGAAGATCTTTTTCTTTTAATGCAAAAATTATTTTTAAAAAATAGTTTACAAATAACTCTAAAAGTTTTATAAATTAACAGTCGATTTGATCCTATTGCGGGCATTAACTGCTAAAAAGGAAATTCCCACATAATCAATAAGCAAGGTAATTGAACTATATTGTGCACCCAGCAAAAAGCTAAAGCACTAAAAAAGTGAGAAATATAATGGATTTAAATTTTTTCAAACAAACTAGAATTTTAGATGGTGGCATGGGTCAAGAACTTTTGGCAAGAGGAATGAAACCTAATGGTACGTTATGGAGCGCTAATGCAATTTTAGATGAAAATTATCATCAACTACTTCGAGACACGCATAGAGATTTTGTAAAAGCTGGCGCTGAAGTTATTGTAACCGCTACATTTACGACAAGACGAAAGAGATTAAAGGAAAATAACATTGAAGATAAATTTCAATATCTTAATATAAAAGCTGGTGAAATTGCTCAAGAGGTAAAAAAAGAATTTCCAAATATCTTTATTGCTGGTGGTTTACCGCCACAAGAATTGACTTATGAGGCAGACGAAAGAAGTGAAGAAGAGATAGTAAAAACTTTTAATGAGCAAGCTAAATTATTAGATCCTTATGTTGATTTCTTTTACTTTGATGTTTGGAGTAGTATCAAGGAATTTAAATGTGGAATTAAAGCAATTAAAGAATTTAAAAAACCATATTTAATGGGCATTCATATATCTGAAGGTACTAATTTGCCTAGTGGAGAAAAAATTTCTGATATTAAAAGTATTATTGATGAACAATTGTTAGGTGTAATGCTTTCGTGTGTCTCTCCTGAAAATTATGAAATAAATTTAGAAGAAATGAAAAACCTAAATGTTCCATTTGGTTTCAAATTAAATGGATTTATGACAACAAAACCTAAAAATGGGTACACTTCATCATATTTTAAAAATTCAGGTGGTAACCCAAATGAATTTCTTGGTCACAGACATGATTTAACACCTGATAAAATTGGAGAATTTGCAAAAAATTTTAAGGATAGTGGTGCAACTATATTAGGAGGTTGTTGTGAAACCAGGCCTTCACATATAGAGGCAATGGCAAAACTTAAATAGATTTTTTATTGTCTGCTTTTTTTACAAAATAAATACCAATACAAACAGCTGTCAAAGATATTAAAACTTTAAATGTAATTAATTCTTTTAAAAATATGTAACTCAAGATAGTTCCAAATATTGGTATCAGATAAGAAACTTGAGATTGAAATATTAAACCATTATTTTTTAGAATTCTAAATCTTAACAACCAGGCAACCCCTGTTGGAACTATTCCAAGATAAATAACTGATATGACCGAGTCTGTTCTAGGAATATTTTGCCAAGGTTGTTCTATAAAACTTACAAGTGGAATTAAAATTATAATTGCCCAAATCAATATTGAGCCTGTTACATTTTCATTTTTTTTCTTACTAATTTTTAAAGTTAAAACACCACCAATTACATAACAAGTTGAGCCAAGTAATATTAATAATGCTGATCCAAAATTATTTTCATCAATTAAAAGGTTGTCAGAAAATAAAAATACAATTCCTGAGAAACCAATTAAAATTCCAATTGTTTTTACTAAATTAAACTTTTCATTTTTAGTATAAAAATGTCCTAGTACAGTTGAGCTTAAAGGGGTAGTAGACATTAAAATTGCTGCTAGGTTACTTTGAACAGACTTTACTCCATATGCTATTAAGAAAAATGGAGCTACTAAATTAATAAATCCTATCATTGCAAACCAATGCCAGTCTTTTGAAAAAGCTTCAATTTTTATATTTTTATAATAGCAAAGAAGTAAAACAGGAATTGCTCCAAAAAAAACTCTTAAAAAAGCGATAGTAACTGGTCCAAAAGAATAAGTAGCTATCTTGATGTTAAAAAAAGCTGAAGCCCAAATCAAAGCTAGAACTGTTAATAAAATATAATCTATTAATTTTGGTTGTCTCATTCTGTTATGTCTTTTTTTTCACCGTTAGTTAAGATTGTTAATTGTTTAAAATCTATTTTAAATACACAGTTTGGGTGCCCAGCTGCAGCAAAAATGGTTGTAAATCTTTCTAAATTATTATCAATATAGATTTTTAATTTATTAAAATGTCCTACAGGAGACACTCCACCAATAGTATATCCAGTAATTTTTTTAACTTCATCTGGATGTGCCATAGAAACATCTTTAATATTTAAAATATTTCTAAGTTTATTTAAAGAGCATCTTTTATCTCCAGACACTAAACAAAGAATGAAATTATCCTCAGTTTTAAATAGTAAGCTTTTAACAATTGCACCAACATTACAACCCAAAGCTGTAGCCGCATCTTGTGCAGTACGAGCTGTTTTTTCCAAACAAATAATTTCTAAATTAGAATTAAATGCTTTAATTGCTTTTTCAGCTCTTTTAACTGGCTCTTTGTTCAGTAATGGGTTCATTATGAAAAACTTATTAAATAATATTGAATAAATACAATACTTATGTGAAAATTGCATAGGTGTTATTTATTAAATAAGCAATATTTTTCGCGATTAATTTGTTAATTACCACTCATAAAATTATATAGGAGACAAAATGAGCGCAGCAAATGTTTTAAAATTTATAAAAGAAAAAGAAGCAGAATTCGTAGATCTAAGATTTACCGACCCTAGAGGTAAGCTTCAACATTTAACAATGGATGTAACTATTGTTGATGATGAAATGCTAAACGAAGGTGTATTTTTTGATGGGTCATCAATTGCTGGCTGGAAAGCTATTAATGAGTCAGACATGATTTTAAAACCAGATACCTCAAGAATGATTATGGATCCTTTTACTTCTCATAATACAGTAGTTCTATTTTGTGATATTTTAGATGCTGTTAAGAAATCTCCTTACGAAAGAGACCCAAGAGGAACTGCAAAAAAAGCTGAAGAATATTTAAAAACATCAGGAGTTGGAGATAAAGCATTCTTTGGGCCAGAACCTGAATTTTTTGTATTTGATGATGTAAGAATTAGTAATGACCCTAATAACACAGGATTTGTTCTAGACAGTAAAGAAGGTCCTTACAACTCAGGTAAAGTTTATGAAAATGGAAATATGGGTCACAGACCTCCAGTTAAAGGTGGTTACTTTCCAGTTCCTCCTGTTGATAGTGAACAAGATATGCGTGGTGAGTATTTAAAAAACTTAAAAGAAGTTGGAATTAAAGTTGAAAAACACCATCATGAAGTAGCACCTAGTCAGCATGAACTTGGTATGTATTTTGGAACTTTAGTTGATCAAGCTGATAATGTTCAGTTATATAAATATGTTGTACAAATGGTGACACACTCATTTGGTAAAACAGCTACCTTCATGCCTAAACCTGTTGCAGGTGATAATGGTTCAGGTATGCACATACACCAATCTATTTGGAAAGGTAATACGCCAGTGTTTTCTGGTGATGCTTATGCAGGATTATCAGAAACAGCTCTACATTATATTGGTGGAATTTTAAAACATGCTAAGGCTATTAATGCTTTTGCTAACTCAACAACAAATAGTTACAAGAGATTAATTCCTGGTTTTGAAGCACCAGTTCTTCTTGCATATTCTGCAAGAAATAGATCTGCATCTTGTCGTATACCAATTACTCTAAGTAAAAATGGTGCAAGATGTGAAATAAGATTTCCTGATGCGTCTGGAAACCCTTATTTAACTTTTGCCGCAATGCTGATGGCTGGACTTGATGGAATTAAAAATAAAATCCATCCAGGTGAATCATTTGATAAAGATCTATATGAATTACCACCAGAAGAAGTTAGTGCTATTCCAACTGTGTGTGGCTCTCTAAGGGAAGCTATGGAAAGTTTAGATAAAGATAGAGAGTTTCTAACTCAGGGTGGTGTATTTACAGACGATCAAATAGATGCCTACATTGCACTTAAGTTTGAAGAGATACATAAATTTGAACACGCACCTCATCCAGTTGAGTTTGAGATGTACTACAGTAGCTAATAATTAATTACTGCCTAGTTGTTGCGATTGTATCTTTGTTAACACCTTTTTTAACAACGTAGTCCTGTGTGCCGTTTGCACCAGTTTCTACTTCTTTACGAAGATCTTTGAAAAAAGTTCTTTGCTTTAAAGAATTCTTAAGGGTTTTAACAAGATTTTTAAATTCAAATGTATTCATAACAGATTCTTACACTAGATATGCAAGATTTGCAATACTGATATGCAAATAATAGGATAATACGTCCTACTCTATTTTAAAAGACTCACCACACCCACAACGCTCAGTTTCATTGGGGTTATTGAATACAAAAGATGATGAAAGTTCTTCTTTTTTATAATCCATCTCAGTTCCAAGCAAATACATTATAGCAGCAGAATCAACGAATACTTTTACACCTTTGTCATCAATAACTTCATCATTAGGATTAATTTCTTTTGTATATTCCATCACATAAGACATACCAGCACAACCACCTGTTTTAACTGACACTCTTACACCCAGTGAATCTTTTTCTGCATTAGACATGATTTCTTTAATTCTTAAAGCTGCATTATCACTTAATTTGATTATAGGATTCATTATAAATTTAACTCCAATTTTGCTGCTTCAGACATCATATCTTTATTCCAAGGAGGCTCCCAAACTAATTCAAGATCAACATCTTCTATTCCTTCAACTTGCATAGCACCTTCTTTAACTTCTTTAGGTAAGCTTTCTGCTACTGGACAATTAGGTGTTGTTAGTGTCATCTTAATTTTAGCAAAATTTTCATTTTCAACAGTAACATCATAAATTAAGCCTAGTTCATAAATATTTACAGGCAGTTCTGGATCGTAAATTTTTCTAATCTCTTCAATTATCTGTTCTTTTTTAGACATATCTTTTTAATTTTCTGTTTTAACTTCCTCGTTTTTATCATCGAATGCAGACACTAAAGTGTGCCATGATAAAGTTGCACATTTAACTCTCATTGGATATTGCTTTACACCCGATAAACACATTAATTTTGTTTTTTCATCTTCTTCCAAATTTTCAGATTTTAATTCTGGATTTTCTTTAATCATTCCTAAGAAATCTTCAACAATCTCCTTAGCTTCATGTTCATTTTTTCCTTTGATTAAATCAGTCATTATAGATGCTGATGCCATTGAAATGGCACAACCACTTCCTTCAAAAGAAATGTCTTCAACTATTTTTTGACCATTAAGTTTTAAAAAAACATGAACATTATCACCGCATAAGGGATTATGTCCTTTGGCATCTTTATTAAAATCATCGGTCTTACCAAGATTTCTTGGATTTTTACCATGTTCTAGTATTATTTCTTGATATAATTCTTTTAAATTCATTATAAGTTAAATATTTTTTTACAGTTATTTATAGCATCATTAAGTTTATCAAGATCATCTTTAGTATTATAAATTCCAACTGATGCTCTAGAACTTGCAGGAATATTTAATTTATCATGAAGTATTTGACAGCAATGATGGCCTGCCCTAATAGCCACACCATCTTCATCCAATATAGTCGCTACGTCATGTGGATGAATACCTTCAATGGTAAAAGATAAAACGCCACCCTTATTTTTTGGATTACCAATTAATTTAACAGAATTATTTTTTTGTAATAACTCTTGTCCATATTCAACTAATTCTGCCTCATGTTTCATCACATTTTCTATTCCAACACTCTCTAAAAATTTAATAGATTGGTCAAATGCTATTACTTGTGCAGTAGCCATTGTGCCAGCCTCATACTTATTGGGTAATTCACCATAGGAAATTCTATCTTTTTTTACCTCATTGATCATTCCTCCACCCCCTTGATATGGTGGCAATTCTTCAAGCCATTTTTTTTTACCATACAAAACCCCTAAGCCGGTAGGGCCATACATTTTATGACAAGAAATCGCATAAAAATCACAATCTAAATCTTGCATATCCAATCTTAAATGAGGCGCTCCCTGACAACCATCAACAACAACAATTATATTTTTGGAGTGTGCTAACTCAGTTATTTCTTTAATAGGTAAAATGGCTCCTGTAACATTTGATAAATGGGTAATTGATATTATCTTTGTTTTGGGTGTTATTTTTTTTTCAATTTCTTCTAAAGTAATCTCACAATCTTCATTAATTTCAGCAAAATTAATTTTTATATTTTTTGATTTTCTCAGAAAATGCCATGGTACATAATTAGAATGATGTTCTAATTCTGTAATAAGTATCTCATCACCTTCTTGCAAATAATCTTGACCTAAAGTATTAGCAACTAAGTTCAGTGCCTCAGTAGCACCTTTAGTAAATACAATTTCATTCTTGTCTTTTGCATTAATATATTTTTGAACTGAAGCTCTTGTATTTTCGTATAAATTAGTAGCAGCAACAGCAAGATAATGAACGCTTCTACCTACATTAGAAAATTGTTTTGTATAAAATTCATTGATTTTATCTGTTACAACTTTCGGTTTTTGTGATGAGTTTGCACTATCTAAATATACCAAATCATTATTTTGAATTTTTTCATCAAAAATAGGAAACTCTTTTTTAATTTCATCTATTTTCATTCTTTAATTCCAATCATATTTTTAATTAAATTTTTTATTTCTGAGTCGGTAATCTTTTCAACCACATCAAGTAAAAAACCATTAATCAATAGTTCTCTAGATTGCTGATAATTTAATCCTCTAGACATTAAATAAAATATAGAGTCTTCACTTAAGCTACCTGATGCAGAGCCATGTGAACATTTTACATCATCTGCATAAATTTCTAATTCTGGTTTAGCATTAAATTCAGAGTCTTTATTTAATAAGATTGCTTTACTTAGTTGGTATCCATCTGTCTTTTGTGCTTCTGAATTAACAAATATTTTTCCCTGATACACTGATTTAGAATTATCATCTAAAACACTTTTAATTAATTGATAGCTTTTCGTGTTCTCAGTTAAATGGTTTATTACTGTTCTAATTTCATGATGTTTATCATTATTAAGAGAGAGAATGCCATTCACAAAAGCTGACGAATATTCCCCTTTTAAATTACAATTAATTTCATTTTTAAAGAAATTTGATCCCGAAGACAAAATAAATGTTTCTGAAATACTATTTTTATCTTGTTCAATATTATTAAAGGAATATTTAATATTTTTATTTTCAAGTTTATCTACTTTGTAATTTTTTAAAACTGCATTTTCTTTTAGATCAAAGTTATAAAAAATATTTAAAAAATTTTTTTCAGAAGTATCGTTATATAAGTCAATTAATCTTAAAGAACTATCTTTACCTAACTCAAAATCTAATCTTAAATTTATATTTTTGGACCAAATATCAGAATTAGTAATATGATAAATAATTAGCGGTTTTACAAGTTGATAGCCATTTTTAACAATTATTTTAAATGATTTGTTAGTAAAAGCATTATTTAAATCAGATAGAGAATTATTATTATTAAATTTATTTATAGTTTCTGACTTATCAATTATTTCTATTTGGTCTTTTTTTTCATAATCAAAATCAATTTTTTCAATTCTGCCATTTATAAAAACTATTTTATTATGCTCTAGTCCATCTACAAATACAGAGGTATCAACTTTACTGGTAGATGTATAATCATTATAAAAACTTAGTTCCCCAATATTTTTTTTTATTATTTGATTAAGATCTGAAAATTTCCAATCTTCTTCTTTTCTGTTTGGGAAACCTTTGTTTATGAAACTATCTAAACAAAATTTTTTAATCGCGGCTTGCTACAATATTATAGCTGTGCCGCTAGCGCTTTTGGGCATGGCTACGCCCCTTATTGCTGCGATTGCAATGTCTGCTTCATCTCTTACCGTTTTGATGAATGCGTTCAGATTGAAAAGTATAAAATGAATATACTAATAATCTTAATACCAGTTTCTTTATCCCTTGGCATTTTAAGCTTACTGGCATTCCTCTGGACGGTTGTTTCCAGCCAATATGATGATTTTGATGGGGCGGCTGAAAGGATGTTGATCGATAAAGATTTAGAGGAATACAAAAAAAGCTGAATTAGGACCTAAAATCAATTTTACAAACAAACCTCACGGAATGATGATTAACGCGCACCTACGAAAGTTTGACAGGTCGATTTCTTGAATTCATTCTTTGGTTTTTGATGATGAAACTTGAGACCCTATTCATCACGCATAAGCCTGCTTGCTCGTATTTACATAATCTCAAAATATTATGGTTGTGAAAGCAAGATGCGGTATCGTGGGTTGTGTGCTCCCGCAACCAAAGTAAATGACGCTAACTCAATAGGTAAGCGTTTTTTGCGTTTTAGGGCGCATTCCGACATGTAACTAATTGCCGGATATTTGTCGCTTTACATCTTTGTGTGGCTTTTACAAATTCTGGACCCTAATTTTTTAAAATACAAAAAATACGGCTTAGTTCTGCTAACTATAATGGCTCAGTAGCTAATACCTAAGGTTCTTGAAGATCGGTTTACGACCTACCAACAGCAGCCACCAGACTATTTCGGATCAAAGTAGCTTGGACCTTTAACCATTCTACGCGGCAGTTTTCTGTGTCCAAGGGATTACTGTGCCTAATCGCTACATTTGATCTGTTGGACCATGGACTGAGGGCCCCCTATCCCAGGGCCCCGCGTGTCGGACCACGGGCCTTAAGTATAAGCGTGGTAATTTATTCGGGGGTAATTTTATTTGGCAACTGCATCGCTATTCACGCATCAATTTCAAGCTAAACCGTGCCGCTGCTCTCGCTGAGTGGCGTCAATTATTTAGCGCATAGATTTAGGCTATGCCAGCAATCCGATGCGAGTTATCATTTGTTTGACAGCACCGCCCAACTTGACAATATATTTTTGTGCCTTGAAGGCAGACCCAATCGTCTAGCAATTTTGCAAGAAGCACTGCGTGTTCAAAAATTGATC
>ENA-ORDA01002688-ORDA01002688.1-marine-metagenome-genome-assembly--contig:-NODE-2688-length-13253-cov-3.179569_pt1 | contig 13253 bp, 10 predicted proteins | sample MGYA00237778_ERZ508506 | MGnify/ENA primary metagenome ERZ508506 (study PRJEB26177, sample SAMN06267891) | marine metagenome | isolation source: Monterey Bay, California, USA | place: Pacific...
TTTTGAAGTGCCGTGAGCAAAATGGTAACGGGAATCAGAAATTCAATAATGTCTGAGCGAATGCTAACGACATCAGTTGATGCCAAGACTAACGTCACACAATGTCCCAGTGTAAATGCAGTGACGAGAATGATGATCTTTCGCCACTGTTCTAGCCTATAGACTGCGCACAACGCCACCAAAAAAAGGATATGGTCATATCCAGCTAGGTTGGATATGTGTTCAAAACCTATTTGCAAATAGAAAGGGAACGGTTGCATAGCATCTAGTAAACCAATTTATGAACGGGCGTTTTCTTGTTGAGCATGAGACTTCGAGAATCATCATCAACATGAACGTAAACAACATTGCTTTGGTCAAAAAAAAGATCGGTAAAAACAGCGTTTTTAATTTCAAGTGATATGATTTTTTCATGCGACGGGTAGCTAAAAGTTAACCCTAGGGCCGTATCGTCACCTTGCCCATTTAGGCTCTTATTCTTAATCTTTAGCGCTAATTGCTTGCCATTGGCCTTAATGTAAAAATGGCGATTGAGATAACCCAACAACATGCCCTCTGCGTGCGGCACTTCATCAGACTGGCCAAGGCCTAGCTCGTTGTTGTCTGGATCAAATACTAGCGCCTCATTGACATCCATGAGAAACAGCCTTAGCTCGATGGTTAGCGTTTTTTCCGCAGAAGCATATTCAACTTGACACAGCGACAACTTAAGAGGGTGCGCTTGTATATCAAAGCAAAACCCCAGTAAAACGAGACAAAGAGCTAAGCGTTTTTTAGCTTTCACTAGGCAGCAGATTTTTATGCCTTTTGTTCTGCAAGCGCTTGCACTTCACGGAATACTCTAAGGACGTTGCCACTCCATATTTTACCGATCTCTTCCTCAGAGTATCCTCGGCGTACTAATTCGATGGTGATATTCATCACCTCGCTAGCGTCAAAAACACCCTCGATGCCCCCACCACCATCAAAGTCGCAACCAATACCCACATGGTCAATACCTGCTACCGAGACAATGTGATCGATATGATCTGCCGCATGCTGAACTGTAGCAGGGGGATTTGGGAACTTCTGATTGATCTCATTTAATGTCTGGCGCATGGCTGCTCGATCGTCATCTGTCATCTCGCTAGGCGGCATCATGTTAGCGCGAGCCGCTGCGATGGCAGCATTACGCTCGGGGTTTTCTGGCGCGGTGCGCAAGTATGAAGCTAACATGGTGAGCTGAACCACACCGCCATGTTCAGCGATGGTCTTTAGCATGTCATCGCTCATGTTCCGCTTGTGCTCAGTGACTGCACGTGCGTTCGAGTGAGTGGCAATGATCGGCGCTTTTGAAATAGCAATGGTGTCGTAGAAAACATCATCGCTAGCATGTGACACGTCAATCATAGTGCCAAGGCGGTTCATTTCTTTGACAACTTCCTCACCTAGCTGACTTAAGCCCTGGTGCTCGACACCTTTTGCGTCTGTTGCTGAATCCGCGAGATCATTATTGGTGGAGTGTACCAGCGTGATATAGCGGACGCCTTTGTCGTAGAACAGCTCGACATTGGCTAGATCTGAGCCAATGGGATAACCGTTCTCGATGGCGATATAAACGGCACGTTTACCTTGCTTCTCCAGCTCAATGGCGTCATTAGGAGTCAGTGCTAAACCCACTGTATCGGAATTTGCAACGGTGGATTCAATGATCGCATCGATCATTTGTAATGCGAGAGCCTTTGCACGACCGTCACCGTCATCGTCTCGAATGTTCTGAGCAACAAATGCCGCAAAAAATATCGAATCGAGTCCGCCTTCAATCATCCGAGGATAGTCGACTTTTGAACCCGACTCGTTGGGATCATGTCTCACCGACATATCAAATCCAGGTTCAATCATGCGCAGCGGCGTATCTGCGTGAGTGTCGAGCGTCAGAACACGATCATGGATTGCTAATGCCCGCGCAACGAGCTGCGCTTCAGTTTCGGCAGCACCCGTTTCTTGAGTGGTGGCTTCCTTTTTTGACGGTTCAGAGCAACTGGCGATGAGAAACAAGAAGCAAGCTGAAAATAGAATTCGATAGCGCATAATGATTACCAGAAAACGATGAGAAAATGTAAGGGCCGCCTTCCATTATCCCTTAACTCGGCTGGCATTTGTAGCCATTGACTTTTGGGCCCAGACCTTGGCCAAGGCTGGCTTAATTCTCGCCAAATGGGTCTTGATAGCCACCAAAATATAGATTTTCATCGCTTTTTCGGATCGCTAGTTCATTCACTGTGTCCATGGGGCGAATGTCGAAATTCGGCGCTGGAATGTCAGATTTAGTTGCGCTGAGTTCGTCCAATGTGGAATATGGAACGCTTTGCGTGCCGGTTGCCGAGAGATCTCGGGAAAGATAGCGAAGAGTGCTGCGGATCAAAGGATCGTAGGAGGTGGATCCGTAATCGATCCAGTTAAATACGGCAGTGGATGCGTCGTTTTCGGCAAAACGCCGTGCTGGCATTCGCAAGAGGGCTCCGTTTAAGAAGCTAGAGAAACTGCCCCAGCTACGAATCAGTTGATCGTTTAGCGAAAAGGATGTGATTGCAATCCGGCCGCGGCCAACGCGTCTTTCGATGGCGATTTTACCGGCACCGGTGATAAAGTTGGCGTCTGGGTGAGGGGTAAGGGTGACTCCGAGTAAGGGAGACTTATTGGAGATGACAAGGTTCCGTGGATTCCCTTTATTAGCTTTCGGGGGAAGCGACCAGTTTTGATTGAGTTCGGTAATGTCAGAGTTAGTTATATTTTTTGTGCTTTCAAACGTTGCTGGAAGATAATCGGCGAGAAAACTGGTTTGGAGTTTGGCCAAGCAGTCGGGGCCGCTAAGAATAAGTTGTCCCCCGAAATGAAGCCAATCTAAAAGAGCTTCCTGATGTTCTTGAGCCATTTCGTTGGGGTCCAAGTCATCCCAGATTAGATAGGCAATTGTCGTCCAGTTGAGTGAGTGTTTGGGGAGTGGCGAGGGGTAACCACTGACCGACGGTACGACGAAATAGAAAGGTTCCAAGTTGGAACCATCTTGTTGTTGCCCATTCAATCGAATGCTGTCGGATCGGTTAATGAAAGAGAAACTGTCGGGGCGACTGCTAAGCAGGACGATATGATACTGAAACCCTCCCATCAATTTTATAGGTTGGTTTTGCATTACGGGAGTAATTCCACTGGAAGACCGCCTCAGTGAGAACTTGACAGTTGCAGTTGTTGCGCGATCACGAATGGGAATGTAGACACTCGTCTCGAGATTTTTCAACTCTCCCTTCGGCAATGACGCGGGGCGGCTTGTCGTTAAAAAATAATTGGTGCCAGGAATGTTGGCTGGTTTGTTGCCGGGGCCAAGGCCGGATGCTTCGAGGTCGCCCCCAAAATTACTGTTGTTGGCGACTGCCTGGAAATTCGTGGTGTACCAATGCCCGGATTTAATTCGATTGAAACGTGTTCCACTCTCGTTCATGCTGCTAAGCATTTGTCCGAGTGGGTCTTCTTGTTCCTTCTTTTCCTGTTTTCGTTTTTCTTTTAATTTGTCGAGAGGGATAGGAAATTGGCCGGGTAATAGAATTGGGGTGTTGGTCTCAAATGGTTCTTTGGGCTTTTTCTTTTCCTCAGCTTTTTTTTGAGCGATTGTCTTTTCGGAATCTAGGCAGCCGCTACATCCAGAAATTAGCAAAAACGAAAAAGCGAGCAATGAGATTGCAAAAGGGCGAAGCCAGGGGTTGGATATTATGGTGTTCATTATTTATTTTCCAGCCAACGTTGGCAAAAGATCAGGCCAGTTGAATTGCCGTGAAGTTCGCCGAGACAAGCATGTTTCGAATAGTTGATCGTCATGAAATTATCTTGACCGTCGGTCTTTTAATCGGAAGCGCGGCGCCTTGGTTGCAATTACGCTACTCAAGCAATCGACTTAATTTGAATGATCGCAGCCATTAATGTATTTTCAAGGAGCATTGTGACGGTGAGTGGCCCAACTCCACCGGGCACGGGGGTAATAAATCCGGCGACCTCTTTCCCTGAATCAAAGTCTACATCGCCCACTAATCCTTGCTCGGTTCGGTTAATACCGACATCAACGACAACAGCCCCCGGCTTGATCATGTCGGGTGTCACAAAATTTGGCCGTCCAATGGCAGCAATGAGAATGTCGGCTTGTTGTGTTATCGAGGCGAGATTTTGAGTACGACTGTGACAAAGCGTGACGGTGGCGTTGGCCATTTCAGGACCGAGATCTGAATCTTTTTGCCCCAACATCATCGCCATTGGTTTTCCAACAATGTCACTCCGGCCAATGACGCAGACAGACTTGCCTGTGGTTTCAATGCCGCAACGTTTGAGCATTTGCACGATGCCGTGGGGCGTGCAAGGGAGAAACTGGGGCCGACCTTGCGAGATCAGACCAACGTTGTGGGGGTGAAAAGCATCAACGTCTTTTTGAGGATCGATGGCATCGAGAATCACGCGACTGTCTGCCTGATCGGGCAATGGAAGCTGGACAAGAATTCCGTTGACCTGGGAGTCTTCGTTGAGCTCAACCACTTTCGCGAGAATATCTTCGGTGGTGCTGGTAGCTGGAAGACGGTGAAGCTGGCTTTCGATACCGGCCCGGGCACACGCGCGTTCCTTGTTTCGAACGTAAACCTGACTGGCAGGATCATCGCCAACGAGAACCGCAGCAAGTACTGGGGACTCGCCGTGATCCGCAATGAACTGTTCTACCTTCACTTTGGTTTCTTTTTGAATTTCTTTTGAAATTCCTTTTCCGTCCAGCAATTTAGCTGACATTGCATGCTCCAATTTTTTCGTGTTAGTCAGTGGAGCTGTTGGGTAGCGAATCCGGCGTTGATCCATTGATTCGCATTGATTTTTACTACACTGCTGGAGCTAATAACATAACGCACCAGTAGAAATGCGAGAAGGCGCAGGGGAACCTCTGACTGAATCTCTCTTGCTCTTTTAAGCGACACGCGGGATCAGAAGGTTTTACTTTTGCGACAAACGTGAAACCTCTTACCGTTCATGGAACTATTGAATTTTTCAGGAACGCATGCTTAGGCGATCTCGAGAAATACTCGGAGGATTTGGCGTAAATTTGAGTTTTTTTTGCAATTATTCGACCTCTGTTAGGCGGTTTTCATGAGGTCCATGCCTGTCAATTTTTTCGTAAAAGGCATTTAGGTGTGCAAATGCATTTTTTTTCGCCATAATTGATTCAGCCGGCGCGTGTACCTCACTCATCTTTTTGCCGATGGTATTTCGCGTCGAGAGTTCCAGCTGCCTTGATCACAGAAATGCAAGGAGTCGACGAAATGGTTTCAGAGGTTCTCCAGCGGCCGACTTTGGTTCTAAATCGAAGTTGGCAACCGGTCAATGTCGCGACAGTAGCCCGCGCTCTTGTGATGGTTTGGAGCGGGGCAGCGCGAGTGGTCGATCCCGTCGACTATCAACTTTACGACTGGGAAGATTGGTCTCGGGCGGATGCGGAAGACGGGCAAGAATTTGTGCGAACAGTTTCACGACGGATTCGCGTTCCCGAAGTAATTACATTGGCAGATTTCAATCGGCTTCCGTCCACAACTGTCGCCTTCAGTCGTAGAAATCTCTTTAAGCGAGACCGGATGACCTGTCAGTACTGTGGTCGTCGACCCAAAGGGGGTGAGTTGACCATCGATCACGTTATTCCGAGGTCTCATGGAGGGGGATCGAATTGGGAGAATTGCGTGCTTGCTTGTGTGCCCTGCAATCAGAATAAAGCGGATCGGTCTCTCGAGAAAGCAGGTTTGAAACTATTAAATGCGCCCAAACAGCCCAACTGGAATCCAATTTACTCGCAGCACACAACTGGTTATCAAAGTTGGGCGAAATTCATCAGCGATGCGTATTGGAGTGCTGAGCTACTGGAATAGAGAGGCTGCGAGTTACTTTGCGGCATTCGTCTCGGTACTAGGTCGAGCCTCGTAAAGGCATTAAGGTAAACCTGCAACGAAATTCGTTTTCGGTTTATTGTAAACTCCAGGTTTGTTGTAAATCGCTGCGATCTCTATTGATTCATCTATTGTATTTCCGATTTGAGTTTTTAATGCTTTCGAAATTTACCGTTTTCCTTTTTTGTCTAGGTTCGATTTTATCTACTTGTCATGAGGCTAGTGCTCAGAATGACTGGTCGCGTTGGCGAGGACCAAGCGGCAACGGGATTGCGGAATCCAAGGCTGCACCGCTGGAGTGGGGAAGTGATGAAAATGTTATTTGGAAAACCAAAGTACCCGGGCGAGGACATGCTTCACCGTTGATCATCGACGGGAAAATTTTTCTAACAACGGCAGAGCAAAAAGATCAAACGCAATCGGTGATTTGTTTTGACCAAAAAGACGGAAAAACACTTTGGACGACCGAGGTCAATCGAGGGGGGTGGCCCAAACGATTGCATCCCAAAAACACCCATGCCACATCGACGATAGCGACAGACGGCAAAAGTTTGTTTGCGGTATTTTGCCACCACAATAATGTTCACTTAATTGCGCTCGATTTTGATGGACGGGTGCTCTGGAAAAAAGACGTGGGGGTTTATTCTCCGGCCTACCCTTTTGGTTATGGATCTACACCAATTGTTGATGGTGCCCGTGTGATCGTAACCAATGAGAATAAGGTTAAATCTGCGATCGTTGCGTATGATACCAATACAGGTGAAGAGGTTTGGCGAATTGACCGAGCTGGTGTTAGTAGTTACTCCACGCCGGTTGTCGCCGAGGTGGCTGGGCGGCGGCAACTTCTTATTAGTGGTGGCGGAAAAGTGGCGAGTTACGATCCGGAGACGGGCGATTTAATTTGGACAACAAAAGCTAATTGGGCAGTGACTTGCGGCACGATGGTTTGGGATGAGAATCGGGTGTTTGCCAGTGGTGGATTTCCGGGAGGGCAAACCATCGGAATTGATGCTCGCAATGGTGAAAAGCTTTGGGATAATCCGGCCAAAGTTTATGAACAATCAATGCTCGCCTTCGGGGGCTTTGTGTTCGCTCATGCTGACAACGGTGTTTTGTATTGTTGGCGTGCAGCCGACGGTAATGAAATGTGGAAACAAAAATTCAGTAAACGTCGTGTCGCCGTCAGTGCTTCACCCATCCTCGTCGGTCGAAACTTATACTTTACAGCCGAGAATGGTGAGACCGTGGTCATTGAGGCGAAGTCTGAGGGCTATCAGGAAATTGCGCGAAATCAGTTAGGCGATGAAGCGTTTGCCTCTCAAGTGGTTTGTGGGGGAAGGCTTTATACGAGGGTCGCGGTGGACAGCGGGGGAGCCCGTCAGGAATGGCTGTATTGTTTGGGCGAGCGCTAATTGGGTTAGGTTTAATTGGCGAGGTTTAACTGGCGAGGTTTAACTGGCCTGCAGGTCTGTGTACCAGTTTCGGTTTGCAGTTCATTCATCGGGCGGCAGTTGGTCAAGCTTTTACTGTTTTGAGGGCTATGCAGCGTGAGAACAGGAATTGCTTGCGATCCCATCGTCTTTGGAGGTGTCGTGTGATTCGCTTCGAATCCCTCAATATTACGTGTTTTTCCTGCGAACCGTGTGTCGGTTGACGGCTTTATGTGTATTGAAGTGGACGGTTTGCGGTTACCCGAAAACGGCCAAGGGAAAAAATTTGATTCCCGCCGCAAGATGGGCTATTTTTTCAGCAGTCACACACGATCGAATAAGCGTTCAGAAAAGGCGATACCAATGCCGCTTTCAAGATTTATTTTGAATAAGAATCTATTACTGGTTTTTGCTGTTTCCTGGGTTTCGGCGACTTCTTGCCTTGCCATCGAGGATCTGAATGTTGACGACCTTCAGTCCCAAATCATGACCGCTGTCGAAAAGGTTGTGCCAGCCTCGGTTGCCATCAACGATGGTGGAATGGTTTTTAGCGGTGTGATTGTCAGCTCTGACGGAATTGTGCTATCTGCTGGCCACGCGGTGAAACCAAATCGCCGATACAAAGTTTTGTTAGCCGATGGGCGTGAGCTTCGGGCAAAAGGGCTCGGCGCAAACGAGCGAGTCGACATGGCGATGTTGAAGATTGAGAATCCATCGCGGTTGCCCGTTGCCGAGCTCGGAGATTCTAATTCGCTGCTTATCAACCAACCCTGCATCAGCATTAGCTTTCCAGGGACTTACGTCAAAGATCGGGGTTCGGTAATTCGGTTTGGTTACGTCACTCGGCCAGTGACGTCGAACGAGGGGATGATTGAAACAACGGCTGTGATGGAACCGGGCGATTCGGGAGGGCCGTTAGTTGATATTAATGGGCGAGTCATCGGAATTCACAGTAACATTCGCAAGGATACCAAGCAAAATTACGACGTTCCCATCAACTCTTTTAAACAATATTGGGAACAGCTAAAAACTCCTAAGTTTTTCGAGATCAGTGGCTGGCCCAGTCTACCCAAACTTGGCTTTCGCGGAGAAAGCGAATCAAATGGTGTCAAAGTCGTTAAGATTGTCGATGGTGGTTTAGCGCAAGCTTCTGGATTGAAGGTCAACGATGTTGTTCAGGCGATTTCGGGCAGAAAAGTAAACTCATCAAAGTCGATTTATTATAAATTGGTTTCATTGCGAAACTCAGGTGAAAGCCAAGTCGAGTTTTCCATTCTTCGCAACCAGAAACGAAAGTTAATTAAGTTGAACCTCACCAAAGAAGAGGTTCTGGAAAAACCAAAAACCTTTCCCGAACTACGTGACTTTTCCAAGGTTTTTAAGTCGCTCGAAGCGAAGTTGGATAACGCACAGGTCGTGATTAAGAGTCGACTAGATGAGCAGTCACAGACTGTCTGGGGTACGCGAATCTTCCGAAAAGGCCGAGGCAATTTAATCAGTAAAAGTACGCTTGTTGGAACGGAACCGAGAGTGCAACTAAGCGACGGCAGTAGCCTTGCCGCCGAAGTGGTTGCTCGTGATCCCAATAACGATTTAGTTTTGTTGCAGGTTGATTTTCGAGATGTGGGTGGGATTGACTTGAGTCGAATTAAGGGTGATTTGGCAGAGCAACCCGGTCGTTTGTTATTGATGCCCGACGCAGAGGGTGACGGCAGTATTAGCACCTGGGGTTCTAATTTCTTTGCTGTTCCGCGAACCCGAGCAAGTGGTGGTTATTTAGGTGTTGTCATTGGTAGCCGAGATAACAAAGTTGTTTTTGAAAAGGTTCAAGATGGCGCTGCGAAAAAGGCAGGCCTCCAGGCTGGGGATGTCGTTCTGAAACTTGGTGACAAATCAGTTCGCCAGAGAAACGATGTTTTTCGCTTTCTCTCGAATCAAGATGTTAACAATCGAATTGAAGTAACTGTTCGCCGGAATGGCGAGGAAATAACCAAAGAAGTGATACTTGGAAAGCGACCCGCTGAGGTGACACGGCACATCGCTGATGATTTTGATGGTGGCAAAAGTATCCGTCGCGATGGGTTCAGTCGCGTCGTGTCACACGATGCCGATCTACGACCCGAGCAATGTGGAGGCCCTGTGTTCGATATCGATGGTAACTTTTTGGGAGTGAACATTTCGCGATTCAGCCGTACGCGGTCTTACATCATCCCGCGAACTCTGATCAAGGAATTTATTGATCAGAATGCTAGTTAGCTCGGTCTATTTTGAAGAACGCGGCACTCAAGGCACGATTCATTTCTCTCACATATTCGAGCGGGGTTTCCCCATCTTCCGGACCCGTCAATTGAACTTCGAAGACCGCGGGTCGAATTTCAGTCTGGGAGAAATCGAACTCCTCGGATGACAGCACCGCGTCAATTTCTTCTTCCGTCGGTTCGTCGAGGTCGTCTGTGTCGAGTAACAGAAACTTGAAAACCTGCATCAATTCGGTCTCAGTTTCATGATCCGTACCACTGAGAATTAAAGAGGCAAAAATCACTTCGTCGTGGAAGTAATAGAGTACGTAGGCTCCATTTCGGTCCGAACCAATTCGATACTCCAATGCCTCGTCGTCACCCGGTAGGCGGTCCTCTAAAGGCAGTTCGAGATCGCCCGACAGATGGGTGAATTTGTTAGAAAAATAATCTACGTGCGGGCCTTCCAAGCTTGCCCGCTCGACTGATTTTGTGCTAAGTGTTTCCCCCGCTTCTGAAAACTCGGTAACTTCAAAGGTGTTATTGTTCATGTTAAGACTTGATGCGCTACACTAGTTTGAAGATTGCAAATTGGGAAAATTTAAAGACGAGGTCGTTGCGGTAAGCCATTTAAGCTTGCAACTGACCTTACAATTGGGAGTATGCGGTTGGTTTGAGCATCCATTTTTTGATCGCTGAGACGGTGCCTTTGTATTCTTCAAGTTCCTTAATCCGAATCCATTCTGGGTGGGCAAGGAAATCCTTCCAGTGTTGTCCATGCGATTCTTCATCGGTTCCCGAAAGCATGTAAACCAAGTTTGGGACATCGGGGCCAATGAGTGTTTCGCCAAAGAAAATTGGTGCAAGTTTGACATCCCGCATGATATCAATCTCTCCTTCATTAAACATTTTTACCTTTCGGCGGGCGTGGTCTTCTGTGTGGCTTTCGTAGAGTCGAAGTTCGAACAGGCGGTCCTTTTTGTTGGCGGAGTATGCGGGAATCTCCAGAGCAGGAATCCCTTTAAAGGCTTTCATGAATCGACTTTCGATTCGTTCGTACACCGCAGACTTCTTGTTTCTTGTGAAATAGTCAGCCGCTTTGGCTTGGTAATCTGAATCCTCAGCGAGAGCTTGGTTCATGTTGGTGAACTGGTCGATGGAAGAAAATGGGATGAGCATGAAAAGCGAGTGATCGTTCTCGTCACCGAGGTTGCTGAAGACTCCGACACGGTCAACTCCCATCCGATTGAGTGCTGGTACGAGCGCGTTTTTGAGATAGTTTTCGGCAATTTGCTGTTTTTCATAATCGAAAATTTTATAAATTCGAAGTTCGTAGTACTCTTGGTTTGCTGGCTTCTCGCCCTCATTGGCAAATGCTTTAGCTTGTGACTCGCTGGGGCTGCCCAGGTAGAACGCGGTCATCAGAGCGAAAATAAATAGGTAATTAAGGAATTTCATAGCTTGGTTTACCATGGTTTAAATCGTTTTAACTAAATGCGATTACATCGCAGTCGATACAAGTTGAGTAAAGTGTGATCATTGCCATTTTACGTTGCGACAATGGTCGGCGTGGTTTTCCGCAGTCGATACTATTTGCCTGCGGTGCTGAGTAGTTTTTGGATGGTCGGCTCCATCGCCTCTGCCCAGATTTGATAACCTTCACTGTTGGGATGAAGCAAGTCCGGCATGATCGATTTTGAAAGTGTTCCGTCTTCTTGAAGGAACTTGTCACCGATGCTGAGAAAGAAGACTTCGGAATCATCATCTGCATAATTTTTAATGAGCTCATTGACCTCCGAATTAATTTTTCGGAATTCGTTTTCTTTGTCGGCTCCCCGCGGAAAGATATCTAGAAGTAGAATTTTGGTTGAGGGGAGTCGCAGTTTTACTTCATCAATGATTCTTTTGATTCCCAGTGCTGTGTGTCGCGGGTTTTCTTTGCGGTGCCCCGTATTGTTGGTGCCGATCATGATGACTGCGAGTTTCGGAGAGATGTCGTCGATCGCTCCATTTTGAAAACGCCAAATAACATGTTCCGTGCGATCGCCACTGAATCCAAGATTGAGGGCATTTCGATTGGCGTAATATTTGTTCCACGTTTCGAGTCCTTTGTCTTCCCAAGCGTGGGTGATCGAGTCACCAATCATTAGCAAGTCCACATTTTCCATGGCTTTTCGTTGAGCTAATTTGGCCTCGTGTCTGGGCATCCACCATTCTACGGCCCACGCCGCGGTTTGCTGGCCTGGCATAATTGACAATTTTGGTGTGACGCCTGGGTAATCGCGCCACAGCCAGCGCAGTGCGTCTGGGAAAATTGAACCAGCGTGTTTGCCGTTATGGCCTCCCTCTCCGAAGTCAAATTTAACGTCGTAGTTTTTGAATTTAAGTGCGGCAAACATCTGTTGGTTAGCCAGTGGCCAGTTGCCGAACTCATTGTCCAGATCGTTGCTGCCGTCTTGCAGATAAATGCGTAATGGTTGCGGGTTAGTGTCCTCGCTGGTGGTGGATTCTTCCGTGGTGTCAGCGTCTTCCGCAGATTCAGTGGTTACCGGAGCCGGAATGACCATTTTGGTATCGGTTGCCCGGATGAGTCCCGGATAGCGATCGCCACCGCGAATATTGGTGAAGCTTCCAATGTGGCTGAGAACTTTACTGAACTGATCAGGCCGTTCCCACGCCACCGTAAACGCGCAAATGCCTCCACTGCTTGCTCCAGAGATACCACGTCCCCGGGGGTCTTTTGTGATGTTGTAATTTTTTTCAACCTCGGGAAGGATTTCTTCGAGGATGAACTTCGAGTAGGTATTGCCGAGCGAGTCGTATTCGACGCTTCGATTTTCAGGCTTTGGATTCCAGCCTCGTTTTTCCGGTAACTCGTCTTTTAGGTGACCGGGGTCAATAAATACGCCAATCATGACGGGTAGCTCTTGGCGATGAATCAGGTTGTCAAAAATAATCGGGGCCCGGTACTCGCCATTTTCGTTCATGTAGGCATGGCCGTCTTGAAACACCATTAACGCCGCGGATTTGCTCGCATCGTATTGTGCCGGGACGTATACATAATATCGTCGCTTGGTTCCCGGGTAGATTTTACTGTCGAGCCATTGGTATTCCGTAACGGTTCCCTGGGGCGTTCCCGCGACACGTTGAGAATCTTTCCCCAGAAAGTACCGGCGTTCTTTGGTTTGGGATTCCGCCGTTGTGGCCAATGCCAAAGCGAAAGAAACGGCCAACACGGCTACCAAGGCAGTTTTGATGTTTAATTCAATTAAAGCAGGGTATTTCATGGAGTTTTTGATATTTGAGCCGGTCGATTGAGTTTTGGGCAATCGATTGAAATTAGAAAACGAGTGTTTGGTGTGTCATTTATCGCCTTGGCCATTGGTGGAGGCAGTTGGGGAGAGGGCGTGAACCAGGCAGCGTCATTCGATCTCCTCAGGCTATTAGATAGCGTAACGTTCTTGGACGCGATTTTCCAGTCAATTTCGAGTTGAGCTGGATCAATCTGAGGTCTGGAGATCGGCCAGCGGGCAGGATATGCGACGTTGTGCGAAAGCGATCGAACGGGTTAGACTGGAGCAAATCTAATCAACAGAAGCGATTTAAATTCCGATGGGATTAACATGATCTCGCTCGAATAACGC
>ENA-ORDA01002698-ORDA01002698.1-marine-metagenome-genome-assembly--contig:-NODE-2698-length-13220-cov-3.880773_pt1 | contig 13220 bp, 13 predicted proteins | sample MGYA00237778_ERZ508506 | MGnify/ENA primary metagenome ERZ508506 (study PRJEB26177, sample SAMN06267891) | marine metagenome | isolation source: Monterey Bay, California, USA | place: Pacific...
GTTTTTTTCTTTTCTTTCTTGCGAGAAAAAAAAATCTCCGGCCCACCCCTGGGACTTTGCCCCTCGCCGAGTCGTGCAAACCTTGCAAGGTGTGCAACCCCAAACCCACCTCGCGCCCTCAAGCCCCAGGGTGCCCCCCACGGCGAGGGCCACACCCTCCGCCCGCCCGCCGCCCCCACACGGCGGGCTTGAGCTAGGCCTGCCAGGGCGAGGGCGAGGGCGAGGTTCAAGTTGGGTGCGCGCCTCGGTCTGCAGACGGCCCCCGACCCAAACCCGAACCCCGGCCGCCTCGTGGCCCCCGCGGGCCTGGGGGGCGTTGGCCGGGCGGCGCGGCCCGTGCGGGCTCGCGGCCCGTGCCCCTCCCCGCCCGCTCGGCGCACGCTGCCGGCGCGGCGCGGCGCGCAGCCTTGTCGCCCAAATGCACAGCGGCTTTTCTACCCTTCGCGGGCAGTGCCCGATGAACCTGCAAAACGCTTGGGAAGGGTTTGAAGTTTCGGACAATTTGCACGCCGATCTCGCTTACCTTGAAACCCTATGGCGCTATGCGTTCAAAATGTCCGGCGATCAAGATTGGCTCTTTGGCGCCTATTCACTTGCCGATGTGTTTTTCGCCCCGGTTGCGGCGCGAATTGCTTGTTATAAGCTGCCTGTCTCACAGCAAGCGCAACAGTATGTTAACAAACATTTGGCCCATCAAGATTTTCGCCAGTGGCGCGCTATGGGACTGACAAAACACTACGATCCCTTTCCCGACGACATGGCCTGCACCTCTGTGCCTTGGCCCGGCCCTCGCACCATGGTGGCCGAAGTCGCCCAAGGGCCGTCTGAAAACGAAACCTGCCCCTATTCGGGTGATGCAGTAACCGATTTTTTACGGATTGATAGCCGCGTTTTTAGCTTTTGCAATCCGTTTTGTCGCGACAAAACTCTGGCTGATCCCGCCGCTTGGCCGGAGTTTATGGCACTATACTCGACCGCTAAATCCTAAGGGGACGATTCACCTTTCGTAAACCATGATGACCTATGCTCGCTTGACCCGTAACCACACAGGGCCAAGCCGATGGTGGCCGTTACCTATACAGTTGCATTTCACGGGGTGGAGGCCCGGCCGGTTGAGGTGCAATGCGCCGTGGCGCCTGGCCTGCCCAGTTTCCAAATCGGCGGGCTGGCCAATAAAGCTGTCAGTGAGGCACGCGAGAGGGTCAGGGCCGCGCTGGACGCCCTTTCGATTGCCCTACCCTCCAAGCGGATCACGGTGAACCTGTCACCGGCGGATATGCCCAAGGAAGGTTCACATTTCGATCTGCCCATTGCCGTGGCCCTCCTCTCGGCCCTGGGCATGATCCCACAGGAAGAGATTGGCGCTTGCCTTCTCATGGGTGAGTTGGCTTTGGGGGGCGATTTGGTGCAGGTTGCCGGCTGCCTGCCCGCGGCGCTCACCGCCGCCAGTGACGGGCGCAGCTTGATTTGCCCCAAAGCCTCGGGCGCCGAAGCGGCCTGGGTTGAGGCCACTGCAGTCATTGCCGCACCTAGCCTTGCTGCTGTCTTGCATCATCTCACTGGGCAAAACCTTCTTGAGCCGGCCCAACCCGGCGAGGTGACAACCCATCAATCAGCCAAGGATCTGTCCGACATCAAAGGCCAAGAGCGGGCCAAACGCGCGTTGGAAATTGCCGCAGCCGGGCGGCATCACATGCTAATGGTGGGAGCTCTGGGATCTGGAAAATCCATGATGGCCGCACGTCTGCCCGGTCTGCTGCCACAGCTCAGCCCGGCCGACGCGCTCGAAACATCCATGATACACTCCCTGAACCGATTGCTTGATGAGGGCGGGATCTCTCGCGAGCGCCCGTTTCGCGAACCTCATAGCACCGCCTCCATGGCCGCGATCATTGGCGGGGGTCGCAGCGCAAAACCCGGGGAGATCTCCTTGGCGCATAATGGAGTCCTGTTTATGGATGAGTTTCCCAAGTTTCTTCGTCAGGTTCTAGAAACCCTGCGCCGACCGATTGAAACGGGTGAAGTGATGGTTGCGCGTGCCAATGCCCATGTGAAATATCCAAGTCGCTTCATGCTCATTGCCGCAGCCAACCCCTGCCATTGCGGCTATCTATCAGACCCCGCAAGAGCCTGCGCCCGCGCCCCGAAATGTGGCGCAGACTATCTGGGCCGCATATCTGGCCCCGCTGCTGGATCGGTTTGACCTGCGAGTTGACGTGCCGCCGGTTGCCTACAGTGACCTTGAGCTGCCTTGCGACAGCGAGCTAAGTGCCGATGTGGCGCAACGCATCGCTGCGGCCCGCAGACGGCAAGCGGAGCGTTATGCCGAGAGTCCACAATGCGTGGTGAATGCAGATGCGGAGGGGAGCCTATTGCAAAAACACGCCACGCCTGATGCGGAAGGTCAGGCGCTCTTGCTTGAAATTGCGGAACGGTTTGGCCTCACAGCGCGGGGCTATCATCGCGTCATGCGGGTGGCGCGCACCATTGCAGATTTGGCGGACAGTCAGGGGGTTGAACGGGCCCATATTGCCGAAGCTGCCAGCTTTCGCCTGCCACCAGCAGGGCCAAGCCGATCTCAGCCGCGCAATAGCCGAAAAGCTGCCGCCGCCGCCCAGCCAGAGAAAATGGCAATGGCCAGTGACAGCAGGCCATAAACAACGGGGCGCTCATGGGCTAAATTGTACAGCCAACGCTCTATGCCCACCTTATGCACATCAATTGCAGTCTGATACTGAGACACAACCTCACCATCGCGCAGAACAAAAATTCGCGCCGAATACGGGCCTTCCACCAAATTTGCTGGCAGGGAGACGGAGGTTGAAAACAAGGTTTGCTCTTGCAGCTGCACCGAGCCGGGCAACAGTTGATAGAGCCCTTGCTCTTCGCGCACGCGCACCAAAGCTTCGGTAAATTGATCTTTATTGAGCGTCGTGGGCGGCACTGCCACGGCACGGATCAATTGACGTACCGAAATTTGATGCCACAGATCCGATGCCTCGCTGACCACGCGGTCAAAAGGTCCAGTGGTGGCCACCGCATAGAAACTGGGCGCCAGATCAACATCAAAGGCCTCAACATTGACCCAGATCCCCAAACGTTTGTCCTTACGGCGCACAGTGACCGGCGTGCGGGGGCTGGCGATGGTGACCACAACATCGAGATCACCAGCCGAGCTGGTTGCGGTTTCATGTTTCAAGGCACCAAAGATCAGGATTTCCGACCCATTAAAAAACGCCGTGATACCAATCTCATCTTTTGACATGCCCAAGACAATGTCCTGCGCCGAAACTGGAGCTGTGAAAGCCAGTAGGGCAATCAGGACTCTTGCATAAAGACCTTGCATCAATGGCCTCCCGCAACACCGAGGCTGAACAGCTCTGCCGGCTCAACGATCAGGTCCATAGCCAGCTTCGCACAGACCAAAAGCACCATCAGCGCAAGAAGGATCCGCAGCTGCTCCGCTTTGAGCTTGGCGCCGATCATCGTGCCGAATTGCGCGCCGATCACCCCGCCGATCAAAAGCAGGACCGCCAGCACCATATCGACCGTATAGTTGGTGGTGGCATGCAGCATGGTGGTAAATGCGGTGACGAAAATGATCTGAAACAGCGATGTGCCCACCACGACTTTCGTCGGCATGCCCAGCAGGTAAATCATCGCCGGCACCATGACGAAACCGCCGCCGACGCCCATGATCGCGGCCAATACGCCAACTGCAACGCCGACAACGATGGGCGGGATGATGGAGATATAAAGACCCGACACTCGAAACCGCATTTTAAACGGTAAAACATGCACCAAACCACGTTTTTTGCGCGGTTTGGCCACGGCGACCTGTTTCGATTTGCGCAGCGCTCGCAGGCTTTCGGCAAACATCAAGCTGCCGACGACACCCAAAAACAGCACGTAACATAATTTAACCAAAAGATCGACTTGGCCCAAACTTTTGAGATAATTGAACACAACCACCCCGAGCGCCGCGCCGATCAGCCCGCCAATGAGCAGCACCCCACCCATTTTGAAATCCACCGTCTTGCGCTTCACATGCGCCAAAACGCCGGAAAAGGAGGAGGCGACAATTTGATTGGCTTCGGTCGCGACAGCCACCGCAGGGGGAATTCCGATAAAAAATAATAGCGGTGTCATCAAGAAGCCACCGCCGACGCCAAACATGCCCGATAGAATCCCCACCAGCCCGCCGAGACCCAGCAGGACAAAGGCGTTCACCGAGACTTCAGCGATGGGCAGATAGATATACATGGCGCCGCATAGCCCTAACACTGGTCTCGGGCAAGGGGGGGGAAGGGCTCGGCGCGAAATCTACAGTCAAAACGCCCTTTTGGCCTTATCATCACCTGTGATTTGGCCTTATTTCTCCTTAACGTAGGCCACCCCTCCAGACCGAGGCGGAATCGCTTTGCCAACGAAGCCTGCAAGGACCACGACGGTGAGCACATAGGGCAGAGATTGGATGAAGACCACGGGGATTTTGATCATACTGCCCAGCCCTTCGCTCAGACTGCTCAAGGCGATCAACCCCGCCACAATCGCAAGCCCCAAGCCCAAACCACCCAACACGATGCGATCTAGCAACGTCTTTTGTCTGACATAGGCAAAGAGTCCGAGCCCAAGCGCCAAGAGCACCCCGCTCATCACCCAAGCCGGCAAAAGGATGTTTTGGAAACGATTGTCTACGGCAAAGAAAAATCCAAACAACAGACAGGCGCCAAGCGCATACCAAGGCCGCCACTTGGCGAAGATCAAAGCGGCCAGCGCGATGAACCCGCGGCCGGCAGACATATCTTTGACAAAACCGGCTTGCAAAGCGGTCGCCATATAGGCTCCGGCAATGCCACAGAGGACCCCACAAATACCGACAGCGGCGTAACGCAGACCCACAACAGAGATCCCCGCCGTATCCACCGCGGCCGGGTTTTCCCCCACAGCGCGCAAGCGCAAGCCAAACCGAGTTTTATACAAAACAAACCACGTCAACGGCACCATCACGAGAGCCACATAGACCAGTAATGAATGCCCCGAGAGAAGCTCCGAATAAAGCTGCATGATTGGCCCCGCCTGCGAAATTTCTTTCGCCGGCACAGCGCCCGGCAGGGTGAGAGGTTCAAAACGTCCACCGGAGAGGAGCGGCGGCGTCCGCCCACCTTGGCCAAACCAATCTTGCGAAATCACCACGGTTAAACCAGCGGCCAAAAAGTTAATCGCGACACCCGAAATAATTTGATCGCCGCGCAGGGTAATAGAGGCCAAACCATGAATGGCTGAGAGCAAGAGCGAGGCCCCAACCCCGGCCAAGAGCCCCAACCAGACAGATCCAGTCGTCGCCGCAATTGCCGCTGATAGAAAGGCCGCCGCCAGCATTTTGCCTTCAAGACCGATGTCGAAAATACCAGCCCGCTCCGAAAACAATCCGGCCAGACAGGCCAAAAGCAACGGCGTGGCCAGACGCAGAGAGCTGTCTAAAACTTGCAAGAGCGTGAGAAAATCCATTGTCTCTATCCCCCTCGCCGCAGGCTTAAAAACAAGCGTTCAAGCGGACGTCGAACCATTAAGGTAAGAGCCCCAGTGAACAAGATCACCAAGGCCTGGATGACCACAATCAACTCCCGCGGAATTTTTGTCCACAACGCCAATTCCGCACCGCCTTGATACAAGAACCCAAATAACAATGCGGCAAGAAACACCCCAAGCGGGTGGCTGCGCCCCATCAAAGCCACAGCGATGCCGATAAAACCGGCCCCTTCGGTGAAGTTCAAAATCAACCGCTCGCTTTCCCCCTGCGTGGTGTTGATGGCCATCATCCCTGACAAAGCCCCAGAGATCATCATGGCCACCATGATGATTTTCACCGATCCAATGCCCGCATAGCGTGCCGCCGGTTCTGATTTGCCCATCGCGCGAATTTCATACCCCAAAGGTGTGCGCCAAATCAAAAACCAAACCAAAACACAGGCGACCAGCGCAAGGAAAAAACTCACATTCGCGGGGGCTGCTCGAAACATTTTCTCAAATCCCAAGAGCCCCGCCATATCCTCAAAGGTTGGCAAATGGGTGGCGGCGGGAAAGTTTGCTGTGGCCGGGTCCATGCTGCCCTTAGGCTTCAGCGCGCCGACCAAGAAAAAGTTCAAAACCCCGGCGGCAATAAAATTGAACATGATGGTTGTGATGACGATATGACTGCCACGTTTGGCCTGCAAATAGGCCGGAAGCCCAGCCCAGATCATACCAAAGAAGGCCGCACCCAGCGAGGCGCCGATAATTGCAAAGGTCCAATGAGGCCAAGGAATGAACAGGCAGACCAGCGCCACACCAAGCCCGCCCATCATGGCCTGCCCCTCGCCGCCGATATTGAATAAGGCGGCATGAAACGCCACCGAGACCGCAAGCCCGGTGAAGATGAAATTGGTGGTATAATAGAGCATATAGCCCCAGCCCGAAGATCGCAGCAACGTGCCCTCGATCATGAGCTTGAGCGCCGCAACCGGGCTTTCGCCAATCGCCAAGATCAATAGAGCCGACAAAAGCGCGGCAATGATCAGCGAAATCAGAGGGACGAGAACCACATCAGCCCATTTTGGCATTACACCCATAATTGCGCTCCATAGTTTTGCAGGGCGGTCCGGTTTACACTCACGCCGAGGCCTCCCCGGTCACACCCGCCATTAAAAGACCCAGCTCTTTTTCATCGGTCTTCGCCGGATCACGTTCCCCCATGATCTGGCCATCAAACATCACCGCCACGCGGTCACTGAGCGAAAGAATTTCATCTAGTTCCACCGATACCAGCAATATCGCTTTGCCCTGATCGCGCAGCGCAACAATTTGTTGATGGATAAACTCAATGGCACCGATATCGACGCCGCGCGTCGGCTGCCCAATCAACAACAAATCAGGATTGCGCTCGATCTCACGCGCAAGAACAATTTTTTGTTGATTGCCGCCGGAAAAATTCTGTGCCGTCAAATTGGGATTGGGCGGGCGCACATCAAACCGCTGCATCTTTGCGGCGGTTTCCGCCTTGATCGCCGCATTGTCCATAAAAAACTGATTGGCCTGATGCGCCGGATCGCGGTGGTAGCCAAAAACAGAGTTTTCCCAGGCCATAAAGTCCATGATCAGACCTTCGCGCTGGCGATCTTCAGGCACATGGGCGATGCCCTTGGCCCGCCGAGATTGCCCATCACTGTCCGCACCGGTCAAATCCAACGCGGCACCGTTAACCCGCACCGATCCCGTGGCGCTTTGGTAGCCACCTAACACTTCGAGCAATTCAGACTGCCCATTGCCGGCCACCCCGGCAATACCCAAAATTTCACCGGCACGCAGCGAGAGGCTCACATCCTTCAGCCGGACGACCCCGGCATCATCCACCACATTGAGGCCAGTAATTTCAAGCACTTGATGCTTCGGTTGCGCAGGCGTTTTATCCACCCGCAACAGAACTTTCCGCCCGACCATCAATTCCGCCAAATTTTCCGGGCTGGTTTGCGCCGTCTTAACCGTCGCCGTCATCTCTCCGCGCCGCATCACACTCACCGTGTCGGTGATATCCATAATCTCCCGCAGCTTATGGGTGATGAGAATGATGGTTTTGCCTTCTTCGCGCAGCCGCCCTAAAATACGAAACAGCTGATCGGCCTCGGTTGGAGTCAAAACGCCGGTCGGTTCATCTAAAATCAATATATTGGCCCGGCGATACAGTGCTTTGAGGATCTCGACCCGCTGCTGCATGCCGACGCCAATCTCCTCGATCACCGCATCAGGATCCACATTCAGCTCATATTCCGCTGCCAATTCTGCCAATTCCGCCCGCGCCTTGCGAAGCGAAGGGGCCAAGAAGGCCCCGCTTTCCGCGCCCAGAACGATATTCTCAAGAACTGTAAAATTCTCAACCAGTTTAAAATGTTGAAACACCATGCCGATGCCAGCAGAAATCGCAGCTTGGCTGTCCGGGATCGCCGTTTTCTGACCCGAGATGAAAATCTCCCCCGCGTCCGCTTTGTAAAACCCGTAGAGGATCGACATAAGCGTCGATTTTCCGGCACCATTCTCCCCAATAATGCCATGAATGGTCCCAGGCATAACTCGGATTGAGATGTCTTTATTGGCCTGCACGGGCCCAAAGGCCTTGGAAATACCCTTTAATTCAATCGCTGGCTGGCTCATCAAAATCCCTTTGTCAACAAAGGCCGCGCCAAATCAATGGCGCGGCCTCGCAATCTTGGCCTGTTCGCAGGTCCTTTAGAAGGACAAGGCCGGGCAGGTTTCGTCAGACGTATAGTCATGCACGGACAATGTGCCCGCAGTCATGGCCGCTGCTGCTGCATCGACTGCGCTTTGCATGTCAGCAGATACCAAAGACGCGTTGAATTCATCCAAGGCATAGCCGACGCCGCCATTGGCCACGCCCATTTGGAAATTGCCTGTTTCAAGCGCATCGCCTTGGCTGAAGGCTTCGTAAACCGCATTATCCACGCGCTTCATCATGGAGGTCAAAACTTTGCCGGGATGCATGTAGTTTTGGTTGCTGTCTACGCCGATAGACAAAATGCCCTCATCAGCCGCTGTTTGCAAAACGCCAACGCCCGTACCGCCAGCCGCGGCAAAGACCACATCTGCGCCTTGGCTGATCTGCGCTTTGGTCAGCTCAGAGCCTTTAACTGGATCATTCCATGCAGCAGGGGTTGTACCGGTCATATTGGCAATGATTGTTGCATCGCCATTAACCGCCTTGACGCCCTGGGCAAAGCCACAGCCAAACCGACGGATCAGGGGAATATCCATACCCCCAACGAAGCCAACAGTGCCGGTTTCAGACGCCTGTGCAGCCAACATGCCGACAAGGTAAGAGCCTTCATGCTCGTTAAAACCGATGCCGCGCACGTTGGGCATGCTTAGCCAGTTCACATCAATCACCGCAAACTTAGTGTCGGGATAATCTGGCGCCACTTTGCCAAGCGCATCGGCAAAGGCAAAACCGGCCATAACGATGGGATTGGAACCAGCTTCCGCAAAGCGCCGCAAAGCTTGCTCGCGTTGCGCCTCATTTTGCAATTCAATCTCGCGGAAAGATCCGCCAGTTTCCTCCGCCCAGCGCTGCGCACCCTGGAAGGCAGCCTCGTTGAAGGATTTGTCAAACTTCCCACCAAGATCAAAAATGATAGCAGGGTCAGCCACAGCAGCCGTGGCGCTCAAAGCAACAGCGGCAGCGCTGCCAAGAATATTTTTCATAAAGCTCATTAAGAGTCTCCCATAAATAGCAAAACCCAGCCGACAGAATCTTCCGGGTCAAAAGCAAGCAGATCCTTCGATCATGACCAAATAAGCCCGTTCTGCCAAGGGACCGTCAATATAAATTTATGCTTTTATTAAGAATTATTAAGAAAATCACAGCCGAAAATATGGCCCCTCCGGAAAAGGCAAAAGATAAGCGTATTAAGTCAATAATTTACGAAAAATTAACGCGTCGCAGGTCGTGCCTCCACGCCGCTTATAATAGCATGTTCGGCTGGCAACCTGCTCAAATTCTAAGCTTTCATAGAGACCAAGGGCCGGTGCATTATCTGAGGCTACCTCCAAAAAAACCGCGCGCGCGCCCAAAACCGCTGATGCCTCGATCAGCGCCACCATCACTTGCCGCGCCAAGCCTTGCCGTTGCGCCGCAGCAGCACAGGCAACGGTGAGAATTTCAACCTCATCCAGCACCAAACGCCCCATCGCAAAACACTCGCGCGTCGCGCGCAGGTGAACGCCAGGCTGGGCCATAAGTTGCTGAAACTCAGAGGCGGACCAAGGGCGCGCATCGACAAAGGCAGAGCGATGGATCCGCGCGAGATCCTCTGGCGAAACAGGCGTGTTAAGCGGCAACAGGGCGTACTTCGACCACTTCCGGGATATAATGGCGCAGCAAGTTCTCGATACCCATTTTTAGCGTCAAAGTCGACGACGGGCAGCCAGCACAAGCCCCCTTCATGTGCAGGTAAACGATGCCCCGATCAAAGCCATGAAAGGTGATATCGCCGCCATCTTGCGCCACCGCCGGGCGCACGCGTGTGTCCAAAAGCTCTTTGATCTGAACCACAATAGACTCGTCGGCAGCATCATAGTCGCCCTGAGCGACCGCGCCAGATTGACCGTCTGACAGTACCGGCACACCAGATTGAAAATGCTCCATAATCGCGCCCAACAGGGCCGGCTTGATGTGATCCCAATCGGTATCATCCGCTTTGGTCACCGTGACAAAATCAGAGCCCAAAAACACCCCTGTTGTGCCCGAAACTGCGAATAATCGCTGCGCCAGCGGGCTGGCAGAGGCGCTCTCAGTCGATGGGAAATCCGCCGTGCCCATATCCATGACAGTTTGCCCAGGCAAAAACTTCAAGGTTGCAGGGTTTGGAGTACTCTCAGTTTGTATGAACATTAAGCTGCCTTCCGGTTATCATACCGCAAATATGTGCTGCGGCCCGTGCAATGTCAAGTTTTTAGAATAGTTCTAATTCTGGATTGCGCTAGCTCAAAGCTTCCAATTGCTCTTTGCTCAATGACCCCGGCACAATTACGATCGGCACGTCCAAACTGCCTGATGATTTGGACAATTGTGTCACCAAAGGCCCTGGTCCTTTACGATCGGTTGCCGCACCCAAAACCAAGATATCCACCTCGTCATCATCGCGAATTTGCGACAAAATTTCCGGTACGACGTCCCCTTCACGAATCACCAACTCAGGATCCACCCCATGTTTCTCGCGCATCCACTTGGCGAAAACCTCGTAATGCGCCTCAATCCGCTCCCGGGCCTCCTCGCGCATGATTTCTCCAACACCGATCCAATGATTGAATTCCTCAGGTGGAATCACCGCGAGAACCTCGACCCGCGCGCCGGTGTTTTGCGCCCGCATGGCTGCAAAGCGCATCGCGTTCAAACATTCCGTAGAATTGTCTAGCACAACCATAAATTTACGCATCAAAGGCCTCCATTCGATCCGCATCATGCCCGGAGCTGTGCCGGCCCGCAACGCCAAATTGCGGCACCGATCAAATAATATGGCCTATGCGCCCTCAGCAGGTTTGCCGCCTGAAGCCCTTGACCCTAGGGCCGGCAACAGGGCGCGAAATCGGGGCGCTTAGCGCAACATACCGACGATATCGTAGGTTTGTTGCAAGATCGGAGCGGCCAAAGCCCGGCCACGTTCGGCGCCACGGGCCAAAATACGGTCAATTTCATCGGGCTCTTGCATAAGGCGCGACATTTCACTTGAAATCGGTGACAGCTTTGAAACGGCCAAATCTGCAAGCCTTGGCTTGAAGGCACCAAATTGTTGCCCGGCAAATTCATCAATCACCGCCTGCGGTGTCATTTCATTCAGCGCGGCATAGATATTGACCAAATTGCGAGCCTCGGGCCGACCGTCGAGCCCCTCAAGCGTTTCGGGCAAAGGCTCAGCATCCGTTTTCGCCTTTTTAATTTTCTTGGCCAAAGCATCCGCATCATCGGTCATATTCAAGCGGCTCATATCACTGGGGTCTGACTTGGACATTTTCTTTGTCCCATCACGCAGGCTCATAACCCGCGTCGCCGCCCCCTCAATCACCGGTTCCGGGATGGGAAAGAAGTCGACACCAAAATCATTATTAAACTTGGTCGCAATATCGCGCGTCAGTTCGAGATGCTGCTTTTGATCTTCGCCAACCGGCACAGCAGTGGCGTGATAAATCAATATATCCGCCGCCATCAAAGCCGGATAGCCAAAAAGACCAAGCGAGGCATTCTCACTGTTCTTGCCCGCTTTGTCTTTCCACTGTGTCATGCGCTTCATCCAGCCCATGCGTGCCACACAGTTGAAAATCCAGCCCAGTTGCGCATGTTCGGGAACTTGGCTTTGATTGAACAGGATTGATTTTTCCGGATCAATTCCTGCGGCAATAAAACCAGCGCAGAGCTCGCGGGTGTTGCGGCGCAGGTCCGCCGGATCCTGCCAAACCGTGATCGCGTGCAAATCAACCATGCAATAGACGGTTTCAAAGCCACCATCCTCCTGCATATCCACAAAACGTTTCATCGCGCCCAGATAATTGCCCAAGGTCAGCCCACCAGAGGGTTGGATTCCTGAAAATACGCGTGGAACAAACTTTTCGGTCATTACGGCCTCGGCTCTAGAATTCAGTCTTCACATCGCATAATGAGCAAGGTCGAAGCCGTCAAGGAAGCACACCATGTCCGACTCCCCTCCCCACGCCGTCAATCCCCTACCACCCGCAGTGATTGTACTGTTTTTGGCAGTGGTCATCGGCGAGGCATATATCGCCGGGGCCGAGGCGCAGCTTTGGGGGCAATTTGATGCCCGCATCGGCCTCATTCGGCAATTTGCCTTCCTACCAGAGGGGTTTGAACGAGCCTTGTCGGCTGGCATTTGGCAAGCAGAATTATTTTGGCGCATGCTCACGTACCCCTTCGTTCATGCCGCAGTCATGCAGTCCATTTTGGCCTCAGCTTTAATCCTGGCCTTAGGGAAATTCTTGGGCGAAATCTTAGGCAACACAGCGGTTTTCGCCATTTTCGGCATCTCTTCGGTGTTTGCAGCTCTTGGATACGCACAGTTCACCTCTAGCACATATCCGCTCTTCGGCGGCTATCCACCTGCCTATGGGTTGATCGGTGGATTTAGTTTTGTGCTATTTAGCCGCGCAGAAGGCCTGTTGAGCCACCAATTGCGCGCCTTCCGCATGCTAGGGATCTTAATGGCGATCAACATCAGCTTTTCTTTCTTCAGCAGCGGACCGCCGCTTTGGGTGGCTGAGCTTTGTGCCGCTGCGGCGGGATTTATCTCAGCCGCTTTGATCCAGCCGGGCGGGCTTGCCAGTCTTGTGGCGAAATTTCGGCGTCATTGACCCATCACCGATCAATCGGCCTGGCGTATCATTTGACGCAATTGCACAAGGCTAAAGGCCCCAAGCAGACGACCAGCCAGAGTGTAGCTGCACCCCGCCACCAATAAAATCACAGCCAGACCGAGCAGGCGCAGACCGCCCATCTGTAAAACGGGTTCCAAAGCACGGGCAGTGATCCAAACCACTGTGCCCATCACCAGGCTGGCCAGAAGAATGCGGACAGATCTTTTGCGCAACTGCGCATCCCAGCTTGCCGCCGGGCCGAAACGCTGCGCGCCCCACCACAGGCAGGCCAGCATGGCCCAACCGGC
>ENA-ORDA01002700-ORDA01002700.1-marine-metagenome-genome-assembly--contig:-NODE-2700-length-13207-cov-3.254455_pt1 | contig 13207 bp, 10 predicted proteins | sample MGYA00237778_ERZ508506 | MGnify/ENA primary metagenome ERZ508506 (study PRJEB26177, sample SAMN06267891) | marine metagenome | isolation source: Monterey Bay, California, USA | place: Pacific...
TACCGCGCGGCAGGGGTTTTTCTCGCTCCAGCAAACCTGTCCACGATGTCGGGGTCAGGGCAAAATAATCTCGGATCCTTGTCCACCTTGTCGCGGTCAGGGTCGGGTAGAAGAGCAGAAAACCTTATCGGTTAAGGTGCCGCCTGGGGTCGACACGGGCGACCGCATTCGACTATCAGGACAAGGTGAAGCTGGCGCCAATGGGGGACCAGCGGGTGATTTGTACGTTCAAATGAATGTCCGTGAGCATCCAATTTTTACACGAGATGGGGCAGACCTTTATTGTGAAGTGCCGATTAGCTTCGTGAATGCAGCCCTTGGCGAGCAGCTGGAAATACCGACTTTGGAAGGTAAAGTCAGTCTTAAAGTCCCCGCTGAAACCCAAACAGGTAAGCTGTTTCGGTTGAAAGGAAAAGGGGTGGATATGTCTCAGATCCGTGGCGGCGGGCTCGGAGACTTGTATTGTAAAATTGTGGTCGAGACCCCTGTTAATTTGAGCGATCACCAGAAAGCGCTTCTTCGAGAATTTGCTGGCGATCAAGACGCGTCCCAGTCGCCAAAATATGCATCTTGGCTGGATGGGGTAAAACGATTTATTGACGCCCTTAGAGATTAACTGATCGAGCTCAGCCCTGTGCGTTGCGCTTTGGAGAAACCGATGTCGATGAAGGTGGCGATCGCAGGAATAGCGGGTCGTATGGGGCGAACACTTGCTGAAATGGTGCACGCAGCTGGTGATTTAGAGCTGGTGGGTGGTCTCGAGCGCACAGGCTCGCCTTGGCTCGGGCAGTCTATTGAGGCTGGGTTATCCCTGCCTTCTGCAACGGGCGCAATCATTGACGATATTGCGGCACTACCTGAGTTTGATGTGCTATTGGACTTCACAACAACGCAATCAACCCTTGCGCATTTGGCAACCTGCCTGACGCGTGGCACGGCGATGGTGATTGGAACCACCGGTTTTACAGCCGATGAAATGATGAAGATTGAGCAGGCATCGACGCATATTACGATTGTTCACGCTCAGAACTACTCCGTCGGATTGACGCTTTTACTAGATCTTGTTCAGCAAACGAGCTCAAAGGTGGGTGCCGAGGCTGACGTCGAGATCCTCGAATGGCACCATAATCAAAAGGTTGATGCGCCATCGGGCACGGCTTACGCTTTGTTACAGGCGGTTAAAGCGGGCAGGCAAAATGCAAGGGGCTCAATTGTTCATGGTCGCGAGGGCCTGGTAGGTGCGCGACCATCGGGTGAGATTGGGCTGCATGCCATTCGCGGCGGTGACATTATTGGCGAGCATCAGGTTTTGTTTGCGATGAATGGCGAGAGAATTGAGTTGACCCATCGCGCCGCCAGTCGGTCAAACTTTGCTGAAGGCGCCTTGCGGGCCGCTCGGTGGGGTATTGCGGGCGGTGCGGCAGGCCTTTTTGATATGCGAGATGTACTGGGGTTAGATCCCGCGCCGAGCGATTGATATACCCGGATGAAAATTGGTTGGCGGCTCAGATAACATTGGCGTCAAAACCCTTTCTGGATTAGAATTCGCGCTTAAGATGACCGATTAAAAATCCCTAAAAAGCGAGAATGGAATGCCCATCTCGCTTTTTTTTGGGCCACTATTTTATGCGGGGGGATTAGCCTTGGCGGCAAAAGCAATTCTGGCACTTGCGAGCGGCGACGTTTTTACGGGCCGCTCGATCGGCGCACTTGGGCGCAGCACGGGTGAAGTGGTGTTCAACACAGCCATGACGGGCTATCAGGAGATCTTGACGGATCCCTCCTATGCGCGGCAAATGGTTACGTTAACGCACCCCCACATTGGTAATACTGGATGCAATGCCGAAGATTTTGAGTCCGAGGTGGTGCATGCCGCCGGATTGATCGTGCGAGACCTGCCCTTGGTCGCAAGTAGTTGGCGTAAAGAAGAAGGCTTATCCGAATTTCTGGCGAGACATGGCACGGTTGCAATATCGAACATCGATACCCGTGCGCTCACCCGCATATTACGATCAAAAGGATCCCAGAATGCGTGTTTGGTAGCAGCCGATGAGCTCAGTGATGAGGACGTGGCGGCGGCGCTGCAGGCCGCAACTGCTTTCCCGGGGCTGAAGAACATGGACTTGGCGAGCTCTGTCAGCACCCAAAGCGCCTACCAATGGTCGCAACCTTCATGGGAGGGTCTGACCAAAGGTGCGCAGCAAAACGATGGAGCTTTCCACGTGGTGGCCTTTGACTTCGGCGTTAAACGCAATATTTTAAGAATGCTCGTTGATCGGGGCTGTCGCCTGACGGTCGTGCCGGCAACGACCAGTGCCGAAGCTGCAATGGCGATGGCGCCAGATGGGATCTTCTTATCCAACGGCCCCGGCGATCCAGAGCCATGCGGTTATGCCATCGAGGCCATTAAAACGCTTTTGGAAGCCGAGATCCCGATGTTCGGTATTTGCCTAGGGCATCAGTTACTAGGGCTCGCCGCTGGCGCAAAGACACAAAAGATGGGTCACGGTCATCATGGCGCCAACCATCCTGTGCAAGATCTTAAAACGGGCGTGGTTATGATTACCAGTCAGAATCATGGATTTTGCTTGGATGAGACCCAGCTCTCGGATCAAATTGAGGTTACCCATCGCTCCTTGTTCGATGGAACAGTCCAAGGCGTACGTCATAAAACTGCGCCAGCATTTGGGTTTCAAGGCCATCCGGAGGCCAGTCCGGGTCCCCATGACGTGGCGCCGCTCTTTGACCAATTTATAAAGAGCATGACTAAGAGGGTTGGGTAGATGCCAAAACGAGCCGATATTAAGAGTGTCCTGATTATTGGTGCTGGACCGATTGTCATTGGGCAAGCCTGTGAGTTTGATTACTCGGGTGCCCAAGCGTGCAAAGCGTTGCGAGAAGAAGGCTATCGGGTGATTTTGGTGAACTCAAACCCTGCGACCATTATGACCGATCCGGCAACAGCCGATGCGACCTATATCGAGCCCGTAACCTGGCAGGTTGTTGAACGGATTATTGCGATCGAGCGACCGGATGCGCTGCTACCCACGATGGGCGGACAAACCGCGCTCAATTGTGCTTTAGATCTTGCGCGTGAGGGCGTGCTTGAGCGTTTCGGTGTTGAGTTGATTGGCGCGACCAAAGAGGCCATTGATAAAGCGGAAGATCGACAGCTATTTGGTCAGGTGATGAAGTCAATTGGTTTAGAAACGCCGAGGAACGGGATTGCCCATTCTCTTGAAGAGGCCAAGCAGGTCCAGGCCAGTTTAGGGTTTCCTTGTGTGATTCGACCAAGCTTCACCTTGGGTGGGAGCGGCGGTGGCGTGGCTTATAACGCCGAAGAGTTCATCGAGATTTGTACGCGTGGGCTTGATTTGTCGCCGACCAACGAGTTGTTGATCGATGAGTCCTTGCTGGGCTGGAAAGAGTTTGAAATGGAGGTGGTTCGAGATCGAGACGACAATTGCATCATCGTTTGTTCGATAGAGAACTTCGACCCAATGGGGGTTCACACGGGTGACTCGATTACCGTGGCTCCGGCCCAAACCCTGACTGATAAAGAATATCAACGCATGCGGAATGCCTCCATTGAAGTGCTACGAGCTATTGGTGTTGAAACGGGTGGCTCAAACGTTCAGTTCGGCGTGAGTCCAGTTGACGGTCGGATGGTTGTGATTGAGATGAACCCTCGGGTGTCGAGATCATCGGCCTTGGCCTCAAAAGCCACCGGATTTCCGATTGCGAGGATTGCGACCAAGTTGGCCATTGGATACACCTTGCCTGAATTGGCGAATGAGATTACAGGTGGCGTGACGCCAGCCTCCTTTGAGCCGGCAATTGATTATATTGTCACCAAGATTCCGAGATTCACCTTTGAAAAGTTTCCAGAAGCGGATAACACCCTCACGACTCAGATGAAGAGTGTGGGCGAAGTCATGGCAATGGGGCGTACTTTCCAAGAATCAGTCCAAAAAGCGCTACGGGGCTTAGAGGTTGGGATTAACGGTTTTTCACCCGTGGTTGATTTGACCGATGAGGGCGCCTTGAGCTTGATACAGCATGAGCTTCGAGTGCCGGGTGCTGAACGAATTTTGTATGTTGCTGATGCCTTTCGGTTTGGGTTGTCTTTGCCGGAGGTTGCAGAGCTTTCAAGTATTGATCCTTGGTTTCTTTCGCACATTGGGTTTCTGATCGAGCAAGAGCAGCAACTCAATGGCAAGACGCTCGGGGATTTAGACTTCGCGTCGCTCTTTGAGTTGAAGCGGCAAGGCTTTTCCGATAGCCGGCTGGCGGAATTACTGAAGGCTAATGAGACAGATGTTCGGTCAACGCGCTTGGGGTTGGGGATAAAGCCGGTCTATAAGCGGGTGGATAGCTGCGCAGCAGAGTTTGCATCCCCCACAGCATACTTGTACTCGACCTATGAAACGGTGTGTGAAGCGGCGCCTTCAAATCGTGAAAAGATCATGGTTCTGGGTGGTGGTCCAAATCGAATCGGCCAGGGCATCGAGTTCGATTATTGTTGTGTTCACGCGGCACTCGCCATGCGAGAAGACGGTTACGAAACCATTATGGTCAATTGTAATCCAGAGACGGTTAGCACTGATTTTGACACTTCCGATCGGCTCTATTTCGAGCCGTTGACCCTCGAAGATGTCTTGGCAATCGTCGAGATTGAGCAGCCGAAGGGCGTTATTGTTCAATTTGGGGGGCAAACCCCTCTGAAGCTTGCGCGCGATCTGGAAGCGGCCGGGGTTCAAATTATTGGCACCTCGCCAGATGCAATCGATATGGCGGAAGATCGTGAGCGGTTCCAGCAAATGCTCCATCAGCTAGAATTAAAACAACCGGCTAATCGAATCGTACGAACGGTAGAGGAGGGTTTGGTTGGTGCCGCAGAGATCGGGTACCCCTTGGTGGTACGACCTTCCTATGTGCTGGGCGGGCGGGCGATGGAGGTGGTTCATAAGGCAAGTGAGCTCGAGCAATATTTAAAAAACGCGGTGGTTGTCACGCCTGATTCGCCGGTACTCCTAGATCGATTTTTAGATCTCGCAATTGAGGTTGATGTCGATGCGGTGTGTGACGGCGAGCAAGTTGTGATCGGCGCGGTGATGCAGCATATCGAACAGGCTGGGGTTCATTCGGGCGATTCGGCGTGCTCACTGCCGCCTTACAGTTTGAGTGACGATCTGATTGAGGAAATTGAGAAGCAGGTTGTCGCAATGGCGATGGCCTTAGGGGTTGTCGGGTTGATGAATGTCCAGCTTGCCGTCCAGGCCGGTCAAATTTTTGTTCTAGAGGTAAATCCTCGTGCCTCCAGAACCGTTCCCTTTGTTTCAAAATGCATCGGTCGGTCTTTAGCGAAGATTGCGGCGCGGTGCATGGCCGGGACGTCCCTTAAAGACCAAGGCTTCACGCAGCAAATTAAGCCTGCGTATTTCCACGTAAAAGAAGCGGTCTTCCCGTTCGGTAAATTTCCAGGCGTCGATCCGATTTTAGGACCGGAGATGAAGTCCACCGGTGAGGTGATGGGTATCGGTAGAACTTTTGGTGAGGCTTACGGTAAGTCGCAATTGGCTGCAGATGATGAAATTCCGTCTGTTGGTCGAGTGTTTTTGAGTGTGCGTGACCCGGATAAAGATCAATTGGTAGGCATCGCCAAAGACTTGCTGGATTTGGGCTTTAAGCTCTGTGCGACAAGAGGAACCGCGGTTGTGATTGCGGATGCTGGCCTTGCCGTTGAGGTCGTCAATAAGGTGATGGAAGGGCGTCCGAATATCACCGATGCGATCAAAAACAATGAAATTAATTTCATCATTAACACAACGGAAGGTCAGCAGACGATCAAGGATTCTTTTGCAATTCGGCGTAACGCTTTGCAGCACAATGTGTGCTACACAACCACTATGGCGGGTGGCCGCGCAAGCATAGAAGCCTTGCGTCATAGTGCAGAAATGGAAGTATACTGTCTTCAAACGATGCATGCAGAGCTCTTAGATCGAGCGTTGACGAACACAATGAAGCTGAGTAGCTAGTTATGGATAAGACGCCAATGACCGCAGAGGGTGCCGAAGCTTTGCGGGTTGAATTAAAGCGCTTGACCTCAACAGAGCGACCTCGGATTGTGAAAGAAATCTCAGCGGCGCTCGCGCAGGGCGACCTTCGTGAAAACGCTGAGTTTCAGTATGCGAAAGAAGAGCAAGGCCATATCGAAGGCAGAATCTCAGAGATTGCAGCAAAGCTCGGGGCAGCTCAAATCATCAACATTAAAGAAATCCCAAAGTCTGGAAGGATTATTTTTGGTGTGACGGTCCGGTTGCTCAATTTAGACAATGATGAAGAGGTCACTTACAAAATTGTTGGTGATGACGAAGCGGATATTAAGGTGAACAAGATCTCGGTTTATTCACCTGTTGCGCGTAGTTTGATCGGAAAACAGCAAGATGATGTGGTGCTCATCCAGATCCCATCGGGCCAGATCGAGTACGAGATTCTATCGGTAGAGCACTTATAAGAGGGCCGCCGCGATAACGTTGCCCTAGTAAGCTGTCGAGACCAAGTTGCCTTGAGCCGGTCGGGCAGCGGCGAGGGGTTATTGATGCCTGACCAGGTTTGAAAGAGATGGGTTGGGCGTGCTTGATGCTCGAAGGATTAAAGCAATCCCGCCAATTGTTTGAATGACCGTCGTTTGGGTGGCGCTAACCAAGTCAGCAAGGATTGCCTTTCTTGATTCTCGATCCGAATTGATTCTGATTTTTATCAGTTCGTGATCGTCTAAGGCTCGATTCAGTTCCGTTACAACCGTTTCGGAAAGCCCTTTCCCGGCAATGGTCACGATGGGGTCGAGAATATGGCCAATGGCTCGATAATGTTTCTTTTGTTGTTGGGTTAGCATGGTTGGATCCAAAAAGATCCATTGTACGTCATCGATGGGGTCCGAGGTGCATGCACAATGAAAAAATCTAAAACCAGTCAGCGTTGGCTCGACGAACATGAACAAGATCCCTACGTCTTGAAAGCTCGATCAGCGGGGTATCGTTCTCGGGCAGTTTATAAGCTCATCGAGCTTGATGATCGGCTGAATTTGTTTCGAGAGCACCTAACGGTTGTTGATCTGGGTGCGGCCCCTGGCGGCTGGTCTCAAGTGGCACGAGAGCGCCTCGGGACAACGGGCCGAGTACTTGCCCTGGATATACTTGAGATGGCGCCTATCGAGGGGGTGGAAGTGATCACGGGTGATTTCACCGAAGCCAAAGCGTTGTCCTCGTTAGAGGCGCTTTTGGGGGATCAGGTTGTGGATCTTGTAATTTCCGATATGGCCCCCAATTTAAGTGGTATGAAGTCGGTTGATTTGCCGCGTAGCATCGATTTAATTGAACTCGCCATGGACTTCGCGAGCGGCTGGTTAAGACCGGGCGGACATTTTGTGGCGAAAGCCTTTGAAGGTGAGGGGATTGATACTCTTAGGCAACAGATTCGTATGAATTACGACAAACAGGTTAATATTAAGCCAAAGGCGTCTCGCGGAAGATCCCGTGAAATCTATTTGGTTGGGTTAGGAAAGAAGGGACAGGGCAGCGCTGGACGGTAAGCGGCTCATTTTTTTAAAGCGCTGAGGTTGGTTCAACCAACCAGACCCAGAAAACGAGCAGGATAGGCGGGCGCGCATTGAAGCCCATGAACAATAGAATCAGGTTTATTAGGTTACGAGGTTAGCCAGAGCGGCGATGATCACAATAACCAGCACCCGGTAGCGAGGAAGCAATGTGAACGACATGGGAAAAAACATCTTACTTTGGCTGGTGATCGCCGTCGTGCTATTGACGGTATTTCAAAACTTCAATGTCAGCCGTCCACCGGAGGAAGTGCCCTATTCCACCTTTTTAGACCTGGTGAATGGGAACCAGGTGCGCTCTGTTGAAGTCGATGGGCTGATTATTCGTGGCGAGCGGTCCGATGGTATCTCGTTTGAAACCATTCAGCCTCAAATCGTCGACAAGGCTTTAATCGATGACATGGTTGAGCATAACGTCGCGTTTCAGGGCGAGCGGCCAGAGCAGCAGAGCATTTGGATGCAGCTACTGGTGGCGAGCTTCCCAATCCTCGTGATTATCGCCGTGTTCATGTTTTTTATGCGCCAAATGCAAGGCGGTGCTGGCGGAAAAGGCGGGCCTTTATCGTTTGGTAAAAGCAAAGCCAAACTGTTGGGAGAGGACCAAATTAAAACGACTTTTGCAGATGTCGCAGGGGTTGACGAAGCTAAAGAAGAAGTTAAGGAACTGGTTGATTTTCTGAGAGAACCTGGAAAATTTCAAAAACTAGGCGGCCGGATCCCTCGGGGGACCTTGTTAGTGGGATCACCCGGGACGGGTAAAACGCTGTTAGCCAAGGCGATTGCGGGTGAGGCAAAGGTACCGTTCTTTTCAATATCCGGGTCCGATTTTGTAGAAATGTTTGTCGGGGTGGGCGCATCAAGAGTGCGTGATATGTTCGAGCAAGCGAAAAAAGCCACGCCCTGCATTATCTTTATAGATGAGATTGATGCGGTGGGTCGTCATCGCGGCGCGGGGATGGGTGGCGGCAACGATGAACGAGAGCAAACCTTGAACCAACTTTTAGTGGAAATGGATGGGTTCGAGGGCAATGAGGGGATTATTGTGATTGCCTCAACGAACCGTCCCGACGTTCTGGATCCAGCATTGTTGCGGCCAGGCCGGTTTGATCGGCAAGTGGTTGTGCCGCTCCCGGATCTCCGAGGGCGAGAGCAGGTTCTAAAAGTGCACATGCGCAAAGTGCCGCTCGCGGACGATGTGATCGCAATGGATATTGCGCGCGGGACGCCGGGCTTCTCCGGTGCCGATTTGGCAAACGTGGTGAATGAGTCGGCACTCTTCGCCGCGCGTCAGGATCAACGCCTGGTCTCGATGCGGCATTTTGAGCAAGCCAAAGACAAGATCATGATGGGCGCTGAGCGTAAAACCATGGTGATGTCGGAGAAAGAGCGGACGAACACCGCCTATCATGAAGCCGGCCATTGTATCGTGGGTCACTTGATGCCTGAGCATGACCCAACCTATAAAGTGTCGATTATTCCGCGCGGTCGCGCTTTGGGTGTGACGATGTTTCTGCCAGAAGAGGACCGTTATTCCATGAGTAAGCGGTCTATTGAGAGCCAGATCTGTGGTTTGTTTGGCGGGCGCATTGCCGAAGAGTTAACCCTCGGATTTGAAGGGGTTACAACAGGCGCCTCGAATGATATTGAGCGGGCATCTAAAATGGCACGTTCGATGGTGACAAAATGGGGTTTGTCAGAAAAATTGGGCCCCATGCAGTATGAAGATGACGAAAACGACGGTTTCTTGAGCCGGCCTGGGGGTTCAGCGAGGGCCAATATGTCCGCCGAGACGTCAAAGGTCATCGACGAAGAAATTAAGCAAATTATCGATCATTGTTATGGAACCGCCCGGCAGATTCTGACCGATCATCGGGAGCAACTGGATGCTATGGCCGCGGCGCTTTTAGAGTATGAAACGATTGATAAGAGCCAGATCGATGACATCATGGCAGGCAGGGCGCCAAAGCCGCCTGCAAATTGGACAGATGACGCTCCACCCAGTGGTCCGTCGGATGGGCACGAAGCACCTGAGTCTGATGAAACCGGTGCGGGTAACCTCGATGGAGCGCCCTCAGGCGCTTAAAGCAAATTGAGCGCCAACCCGCTTCAGGGTTTAATTGCGGAAGGACGCCCACTCGTAATGGGCGTTTTAAATGTGACCCCGGATTCCTTCTTTGATGGTGGGCAACATCAAGGCCTTGATGCAGCGCTAGCGCGTGTGCATGAGATGGTTGAGCAAGGCGCCGACCTGATTGATATCGGCGGCGAGTCAACCCGTCCTGGGGCGTCTTCTCCAACAGAAACCGAAGAAGCTGCACGGGTCCTGCCGGTGCTTGAGGCGATTCAGGCGCGTTTTGATATTCCCATCTCGGTTGATACGAGTACCCCCTCAGTAATGGCAGCAGCGGTTAAGTTGAAGGTTGCATTGATCAATGATGTTCGAGCCTTCGTTCGACCCGGCGCTCTCGATGCGATTGGCAGCGACGCCATGCTGGCTGTGATGCATATGTTAGGCACGCCTGCAACGATGCAGGATGATCCGCAATACCAAGATGTCGTTCGCGAAGTGGATGAGTTTTTTCTCAATCGACTTGCTGCGTTGCAACACGCTGGCATTGAGCGCTCGAGGATCCTGTTGGATCCAGGTTTCGGGTTTGGCAAAACGCTGGATCAAAACTTCAACCTAGTCCAATCGCTCGAGGTCTTTCGACGGCACGGGTGCCCAATTCTGATCGGACTCTCAAGAAAGCGCAGTATTCAGGCGATGGGACGCGATGTTTTAGCCGGTTCGGTGGCCGGTGCATTGGCGGCAGTTGCCAGAGGGGCTAACATGGTGAGAGTCCATGATGTTGAGGCGACGGTCAGCGCGCTTCGAGTCTGGCAGGCGATCAATTGCGGTGAGGAGACGACGCAGGATGCGTAAATATTTTGGAACTGATGGGATTCGTGGGCCGGTCGGAACGCCGCCGATTACAGCAGATTTTGTTTTGAAGCTTGGTTGGGCAGCGGGCAAAACCTTCTCGCCTTCGGGTGGCGGCAGCATCTTAATTGGCAAAGACACGCGCATATCAGGCTATCTGTTTGAGTCGGCTTTAGAGGCAGGCCTTGCGTCAGCGGGTGTCCACGTCACGATGCTGGGGCCGATGCCAACGCCTGCAGTGGCCTACCTTACTCGAGCGGTCTCAGCCGATGCGGGCATTGTGATCAGTGCGTCCCACAATCCTTTCTCTGATAACGGTATCAAGTTTTTCTCCAGTGAGGGCCGGAAATTACCGGATGAAATTGAGCTCGAAATTGAACGGTTAATCGATGAACCGATGACGACGGTAGCCTCGGCAGATCTTGGTAAAGCCGATCGGATGAACGATGCGGTAGGGCGCTACATTGAGTTTTGTAAGACCACCTTTCCGCAATCATTGAATCTAAAACATCTGAAGTTGGTTGTAGATTGCGCGCATGGGGCGACTTATAAAATTGCGCCAGCAGTGTTTCAAGAGTTGGGCGCGCAGGTTATTGCAATTGGTTGCTCGCCCGATGGTTTGAATATTAATGAGGGTTTTGGCGCGACCAGCCCAGAAGCGCTTGCTGCGCGGGTTGTTCAAGAAGGTGCCGATCTTGGGATTGCGCTGGATGGCGACGGTGATCGTCTGGTTATGGTGGATCACCAAGGCGAGGTCGTTGATGGCGATGAGTTGTTGTTGATCATAGCGCTGCATCAGCAAGCTATAGGGCTGCTAACGGGCGGCGTTGTGGGGACGCTGATGAGTAATTTGGGTCTCGAAGTTGCGTTGAGAGATCGTGGCATTGGGTTTGCGCGGGCGCAGGTCGGGGATCGCTATGTTGTTGCCAAGCTTCTACAAGAAGGCTGGCGTTTGGGTGGTGAAGGCTCTGGTCATATTCTGTGCCTCGATCAGGCGACAACTGGCGACGGCGTGGTGTCGGCACTGCAGGTGCTCCGCGCAATAGCGGATCAAGGTAAGACGCTTGCTGAGCTGAAGTCTGCCATGACAAAATTTCCGCAGGTGATGATCAACGTGCGAGCAGTCAGCGCGAAGGTGATGCAAGATAATATGGTTCAATCTGCGGTCCGTGACGTCGAAGCGGTGCTAGGTGACAAAGGTCGGGTGTTATTGAGGCCCTCCGGAACCGAGCCGTTGATTCGGGTCATGGTTGAGGGAGAGGATGCACAACAAGTGAGGCGTCTCGCCGAGCAACTCGCCGCAGTGGTCGCAGCAAGCGAGGATTGAAACTTAGACAGAGGTTCGTTAACATTCGCCGCCCGCATCAGACAGGTCTGCGGGTGATGTAACATTATGGTGTAAGGGGCAATAGCCGATCAAAAAGGTTAGCCGGTAAAAGAGGTGGCCATAGTGGGTCCTTTGGTGGTGGCGAATTGGAAGATGAACGGCTCAGAACAGCTATTGCAAACGGTTGTTCGGGAAGTCGGTGGTTTAGCCGAGGCAACGGTTGTCTTGGCGTTACCAGCTGCGTACTTGTCTCTACCAAAAGGCTTTCCCGACACTTCGATTGAATGGGCAGGTCAAAACGTCCACTGGTTAGATTCTGGGCCTTATACGGGTGAAGTGAGTGTCGGCATGTTGGCCGAGTTAGGCGTTGGTTGGTGTTTGGTGGGTCATTCTGAGCGTCGGCAACACTTTGCGGAAACGGATGATTTGGTGCTTGCAAAGACCAAGGCCTGTTTAGAATTAGGAATTCGCCCTATTGTTTGCGTCGGCGAAAATTTGCAGGAGCGGAAGGCGGGTAAGGCTTTAGAGGTTGTGAGTCGACAGCTTTTAGCGGTGTTAAACGGTGTCCCAAGTGCGTTAGCGCAATGGATTGTAGTGGCTTATGAGCCGGTCTGGGCAATTGGCACCGGCGAAGAAGCCTCGCCAGAGATAGCACAAGAGGTTCATGAGGCGTTAAAGCGTGCGGCTCGGAGCAATATTAAGGCGCTTGAACTAAGGGTCTTGTATGGGGGCAGTGTAAACGCGGATAATGCAAGCGCCCTGATGCGTATGCCGGACGTCGATGGCGTTTTGGTTGGGGGGGCATCATTAGAAGCAGTTGGATTCAGGCGGCTTTGTGAGCAAGTCGCTGGGTCGGTATGATGCTTTGATACCAAAGGAATTGGTTTAGAGGCGAACGCGACGGTTTAGCCGTGAGGTTGAGAAGAGCAATGATGGATTTAGACTTATTTGAGCAATTGGTATTAGTGATCCACGTGATCGCAGCATTATCTGTGATTGGCCTGGTATTGATTCAGCAAGGCAAAGGGGCTGACATGGGCTCTGGATTTGGTGGCGGTGCCTCTAATACAGTGTTTGGCAGTGGCGGCGCGGGAAATTTTCTCACTCGGCTCACGACCTGGATCGCAATCGCCTTTTTTATTACGAGCTTTGGATTGGCTTATGTTGCCAAGCAGCGCTCTGAAACGATGAGTAATCAAGGGATACCTCAGGTTCAAGCAATCGAGGCGCCAGTGACCTCTGATGGGAAGGATCAATCTGAGATTCCTGAGTTATAAACAGTTTAGCCGAAGTGGTGGAATTGGTAGACACGCTAGCTTGAGGGGCTAGTGGGGGAAACCCC
>ENA-ORDA01002701-ORDA01002701.1-marine-metagenome-genome-assembly--contig:-NODE-2701-length-13204-cov-2.757980_pt1 | contig 13204 bp, 12 predicted proteins | sample MGYA00237778_ERZ508506 | MGnify/ENA primary metagenome ERZ508506 (study PRJEB26177, sample SAMN06267891) | marine metagenome | isolation source: Monterey Bay, California, USA | place: Pacific...
TCTGAGGTGGGCACCAGCCACCAGCCATTGGTGGTTTGATAGCTGTCATCGCCAAACTTGGGCAGCTTGTCGGTGCCATACATCGCCTCATCGCGCACCAGCACCGGGGTGTTGGTTTCGGTCAGGCCATTTTTATCCACATGGGTGTCGATCATAAATTGCGCCAGTGCCCGATGCAGCCGCGCCACGGCCCCCGACAGCACCACAAACCGCGATCCTGACAGTTTGGCCCCGAGATCGAAATTCAGCTGTGCGGCAACCGAGCTGATTTCATAATGTTCGCGCGGCTCAAAGTCGAACGCCGGTGGTGTGCCCCATTTGGCAATCTCAAGATTGTCGTCCTCATCGGCCCCGTCGGGCACGTCATCGGCGGGCAGGTTGGGGATAACCGCCAGCATATCGGTGAGCGTGGCGTCTTCGGCTTTGGCCTCGTCGTGCAGGCGCGCAACCTCGGCTTTTTTCTCGGCCACCAGCGCGCGCAGGCGGGTGAATTCGGCTTCGTCGCCACTGGCTTTGGCGGCGCCGACCAATTTGCTGGCTTTGTTCTGTTCGGCCTGCGCGGTTTCGGCGGCGGTGATTTTGCTGCGCCGCGCCTCGTCTTGGGCCAACAGTGTCGCAGACAGTGGTGCATCGCCCCGGCGGGCGAGGCCTGCATCAAAAGCGGCGGGGGTGTCACGAATGGTGCGGATATCGTGCATCAGAAATCTCCTGTTGGTCTTTGAATCGGTGCTATGGGCTTTATGCACCAGTTCTTTTGCCGAGGGTAGGGGGCAGAAAAGCGGCTTTCGCCACCGCCACCATTGCTGTTGCGCACGGGGCTGTTTGAGATTCTTAATCGGCGCCGGATGCTGTCGCCAATGCGCCTGCACTCATAGTCAAAAGTTATCGTTTAATAATGAAAATTTGCTTTGCACTTTTTCCCATCCTAGTGTTTTTTCAGCAAAAAAATGGGGATGGTCTATGGTTGTTAAAATTCTTGCCGGTCTGGTGTTTGCGCTGTTGCCGATTATGGCGGCGCTGCGCGCAGATGTGAATGTGATTGATCTGATGTCGGTGCTGTATGTTGGTATTGGGACGGTGTGTTTTGTTGCGGCCTCGCCGCACAACCGGTGGCAGGCGATGGGCATCGGCGGTCTGCTCAGCGGGCTGAGCGGGTGTTTGTTGGGCATAGCGATCACGCTACAAAGCTATGCGCCGGCCGAGATGACGCTGCCGCTGAGCTATGCGGTGTTGCCGCTGCTGTATGGCGCGGTGATCTTTGGCATTGCGAAAATGCTGGCCAAATAAACCACGGGCGAAATATGAACTGGCCAATTAAACCACTGGCGGATTAACCGGCTTTCCTGTTGAAAGACTGGCGGGTGGCGGCCGCTGTTGGTCACGTATCCGGCGCATCAGGCGGCGGTGTGGGGTGCTGATTGTCCAGCCATGCCCTGTATGCGTTCCAAAATTCGCCATAGGGCAATGTCTTGTCCGGCCAATGGGTCGGGCGGATCAGGCCGGGCGGCACGTGGGTGTCGCCACTGGCAAACATTTGCGACAGCTGCTCTTGGGTGACAGCAGTGTTTGAGAAATCGGTGTTGAAAACAATGGCCTTGTCAAATGTGGTGTTCTCCAGATCGGTTTTCGCATCGAAACGCGTTTTGATAAGGTGTGCGCGTGAGAGATTGGCGGCCCAGAGATTTGCACCTTTAAGGTTTGTGCCGATCAGCCCCGCAGACTGAAAATTGCTGTGAAAGAACGACGCCTGTGCAAAGTCGCCGTCTCGCAAATCCGTACCTCGTAGATCAGCATCGCGTAAATCAAGCATGAACCCCTTGGTGCGTTCCAAGGCGATTTTGTCCGGCGCGCGGCGGCCGATCACCGTCAGCGCGGCCTGAATATCGGCGCGTGGTTCTTTCCGCGACATTGATGTTTCAGGGTCCCAAGGCACGTCGGTGTCCATGTCCCAAGGCGCGTTGGTGCGGATATAAACGCAGAGAATTTCCATAATCTGCATATGGTCGCGATCGCTGTCTTGTGAAATGCGTTCCAGCGCATAAACCGCACCAAGCCGCACCTCGATATTGGCGTCGGTGTTTTCGGTGATTTTTCCATCCGGTGCGGTTTGTTTGACGGTTTTTTCCACGCCCAAGCTGGTGACGGCGGTGTTGATCCGGTCGGTGATCAAGCCTTGTTCGGCGGCGTTGGTGGTGCGCTCGGCGGCGGACGTGCTGCGTTCGGCGGCTTTGATCGTGCGGTCGTTGATCCACACCCGGATCAGCGCAAACGGCACGGTCGAGGCGGCCACCAGCACGCCCAAAAGCACCGCGATTGCGTAAGACAGATCGCGGATGTCCGTGGGATCACCGGGTTTTCCGATCTGCGACGGGGTGGCGATATCTGCAGGCGCCGGGGTTTGGGTTTCCGACAGCAATGCGACGAGTTGTGCAACGATCAGCCGAACAGATCTGATGATATCGATCAAATAATAATGAAACGCCACGGCAATCATCACCAGACCGGCCCCGATCACAACGATAACGTAATGATCTTGCCACCAGCCCCTAAAGTCCAGGGCTGAGAGCAGCCTGGCCCGGTGGATACTCCAATCGCTCCGGGGCACCAAGGTTAACCACCAGTAAAGTCCGCCTATAGCGAGCACACCCCCGATGTTAAAAACAAAAACCCCGCCGGTTGCCAGAAAAACCCACAGCAGCGGATGTTGGATCAACTTTAAAAATATCTCTTGCACAAAAATAACCTAAAGAAGAATACGGCAATACCCCACTCAACCCGATTAACGCGTGGCGATCAAGTGTCCGATTGGGCGGCCTGCCGGGTGGCTGATTATGTGGCCGATTGTGTGGCCGATTGCCTGTCCGGGATGCTGGCCCGCTGATTTGGTCGCTGATTGGCAAGCTGTGCGACAGGCCCGACGGCCCCAAGGGCGGTTTGGCAGGGGATAAGCCGGGTTTATCCGGTATTGCCGCCTGCCCACGTCTTGCAAACGCCCCTTGGCTCGCTTAGGTTCCCCCAGACTTCGTCAGAGATCTGGCGATCATTGGCAAACAATGTGCTGGCCGTCCGGCCCGCAATCAAAAGGACAGACTATGGAAGCGTTTCAACAATTTATCCCCCTCATCCTTATTTTCGGTATCATGTACTTCCTGTTGATCCGTCCGCAGCAACAAAAAGCCAAGCAACATCAGAAAATGGTCGAAGCGCTGCGGCGTGGCGATCAGGTGATCACCCAAGGCGGTTTGATCGGCAAAGTTCTCAAAGTGAAAGACGACAACGAGATTGAGGTCGAATTGAGCGAAGGCGTGAAAGTGCGCGTTGTGCAATCTACTATCGCCAAGGTCATCACCAAGACTGAACCTGCCGCGTCCTGATTTCTGATAAAGGCTGCACGCAATGCTGCAAATTGATTTATGGAAGCGCATTCTGATCGTCGCTATGTGCGTGATTGGCCTGTTTTTGGCGTTGCCAAACGCATTCTATACGCGGGTTGAAACCCATAATGATGCGCTCAAAGCGCTCAGTGCGGCCGGGCAGGCCGACCAAACGGGCGCGGCGGTCTCGACCGATTGGCCGGGGTTTTTACCGTCTGCTTTGGTGAACCTTGGACTGGATCTGCGCGGGGGTGCGCATCTCTTGGCCGAGGTTCAGGTCAGCGATGTCTATGCGTCACGCATGCAAGCGATGTGGCCCGAAGTGCGCAATGCGCTGCGCGCCGAACGCGCAGTGATCGGTACGATACGGTTGCAACCGTCCGAGCCTGACCGTCTGGAGGTGAAAATCTCGCAACCCGAGGGCACGGAGCGCGCGATTGAGGTGGTACGATCCTTGGCACGGCCGGTGGTGTCGGTCAGCAGCGTGGGTGAGACGGACATCGTTGTGTCTGCGCAAGACGGCGTTTTGCAGGTGCAGCTGTCTGAGGCGGAAAAACTGGCCACGGATGACCGCACGGTCAAACAGGCGCTTGAAATTATTCGCCGCCGGATCGACGAAGTGGGCACCCGCGAGCCGACAATCCAGCGACAGGGCACCAGTCGGATTTTGATTCAAGTGCCGGGCATTGGCTCGGCGTCCGAGTTGAAAGCCATCATTGGCACCACGGCACAGTTGACGTTTCAGCCGGTGGTGGGGCGCGCCTCTGGCGTCGATGCGCCTGCGGGAAGTGGCAATGAGATACTGCCGTCACTTGATGAAGAGGGTGTGTTTTTTAAACTTGAAAAAGCCCCGGTTGTTACCGGTGAAGAACTGGTTGATGCGCAACCCAGCTTTGACCAGAACGGTCGCCCGGCGGTGAGTTTCCGCTTTAACACCTCTGGCGCCCGAAAGTTCGGGAATTATACTGCGGAAAATATCGGCAACCCGTTTGCGATTGTGCTCGATGACGAGGTGATCAGCGCGCCGGTGATCCAGTCGCATATTGCCGGCGGTTCGGGCATTATAACCGGCAGATTCACGGTTGAGGAAACCACCAATCTTGCGGTGCTTTTGCGGGCGGGCGCACTGCCAGCGGGGCTTGATTTCCTTGAGGAGCGCACCATCGGACCAGAACTTGGGGCCGATAGTATTCAAGCTGGGAAACTGGCCTGTGTGGTGGCCTTTGCCGCGGTGCTTGGGTTTATGATCCTCAGCTATGGTTTGTTCGGGGTGTTCGCCAATATCGCGCTGATCGTCAATGTCGGGCTGATCTTTGGCCTGCTGAGCCTGATTGGAGCCACGCTGACCTTACCCGGAATTGCTGGTATTGTGTTGACCATCGGTATGGCGGTTGATGCGAATGTGCTGATTTTTGAACGCATTCGTGAAGAATTGAAATCGGCACGTGGGCCGGCGCGGGCGATTGAATTGGGGTATGAAAAGGCACTGAGTGCCATTTTGGACGCCAATATCACCACGTTTATCACTGCGGTGATTTTGTTTGCGATGGGGTCTGGGCCAGTGCGCGGGTTCGCGATCACGCTGGGCTTGGGTATTTTAACTTCGGTCTTTACGGCAATATTCGTCACACGTTTGATGATTGTCGTCTGGTTTGAAAACCGCCGACCAAAAACGATTGAGGTTTGATATGCGTCTTCGACTTGTTCCACAAAATACCAGTTACGATTTTTTCTCACGCTCGAAGATGTTTTTGGGTTTTTCGAGTTTTTTGATGCTGGCCTCTATCGTGTCCTTTCTGTCGCAGGGTTTGAATTTCGGCATCGACTTTCGGGGGGGGACAACGCTGCGCACCGAAAGCGCTCAGGTGGTCAATGTAGCCGAATACCGGACCGCGCTCCAACAGCTTGATCTTGGCGATATCACCATCTCTGAGGTATTTGACCCCAACTTTCGCGAGGATCAGCACGTGACGATGATCCGGATACAAGCACAGGACGGGCAAGAGGCGATTTCTTCGGACATCGTTGATCGGGCGCTTGAAACCCTGCGCACAGTGGCACCGGATATTGAGTTTATGTCGGTTGAATCTGTCGGGCCGAAAGTATCGGGAGAGCTGATTCAGACCGCAGCAATTGCGGTGTTATTGGCGATAGGGGCGGTGCTTATTTACATTTGGCTGCGGTTTGAGTGGCAGTTTGCCGTTGGGGCTGTGGGGGCACTGGTGCATGATGTACTGCTAACCATCGGAGTGTTTTCGGTGTTACAGATCCGGTTTGATCTGGCGATCATTGCGGCGCTTCTGACCATTGTTGGGTATTCGCTTAATGACACTGTTGTGGTGTTTGATCGGGTGCGTGAGAACCTGCGCAAATATAAAAAGAAGCTGTTGCAAGAGGTGATGGACCAGTCGATCAACGAGACCTTGTCGCGTACGGTGATGACATCGGTGACAACCCTTTTGGCCTTGATAGCGCTATTTGTGCTGGGCGGGGATGTAATCCGTGGGTTTATATTTGCGATGATCTGGGGGGTTATTGTCGGCACCTATTCATCGGTTTTCGTGGCCTCGGCGCTGTTGTTGCGTTTGGGGGTCAAGCGTGACTGGTCGAAACCTGACGCCAACACCGGGAATCAGTTTGCCAATGTAGATGCCTGAGACGGAGGCCCACGTTCTGTGGCAGGCGCTGCAGTTCGAGGGTCTGATCTGGTTGATCACTGCCGCCTTGCTGGCAGGGTTTGTGCGTGGGTTTTCCGGCTTTGGGTCCGCATTGATTTTCATGCCGTTAGCGGGTCAGTTTTTGCCACCCCTCTGGTGCGTTATGACCCTTGTTGCAATGGATATTTTTGGTCCTGTCCCCAATCTGCCGCGCGCCTACCGTGATGGCAGGCCCATGATGATCCTGTGGATGATCCTCGGCATGGGGCTGGCGTTGCCGCTGGGCTTGTTGGTTTTGGGGCAGATGGACACCTTGCTGTTTCGCTATTTGGTGTCGGGTATTGCGCTTTCAGCTCCGCTGGCATTAATCGCCGGGTTTCGCATCCGCGCTGCTTTCTTGACCCCAAAGGTCCTGTTCGGGGTAGGTGTGTGCGGTGGCTTTCTGGGGGGCATCTCGGGCATGCCGGGGCCACCGGTGATTATCCTTCATATGGCCAGTCGGCTGGCGCCCGCGATCATCCGGGCCAATACGATGATCTATCTTTTTCTGTTTGATTTATCGTTGTTACTAAGTATGGCGCTGAGTGGTGATTTGGTAGCTCTGCCAGTTGTTATCGGATTGGTGCTTCTCGTCCCGTCGATGTTGGGCAACATAGCCGGCGGTTATATTTTTAATCCCGAAAAAGAGACATTTTATCGCTGGGTTGCTTATATCGTCACACTTGCTGCAGCTGTTGGCAGTTTGCCGCTCTGGGATTAGGAGATGTTTATGCAGATGAATGAGATGAAGTTTTTCGAGGGTGTCCCGGTGGATGGTTATGGTCCAGGTTTTTTTCGCGTCGCGGGGCAGGTGGTGCAAGGGCCGATCTGTCTGGGGCCAACAGGCCTGTGCGCATGGCAGGGCTATGACAATCTTGACCCGTTGATCGCGTTTTCTGATGTGGTAGATGTTGTGTTTGTCGGCACTGGCGCAGAAATCGCCTTTTTACCAGACCCTGTGCGGCAATGCTTGGAAAATGCTGGTTTTGGGGTCGAACCCATGAGTTCGCCCGCTGCGTGCCGCACCTATAATGTGCTTTTGGCGGAAGGCCGACGTGTGGCTTTGGCGGCACTGCCGGTTTAATCCAAGGCGAAAATTTATCGGTGCAACGGGCCGATTTGACGTGTGGCTTAAGGGGAGCTGTTTTCCAAAGCTGTGATGATCGGAGAGAAATCATCACAGTTCAAACTGGCGCCACCGACAAGCGCGCCATCGACATCTGTAACTGCAAAGATCTCGTCTGCGTTGCCGGCCTTCACCGAGCCCCCATAAAGCAGACGGAATGTTTGGCCGGCGTCCTCACCAAACCGTTTTATCAGCTGCGCGCGGATAAAGCCGTGAACTTCTCCGATTTGTGCAGCGGTTGCCACCAGCCCCGTGCCGATGGCCCACACGGGTTCGTAGGCGATTACTGCGGTTTCACCGGTCGCTATGTCGGGGATCGAGGCGGCTAACTGGTCGGCAATCACTTCAAGGGTGCTGCCTGCCTCGCGCTGTTGCAGGGTCTCGCCAAGGCAGAGGATCGCAATAAGCCCCTGTGCTATGGCCGCTTGGGCTTTGCCGCAGACGACCCTATCGGTTTCATCGTGGTCGCAGCGCCGTTCCGAGTGCCCAACCAGTACATGGGTAGCTCCGGCTTCGCTAAGCATCTGGGCAGAGGTGTCTCCGGTGTGGGCACCAGAGGTCGCCGTATGGCAATCCTGCGCTCCGATGGCAATCGCGGTGGTGCCGGTCTGGGCTGTGGCAGGCGCTATCAGCGTGTTGGGTGGACAAACGACTATATCAACCTTGGGTGTAGGGTGGCGTTTGGCCAGCACGTTTAAGTGTTCAAGTTGTGTTAGTGTGCCGTTCATCTTCCAATTGCCAGCCGCTATTTTACGACGCATGATGGAACTCCTTAAGTGAAACAGTAGGGGGATCTTGTGTCAAAGATCGCAAGGCCGCGCGTGAGTTAGCTGCCGTTCAAATCCCGTGCAAGCTCAGCGGGGTCTTTAAATTTGATCGATTCACCGCAACCGCAGGCATCTTCGACATTGGGATTGTTAAACTTGAAGCCGCTTTCCAGTAGGGATGTCTCGTAATCGATCTCGGTCCCGAACAGAAACATCTGCGCCATCGGTGCAATCAGAACCCGTGCACCATCCTGATCGACGATCTCGTCGTTCGGATCGGCCTCGTCAACATATTCCATGGTGTATTCCATGCCCGCACAGCCGCCTTTTTTAATCCCGATGCGCAGCCCGGAATGGCCTTTAGTCTTCATCAGCTTTGAGATCTGAGTGCACGCTGCTGCGGTTATGCTGACGGCTTGTTTTCCTGGGATCGCAAACATGTCAAATCTCCTAAATCACATAAAGCCCAATTCTAGGCGGGCTTCGTCACTCATCATCTCCATGCCCCAAGGAGGTTCCCAGGTCAGGGCCACGTCAACATGTTTGACCCCCGCCAAAGGTTCGATTGCCTCGGCAACCCACCCAGGCATTTCACCTGCCACAGGGCACCCCGGTGCTGTCAGGGACATCGTGACTTGAACCTCATTTTCATCATTGATAGCGATGGTGTAAATCAAACCCAAATCATAGATATTAACTGGAATTTCAGGGTCATATACCGAACGGCAGGCTTCGACAATCTGGTCATAGAGCGGATGCCCGGTGCTGGAGGGAGTGATAAGTGGTGTGCCTTCTAGAGGCGCGGAAACCTCGGTCATAACGTATCCAGTTCTTCTGTGCAGTTGTATATATAGGAAGCGCAGAGCCTCGCGTCCAGAGTTGAATATGCGATGGGTTGGATTGTGTGGCGGAACCCGCTGTCGTTCGGGGGGGTATTACGGGCAACAAAAAATTCTGCCTCCTCAGCGCAAGGTTATGTATGCGAGGGTCGTTTCCAGACTGTGTCTGTCGCACGCCGCTGCGTCCACAGACAGTGCTCAGAAAACTGAGGGCATTTCAAGGTCCCTTTGATACTTTGACTTTGGCGAAAGTCGAAATGTGGCGCTCGGCCATAATATCCAGTGTCGCATTGAAACACTGTCGCTTTCAAATTATGGACGGGGTCGAACCAAAAGGGGCTGACATGAAAAGTACGGGTTTCAGTAAATTGGCGGTTGACGGCAAAGCCCGTTGTGGAGTGCTGCACACGCCAAGGGGCGAGATTCGCACTCCGGCCTTCATGCCGGTCGGCACTGCGGCCACGGTAAAAGCGATGATGCCCGAATCAGTACGCGCCACGGGTGCTGATATTTTGCTGGGCAACACCTATCATCTGATGTTGCGGCCCACAGCCGAGCGTATCAGCCATCTTGGAGGCCTGCATAAGTTTATGAACTGGCAACGGCCGATCCTGACCGACAGTGGCGGCTTTCAGGTGATGAGTCTCGCCGGGTTGCGCAAACTGACCGAGCGGGGGGTGACCTTTAAATCCCATATTGACGGCTCGAAGCATGAGATAACACCAGAGCGATCGATGGAAATCCAGCGTCTGCTGGGCAGCGATATTGTCATGTGCTTTGATGAATGCACGCCGTTTCCTGCAACCGAGGCAGAGGCGTTGGACAGTATGCGCCTGTCGATGCGTTGGGCGCGGCGCAGCCGCGACAGTTTTGGCGACCGCCCGGGGCATATGCTGTTTGGGATTCAACAGGGCAGCGTTTTTCCCCAGCAGCGTCAGGAAAGTGCTGATGCGCTGCGCGCTATTGGTTTTGACGGCTATGCTGTGGGTGGGCTGGCGGTTGGCGAAGGCCAGCCGATGATGTTTGAAGTGCTTGATTATGCGGTGGATATGCTGCCCGAAGATCGACCGCGTTATTTGATGGGGGTCGGCAAGCCAGACGATATTGTCGGGGCGGTGGCGCGCGGAATCGATATGATGGATTGTGTATTGCCGTCGCGTTCTGGACGCACTGGCCAGTTGTTCACTCGGCGCGGTGTGGTGAATATTAAAAATGCCAGACATCAAAATGATCCTCGTCCCCTGGATGAGACTTGCGCCTGTCCCACCTGTCAGAACTATTCACGGGCCTATTTGCACCATGTGTTCCGGGCTCAGGAAATGATTTCGGGGATGCTGCTGACTTGGCACAATCTGCATTATTATCAGGACTTGATGCAAAGCATGCGCGACGCCATTACCGCCGGGGAGTTTGAAGCCTTTCAGGGCCAGTTTCATGCCGAACGTGCGCGCGGAGATATTGACCCGCTTTAAGGGAGGGTGTTTAGCTTGTTGCAACATGGCTCTTGTCAGAGCGCGCGCGCAATGCCATGATTTTTCTGGTCTGGGTGGGTTGAAATCGGGGGGACATTGACCCAGATAACACCACAAAGAAAACGTGACGGGTTTGGGGTTAGGCCGGTATGGTTGTAACCTCTCGTCGAGAGCAAGGACTGAACATGCAAGATACTCTGAACGCCTCTTATCCTGTGTTGCCGCTGCGAGACATTGTTGTCTTTCCGCATATGATCGTGCCTCTGTTTGTGGGCCGCGAAAAATCGGTACACGCGCTGGAAGAGGTGATGCAGGATGATAAGCAGATCTTATTATCCAGCCAGATTGATCCCGGTGAAGATGATCCAGAAATTGAGGGTATTTACCAGACTGGCGTTCTGGCCAATGTGCTGCAATTGCTTAAATTGCCCGATGGCACGGTAAAAGTTCTGGTCGAGGGACAGGCACGGGTTAAAATAACGTCATTTATTGAGAACGAGCTTTTTTTCGAAGCCGAAGCTGAATATCTGACCGAGATGCCAGGCGACCCCGATGCGATCGAAGCGCTTGTGCGCACTGTTGGCGATGAGTTTGCGCGCTATGCCAAAGTGAAAAAGAACGTTCCCGAAGAGGCGATGTCAATTGTTGCTGAAACCACCGAGCCCGCCAAGTTGGCTGACCTCGTTTCAGGTCATTTGGGTATCGAGGTTGAAAACAAACAAGAATTGCTTGAAACGCTCAGCGTCAGTGAGCGTCTGGAAAAAGTATATGGGCTGATGCAGGGCGAAATGAGCGTCCTTAAGGTTGAGCGCAAGATCAAAACCCGCGTCAAAACCCAGATGGAGCGGACACAGCGGGAATATTACCTGAATGAGCAGATGAAGGCGATCCAGAAAGAACTGGGGGATGGCGAAGACGGACAGAGCGAAGTTTCCGAGTTGGAAACTAAAATTTCTGAAACAAAATTGAGCGTTGAGGCTAAGGAAAAAGCCGAGGCAGAGCTGAAGAAACTCAAAAACATGTCGCCAATGTCGGCCGAAGCCACGGTTGTGCGGAATTACCTCGATTGGATGCTTTCTATCCCATGGGGCAAGAAATCGCGTGTCAAAAAAGATCTGGGCAAGGCGCAAAAGGTGTTGGATGACGACCACTACAGTCTTGAGAAGGTCAAAGAGCGTATTGTGGAATACCTCGCTGTGCAGCAGCGTAGTCAAAAGCTAAAAGGCCCGATCATGTGTCTGGTCGGCCCGCCCGGTGTCGGCAAAACCTCTCTGGGAAAATCAGTTGCCCGAGCGACCGGTCGCGAGTTTATTCGCATCAGTCTGGGAGGTGTGCGCGACGAAAGCGAGATCCGAGGCCATCGGCGCACCTACATTGGTTCGATGCCCGGCAAGATCATTCAGGCATTGAAGAAAGCCAAAACCACCAATCCATTAATATTATTGGATGAGATCGACAAGATGGGCCAGGATTTTCGCGGTGATCCGGCGTCCGCCATGCTCGAAGTTCTGGATCCTGAACAGAATAGTACTTTTGTGGATCACTACCTTGAAGTTGAATATGATCTTTCAAATGTGATGTTTTTGACGACGGCCAATTCGTATAATATGCCGGGACCGCTTTTGGACCGAATGGAAATAATTCCACTGGCTGGCTATACTGAAGATGAAAAGCGTGAAATTGCGCGGCGCCATCTTATTGATAAGCAGATCAAAAATCATGGCCTGCGCAAAGGTGAGTTCGAAATCACCGACGGGGCGCTGAATGAAATGATCCGCCGCTATACGCGCGAAGCGGGGGTCCGCAATCTTGAGCGTGAGATTGCCAAATTGGCGCGCAAGGCAGTGTTCCGCATCGTCAAGGGTGAAAATGAGACAATTTCGGTCGATGATGATAACCTTAATGACTTTTTGGGGGTTAAAAAATATCGATACGGTTTGGCTGAATTGGAAGACCAGATCGGTGTGGTGACGGGGCTGGCCTACACTAGTGTCGGTGGCGATTTGCTGTCGATCGAGGCGTTGCAATTGCCGGGCAAGGGTCGGATGAAAACCACCGGAAAACTGGGCGATGTGATGAAAGAAAGCATTGACGCTGCCAGTAGTTATGTGCGCTCAATCAGTCCCCAGATAGGGGTGAAACCCTCAAAATTCGATAAAATCGATATACACGTGCATGTGCCGGAGGGTGCAACACCAAAAGATGGTCCCAGCGCTGGTTTGGCGATGGTGACTTCAATCGTATCGGTTCTGACTAAAATTCCTGTACAACGCGACATTGCGATGACCGGCGAAGTCACCTTGCGCGGCAACGCGCTGGCGATTGGCGGGCTCAAGGAAAAATTGCTTGCGGCCCTGCGCGGCGGTATCAAAACTGTGCTTATTCCTGAAGATAATGAGAAGGATCTGGCGGAAATCCCCGATAACGTCAAAGAAGGCTTGACCATTATTCCGGTTAAACACGTGTTGGAAGTGCTGAAATATGCACTGGTGCGGGAACCAGTTGAAATCGAATGGGATGAGGCGGCTGAAGAAGCGGCCGCCGCAGCTCGGCTGAAAGCCGACAATGGCTCGACTGGTGCGGTGACACATTAAAAGTCCCAATATCTGTGACTGTGGGCGGTGTAACCGCCAAGTTACAACTAAGGTTGACTGACGTGCGGATTTCAGACTGATAAGCCTTGGACATTTTATCTTGACCGGTCGAGGACTGCATGAGCAGCGGGAGGTAAACACGGCAAGATAGCTTGAATGCAAGCGATCTTGGCCGAGAATGTTCATGGGTTAGCTTTTGTTGAAAAACTTTCCAAAGCCCCTTGCACAGCTTTCGTGCTTTAGATAACAAGCCGCTGTGGGGTGATTAGCTCAGTTGGTAGAGCGCTTCGTTTACACCGAAGATGTCAGGAGTTCGAGTCTCTTATCACCCACCAT
>ENA-ORDA01002702-ORDA01002702.1-marine-metagenome-genome-assembly--contig:-NODE-2702-length-13203-cov-3.408578_pt1 | contig 13203 bp, 25 predicted proteins | sample MGYA00237778_ERZ508506 | MGnify/ENA primary metagenome ERZ508506 (study PRJEB26177, sample SAMN06267891) | marine metagenome | isolation source: Monterey Bay, California, USA | place: Pacific...
GTAATAAGCAGTGTTGTTTGAATCGTAAAATATAGGTGACCTCACACTATTTTGAAACTGAGCTTGTCCACTATTATAAATCCATGCACCTAAATTATTCCAAGCTCCAAAAGTAACTCCAGTATAAGCACTTAGATTTATAGCTCCTCTCGATCCACCCTCAAAGTTACTTGACCATGTTGAGCCAAAAAGGTGAATTGTATTTTGCTCAGCAGTACCATACCTGAATCTTAATGCACTATAACCACTCGTATCGGAAGCAGTAAAATCAATTTTGTTATTAGAACTAGTGCCATTTTCAATAAGTAAATCGGCTAACTTACTTGAACCACCTGGATTAACATAATAATTAGTATTATTTGAGTCATAGAATATTGGAGTTCGCATATCAGTCACACATCTTATACTTCCTGATATTGCGGCTTGATAACCACCATTAAGAAGTAATAACATCCCATGATCATTTAAATTTGCGGCAGCGCCACCTGCATTTGGATGCGACCAAGCCACACCATATAAGTTCCCAGTACTTGTTCCGTTGTCAGCTAAATTATAAGCTGCACCCATACTCCATAAATGCTGAAATCTAGATGCATTATATAATCCGTAAACTCCTCTTCCATAATTACCAGCAACTGCAAAATTTTGAGTGCCCATTGTTATTGTGCCAGTCATTGTCCCACCAGCTAAAGGTAAATAAACACCTGTTGGATCAGGGGGTATAGTTGGAAAACTTATTAAATTACCAGCCCCATTAATATATTGAGAACTTGATCCCGCCATTGTTACAGCAATAGTGCCTGAACTTGTAACCGGGACACCCCCAACAGTGAATGCATTACCTTGATGGGTATAATTTACTGAAGTTACACCGCTTCCAGAGGGTAGGTTAGCAGATGTGTAAACTGTTGAAACTGCAACTGATGTTGAATTTTCATTACCTGAATTAACAGCTATAGTCCAAGGATCATATGTATCAGCTAAACTAGTTTGATAACCTTTTGTCATATTATGAACAAGTACACCCGTGTAAGATGCGTTAGCAATACTAATGTATGCTTTTCCATTCCCATCTCTACCTACGTATATATCAGGAGCTGCTGTTCCTGTTGTTGTGTATATAGCTTTAGGATCATACCATTGATTTATAGTTGAGTACATATAAGCACTTACTACATAATTATGTTGAGTATAGCTAGTATAAAGTGTGATCTCAATACTAAACATTTTACCAGTATTAGTATTGAAAGGCGCTGTACATCTAATTCTTCCAGCTGATCCTGCTGTAGTACCATAAGTTGCTAAAACAGCTCCAAGTTGACTATTTGGTCGATCAAGTGATAAGGTTCCGGTTGTAGTAATTGTACCTCCCGTCAATCCGTTGCCTGTAGCCACAGATGTTACGCCACTTACAGTTGATGAGGGAGCGTAAAATCCATCAGTAACTCCTGTTCTAAATTGAGCTGGGGTTACATATCTTAGATATGCATCGTTACTTGCTGTAATTCTTGTGATTGATCCTGTGTGGTTACCAGAGACTGAGTTTATCCAGCCAAAGTTTACATAACCATTAGATTGTGTTCTTACTATTTGATTAGCGACATTATTAGTGCCTGTAGTGTTTATAGCTAGACCATTAAATGTAGCGCCTTGTACATTTCCAGATACCGTTAATGTTCCGGATATAGTTTGTCCACTAAGAAATTTTATCGCCATGTAAGTAAATTAAAACTAACTTACAGATATAAGAACTCTAGCGGCACCAGTACCAAGTGCTGTTGTTGTAGATAATGTAACTACTGTTGTGCTTGTTCTCACTACATCACAAATAACTGTGTCATAAGTTGAAGTATCATAAACTTGTACAATGACATCTCTTGTTCCTAGTCCGTGAGTTACAGCGTATGTAGTGGCAGAATTATTTCCAATATCTGCCGCATAATTCAATCCAGTCCCTACACATGTCTCAACTGCTGTACAGAAATCTGTAATTTGTGTAGATGGGATAGCTATATTTGCTTCTGCAATACCTGTTATTATTCCTTTTCCGTCTGCTGTTATTTGTAATGATTTTGTTACTGCTCCATAAGAACCAGCAACTCCTGTTTGACTATCTAAGGCTACAGCACCACTTGCGTTAACTGTTAAACCTCCTGAAGTTGGAAAACTTGCAAGACCTACTGTAGTTGCAGTTGCTAAATCTGTATCTGATTGTACTATTACAAAATCTCCTTCAACAGAAGCTCCTGCTGCTGCTGCGGTGTTACATATAACTTGATCCCCCACTGTAAGCGGTGTTGCTGTGTTTCCAAAGAAATCACCTGCTGTTGTACATACATAAAAATCTCCAACTGCAATAGCTACTCTGTTAGCTCCTGTTGTTAAATTATCTGTTCCACCATCAATAACACCTGTTGTTGCATTAAACCCTCCTTTTATTTGTAGAGATCCTACAACCGCATTGTCAACGTATTGTTTTGTTGCTGCATCAGCATTTGCTGTTGGTGCAGATAATCCTGTAATCTTATTATTACCCATTGCTAAATCAGCACTAGGAGTTCCTAATAAGTTAATTGGAATTTCATTACCTGCTTTTCTTTTTTGAGTCGTTCCGTCTAATACAATAAATTCATCAGCTGCAACCCATGTTTGAGTCATGTCTGGTAAATCTTGTAATTGTAGATTGTAAGTTACGGTATCCGTTGCGCTAATTACCGCATCTAATCCCGTATTGTGTGCAAACGTAATTGTGTTTCCGTTTACAACTGTTTGAGTATTTGTTCCGTCAGTTATATCAAAACCTGTTATTGGTTCTGTACTTGCAGTCACTGCCGTAATTTGTCCTTTCTTGTTGTATGAAATACTTGCTGGATACGCAACGCTTCCGGCTGCTGCACTAGGCGCATTATCATCCATTGTAATTTCAACCTGTCTAGTTGCTCCAGCTGTTGTAGTTATAAATCCAGTTTCCCCTAATATTGATGCTGATTGTCCATCTCCAATTGTTTGATCCGCTCCTGAATCTCCTTTTAAAATCCAAGTAACCATTCCTGAGCTTACTGTTTGCCATCCAGTTGAGGTGTTATATTTTAATACGTCATTCGTAGTATCAAATATCATTTGACCTACTCCTGACACTGTAGGATCACTAGCTTGATTATCAACCTTAAAGGTTTTAAGCTGGTTGTTGTTAAGTGCTATACTTGATAAATACGATATTGCCATAATTTTTTATTTATTAATTAAATGACGCTTCCCCTGTAAACGGTAAGGAAAACGTTAATGTAGCTTGGTTTAAACTATTAAATGTTATTTGCGTTTCTACTTGTGCATTAGCATTGTTTGTGTCAAATATTGTAACTGACGGATATTTATTTAAATTATGATTTATAACATAAACACTTGCGCTTCCATCTAAAGTGTACAAAAAATTTGCATCATTTGCTCCAGCGTACGTTAGCAAAGATATGAAATAATCTTTGTTTGCAATTAAGCCATTGTTGCCACCTTTATACGCTACAACTATGTCGTAGTAATTAGGATTAGTTGCGTTTTGCACAGATGATACCCATGAGAAAACTGCCCATTTAGAGACATCATCACACTGTGTCATTAATACCTCAGAACCTCCTAAGGGATTAGCATAGAAAGAAGATATATCAATCCCTAAATTAGTTAATTCAAATTTACTTAAAGTAAATCCTGTTATTGTGTTGTATGCTACTGTTGGTGCTGATGTTGCTCCGTCTGCTCCAAAAAAACATCCGTCTGTTCTTGGAATCGTATTTGTATATTTAAATCTTAATGCCTGTTGTTGAGTAGCAACTCTATTCATGTATTCCGCTACAGAATCAATTGTAAAGTTTTTAGTTGCGTAATTACTATCAGCGTCTGATCCAATCCAATAATCTGATCCAACTAAATGTGTGTCTAATGGATATGTACTTATTCTTGCCATAGTAGTAATTTATTATTTACAAAGATAATCAAAAGAAATTATCCTTTTTTTACTTTTTCAATTGACCTTCCTCCGAAATAAGCTCCAATTACGGTAATCAAAGTGAGCTGCAAAAGATCCGTCCATTTTTCTTCGACATCAAAAGCAATAAACCCGCTGTCAATAAAAACCATTACAACAGTAGATACTACTAAGAAAATCAAAGTAAGTGGACGTACTGATTTAGTCAACCAGTTTCCGTGTTGCAAATCTGTCTTCCATCTTTCTGTTACGTTTTTTTGCATGTCAGCCTCAGCATCAATAAACACCTTGTCCATCTCTTGTTTTAACTGAGCTCTTTCTTCTTTTGAAAAAGTATGCTTATCTATAATGCCTGATATTTTACCGGCAATGTCTGCGCCAGCACCTCCAAATAATTTTGCTAATATTTTTCCCATAACCTATTGTTTTATTTTAACCTTTGTTCTGTTTACATCTACTCTAGATATAGATTTAGATTCGTAACGAGAAGGTGAGCTAACATTAATTGGATTAGGATTTTCTCTTGGAATAAATTTATTATTATTATTCCAGTCTCTATTTGTTCTATTGTTGTTTATTTTAATTTTACTTCTTAGTCTATTAGCTGCAAGTGTTAGTTTTTTTTCTTTATAAGCTTGTATCATAGCAGCCTGACCTTCTTTATTTCTTTGACTAATTCTTCTTCCTTTCATTACAGCTACATAACGAGGCTGTTCGTACATGTAATATCTAGGTGTTTGATAGTGATAATTAAAATAAGGATAACTAAAAGCCCAGTCATGCCAGAACCTGCTTCGGTTCCAATACATATCAAAAGAATTAAATGGACTCCAAAATCTAGCAAAAGATGCTGATGAATAAAACGAGAACGGTTGATTCATAGCAAACTGAGCATAGTTCCATCTAAAAGTAAAGTCAGTTCTTAGTTTCCAATTTAATCTTGTGTAAGACAATGTGTCTATTTTTACTGTTGGAGGAACATCTAACCATACGCCCGTAGAGGGTGCTGGTGGGTTTTTATGTACTCCACAACTTACAATAAGCGCAAAAATAAATATTAATTTTTTCATTTATTTGTAATGTCTATATAAACTGTTTTACCTTTATCTCTAACAGCTTTCAAAACTCTGTTTCTATTTTTTTCTTTATCTACATAACTTACATGTACCCAGTCAGGGTTTTCTTCGTTTCCAAATTCGTAAATAAGTTGATCGAAGTCTAATTTTTCTCTTATAAAATCAAACATCTCTTTGTTTGTTTTATGTCCGTAAATGTCATCCAGATCCATTGCGTTTCCCTGGCAATGCTGTGATCGGCTACTTCCGCCAATCGCTTTATTGAGAGCTTCTGATCTGTACATGCTGTTGATTTTTATTGGGCCGCCTACATGTTCTCTAAGAGGTTCAAATATTTTTTCAGCAAGTTGTTTCATGTTAGCTAAAGCATTTCCGTTAGGAGTATTAGCTAATCCAAGTCTTAAAGCAGTTATAGATTTAGTTGCTTCTTTTTCTGATATATGTTTACTAATCATAAGTAGATTATTTTAATTTCTTCCACTTATGTATCGTATATCCAATAGATAATACTAGCAATATAATTTTTAATGTTATTTCAAGTTCAGTTAAAGATAAAGCAAATGCCGTAGTATTAATTGAGTATAGTTTCCAGTCATCCATTATTAACGATTTCATAAGTTATTTCTAAGTTTAATAGCGTTGAATTTGTTTGCACATATTCAAAGCACGGTACTGTTGTTTTTACCATATTGCAAGACAGTTGTTTCTAACAGCTGCATCAGTGCCTGTAGAAAAAATCTGTAAACATTGTACAGGTAAATATTCTCCTACTTTAAAGTTTGAAAACGTTACATCGTTTCCAGATATTGTTTTGACCTTAATATCCACATAAGACTTTGCTAAGTCCATTGTTCCTTCACTGCTTCCTACATATATCAAGCATCCTTCAGACGAATTGATTCTTTGAGATCCGTGTGGGCCACCTAAGAATATAATATAGTCTTCAGCTGATGTAAATATATTAGCGCTGATTGATAATATAGTGCTAGTGTCTATTGCGGTAACAACCGCTGATGTATTGTCGGTTGTATTGTAAACAATATCATTTACTTCAACATTACTAAAGTCTGCGCCAACGTCAACTAACTTACTAGAAGTTGCAGCTGTAGTTGATCCAGATAGTTGTGGTAAGTCTGGTGAAGGAATAGGAAGCGTGTCGCTTGCTATAGGGTTTAATACTAGTCCGGTATTAACGGTTATTTTAGGGTACGCCATGTTTTTAATTTAGAGGGTTAAAAATTCTCTTTTTTATTCTTACTTATTGTCGTATGGAAAAACTCTATTTAGAGTATCCTTACGTTGTTGACAACCGCAGGGTTTTCCAGTAACTGCCGCTACTTTCTCCACAACTGCTTTAATTCCGGTTGCCGTTGTGATTTTTTCGATCGTGTCTCCTAGACCTTTTGATTTGCTCATGATTTTAATGTATTGATTTAATTTATATGCGATCCGTCACAGTTTCCATTAGGATCCTGAGTGTTTCCACATTGACAAGGTTTTGCTTTATTTTTCATTGTCTTCTGTTTTGTCTTCTAAAAGGCTTTCAATATATTTAGCTCTGTCGTCAATTCTTTTTTGTATTTCAGAATTTCTAGAAACATAGTCTACTTGTTGAACGCTTTTCGGTTTTTTAATTACTGTAACTTTTTTCTTTGCCATTAACTTAAATGTTTATGAGTTTTCCAACTTGAAGAGTGTCTGTATGACATTCCTGAGTCTCCCCCATAGGCGTGACCAAACTTTTTTTTTGACATAGCTTTTGATTCATCTCTACGATCTTTGAAAGATTGAGACTTTTTTCCATGCTTTGCACCTAAAGACTCATCTAGTCTAGAATTATATCCTTGTTTTTTCATAATTGTAATTATTTATAACAAATATAATAAATATTTATTATTTATCTTCTAGACTTAGCGCCAACACATTTCCATCGTTTTCTTGATAGATTGTTTGGGCTATTTGGATCGTTTCTTTTTTTCTTAGACAAGCGTCTTTTTATACCTAAACTTCTAGCGCAGTAGCTGTCGCCTTTAGAAGTTCCAGGTCTTACTCTTGGGCCTCCACCCTTAGCTTTGCCTGCCTGACCGTAACTTACTTTTTTTCCAGAGGCTGTAATCTTAACTCTCGCTTTTCCTTTTCTTGGACTTGGCATTACTTTTTCTTTTTTCTTACGCAGTTAGGAACTTTCTTGCCGTTTTTAGTTTTCATGCCGTATGCAATAAATCCTTTCCAGCATGGGTTTTTCATTTTTTTCTTTGCCATATTAATTAATTTGAAGTAGCTCTTCGGCGACTTGTTTCTAACATTATTACATTAACTCTTTTTTGTATTTCTTCAACCGGAACGTCAATCTTAAAACTGAGTCCAGCTTTCCATTGACCTCTTGGCTTTCCGTTTTTGTCAAGTAAAATAATTATAGGAACAGAAGTTATTTGAGCTCGTAAAGACGGAGCCTGATCTTCTAAGAGTGCATATTGAATTTTACAATTCTTAACACCTCTCAAATTATAATTATTACTTTGATTCCATTTAGCATTAACATGCATCAATGTTAAGTCTTGTGCATTTAAAAAACACATAAAAAAAACAAAAAAAACACATATTAAATTTTTCATCTTTTAAATACTTTGTTTTCTAAATCTCTAATAGACTCTTTATTTTCATCAATATCTTCTTTTAACTCTTTAGTAGCGTTGTCAATTTGTATGACATTCGAACGAATTAATTCATCTTTTAAATTAAACTCCATCTTCTGAACAAATTCATCGCCACTGAAATTTTCAATTTTATTATGCAGATCTTGCATATCTTCTTGTAGTGAAAACCAAGTTCCTGCTAAAGATACTGTTCCAGCCACTATCATTCCGATAGTTTTTAAATCCAGTTGTACGTTTGTGTCTTCACCAATTTTTGTTGCCATATATTATTTTTATCTGTTTCGGCCTTGGCCTCTATATTTATTTTTATATCCGCTTTGCCCTTTAGAAGCATTTTTAGAATGAACCCCAGGACGCTTACTAGACTTTTGTATATAAGTTGATGCGTTGATTTGAGCCATTAGTAACTAGAAGACATTCTTTTCTCCATCTTAGGGCCTGGATTCATTTTTACTTTCCCATGATTCATTGCTGCGTGAGCATAAGCCTGTGCTTTTCCCACTGCGTTATATGGAAACTTTCTTTTTTTACCTGAAGGTAATGTTACTGTTGGCATAATTTTATTTTTTTAATTTACTTACTTGTTCACTTAAAAAATTAGCAGACTGCTGATAACCCTTAGTAACTTTTTTAGATACCTTTTTTTTAAGTTCATTTATTTTTTTTCGCTTACAGTTTTTTATTGCTGTCTTTTGAGATTTGGTTGCCTTACTGAGAGAACCGTCTTTTCCCATTATAGACACTCTACACCTTTCACTCATAATTTTTTATTTACTATTTTTACAAATATACAAATTTATTAAAATGAAATCTAAGGGAGTCTACAAGCGTAAGCCTACAACAAGGCGTACACCAACGCATGATTATTTAAAGTATTGGAGAGTTATAAGATACTGGGTAAAAGCTAAATATGGGCTGTCTACTCCAGATTTAGAGATGTTATTGTTTTTATATAGCGAACAGATGTTTAATAAAACGCAATTTAAGAGGTTTGAAGAGGTAATGAGCTGGGATATAAAAAGATTTAGCCGTTTATTGAGAGATGATTGGATACATGTATGGAGAAAACGCCAGGGTAATGAAGCAACGCTGTATGAATTAACATATAAAGCTAAAAGAATCGTAACATTAGTCTATAAAAAACTAAATGGTGAAGAAATTGCAGAAACTGCGCACGCTAATCCGTTATTTCGCAATGACGCTTCGTATATGGACAAGGTGTATCGTAACAGTATTGTCGATATGAATGATTTTATAAAACAACAACGACATCTCTCTCAAGAATAATCGTATAAGGCACATCGTTGATAAGCATACTGTGTCCAGCGTTTTTATCGTAGTATATTAAGTCGTTTTCATTGATAACACTAACGTCACTACCAGTTTTTACAACTTCACCTTTACGATACCTAAATCCTTCTACGTCTGTAGCAGATAATAATAACCCTGATTTAGTTTTATGCTCTTCTTCTATTGTATTTATAATAATATATTTTCCTATTGGCTTCATTAGTATTGTTGGAGTTTAGGTGTGTTTTTATAGTTTATATTAGGCTTTTGACGATCATCAAGATTCCATTTATTTATAAAATGTCCTTCTAAATCAATAATTGTATAGCCTTGTGACGCTAAAATTTTAATAGCGTTTATTTGCTCCTGTGCTTTGCCAGGTAAAGTGTCAGATTTAAATAGCCCTTGCATGTGTTACTATTGCATTAGTAGATAATATAGTTGTTGCTACACTTACAGCATTTATCAATGCATTCTTTGTAACTTTTAATGGATCTATTACGCCCATCTTGTACATGTCACCCACAACCTCAGCCTTTACATCGTATCCTACGGTGTTATCGTTAAAATTAATTAGTTTAATAATTTGTTGTGGATCTTTTCCAGAGTTTATTATGATTTGTTTCAGCGGAACTTGTATTGCATCTACTAATATCTCTAATGCTACCTTCTGATTCTCTGTAACAGTATCTTTTTTAAACTTGTCAGTTGCCATATATAAAGCAAGCCCACCTCCACTGACTATGCCTTCTTGTAAGGCGCTGCGCACAGCGCATACCGAGTCATCGACTCGGTCAAATTTTTCTTTTTGCTCCACATCACTGTTAGCCCCAACGTAAATACAGCCTATTGCCCCGGCTAAACTAGCTATACGCTCATTGATAAAGTCTTTGTCAGCTTTAAATGCTGTAGCCTCCTGCTGAATCTTAAGCTCATCTATACGCTTAGTAGTCTCTTCACTAACTGTTGCCTGGTTTTTTATTAAAACACTAGAGTTCTTCCCCACTATTATCTTATCTACATGCCCTAGGTCATCTAAATTCAATAAACCAAGGTCATCACCAGTCTTCTCAGAATAATATTTCGCTCCAACCGCAAAGGCTATGTCTTGCATTAGCTCATGACTCTTGTATCCAAACTGTGGAGGAATAATATTACACAGCTTTAAGTTGTTTCTAACAACATTAGCAGCTAGTGTGTTTATTACATTGGTTGCACACGGTGCAATTATTAATAATTTCTTGTTTTGTTGTATGATTGGTTTTAATATGTTTTCTATTTGAAGTATATTACTTATCTCCTGGTCACATACCAGCACCATCACATCCTCAAGTATACACTCATCCTTACGTTGGTTGTTTAAAAATAAGTTAGAAGTGTATCCACGGTCAATCTTAATCCCGTTAGTCACCTCAGCATACGTCTCATGGTTCATACTCTTCTCAACTGTAACGATCCCGTTAACACCAACCTTGTTATAAGCCTCAGCTATGATTGATCCAATCTCTTTGTCGTTGTTAGCTGATATAGTCGCTACATCTAGTAGCCTGGACTTAGTAATCTTCTTAGAGTCTTTTACTAATATCTTAATTAACTCTTTACTGAATTTATTTATATGCTTAATAACCTCAGTGACGTTATGATCTTTAGTTAAATATTTTTGACCAGCGTTTACAATAGCCTCGGTCAGAACGATTGCAGTAGTTGTGCCATCACCAGCAGACTGAGCCGTACGGCTTGCCGCATCCTTCATCATTTGTATTGCCAAGTTCTCAATAGGATCATCTAAGAAGATTGAGTTAGCTACAGTTACCCCATCCTTAGTGACAGTTATACCGGCTATGTGATCAGGTGACTCTATTAGAACGGTACGGCCTCTAGGGCCTAAGGTACTCTTGACTGCTTTGGAAATTTTAGTTATTCCTGAAATAAGTTTTGAGCGACCTTCGTTATCAAACGTTAAGTCTTTTGGGATATATGATTGTTTCATTAAAATAAATTTGATTTAAAACAAATATAGTAATTATTTGTATTAATATTAAGCATCACGAAAATTAAGTCTGTGACGATTTCAAAGCGCTATATAGATATATATATTTTTTTATATTTTTTATTTTTTTACTATAGTATAATAGGTTTTTTTTCGACATTATCGACATTAGTAATAAATATAGTAGTTAAAGTATTGATAATCAAATAATTAATTTATGACAGTTTTCAAAAAAAGTTGTCATGTTTATGACAGTTATTGTCATAAAGTAAAGTAAACGTTACATGTTTAAAAAATAATTTACTATGCACGCATAATATATTTTTATTTTTGGATTTTTAATAATGAAAAGTTGTCATAAAAAAAGAGCTCAATTAAGAGCCCTTTCCAAATCAACAATCAAAATAGAACGAATCTATACGGTTAGTATTTCAACTGATTAAATATTCCTTTGCGATTCTCAGCAACCTGTATACCTTCAGCGATACTATTAATTTTTCTATCATTATCAACAGCTCTTTTCATATTAGCTGCTTGTTGAATTCCAGTCATTCCATCAGGACGATCATTGATTAGTCTACCATCCTTGATGAATAAACCGTCGACGTAATTATCTTTTGACATAAGTTTTTTATTTAGTGTAAATATAGTGAAAATATTTTTGTGTGTTCAGATATATAGAGGTTTAGGGTAATACATGCTTGTACGCCGAGCCACCCCAAAACGAAAACTAATTTTTTTAAAAAAAAGATTTTTGATTTTGTTTTTTTCTTTCCGTTTTTTTTGGCTTTTACTTTGCCACACCTTGACACCCTTGCCCCCTTGCCCCCTGCACCCCTGCCACCCCTTGCCCCACCTCGCACCCTTTCACACGTTCGAGCCTTCCCCTTTATAACCCCACGACACGACACACACACAAACAAAACAACATCAAAGCCGACAGACTTAAACAACTGAGCAACAGAATAAAAAGAAAGTTCAGGACATTGCGCAAAGTACTTGATTAGCTGAGGATCTCCAGACATTAAAGAAATAAATTAAAATATTTCTATAATAAATTAGATTATTACAAAATTGTTCCTTATATTGTACAATATTAATATTAACCCCTTAACCCCTATACTATGAATTTTACTAAAAACCAATTAGAGCCAACCGTAGACTTATCTATTAAAGTATTGCAAGGCTTAACAAGTGTGCCAGGCTCTGAATCATTTATCCCAAGACAATCATTATTTAATGAAAAGTTAGTCTTGAAATTTTTATTAAATAACCTTGAAGAACGCCAAAGATTTGAATTAATGCAAGATTAAAAAAACCAGATTCGGTTTTGCCTCGCCTCGTTCGTTCGTTGCGAGGCTTTCGCAGTATAAAACCTTAATTAATTTAATATAATAACTATGAAAAAATTTCAAATCATTTCAATCTCTTTAATTGCTGTTTTTGTGATGGGTAGCAGTTACAAGATTTTATTTTCAATTTTACCAGACATCACAACATTTATTCAGGCTTTGACACTTGCTTTTTTAGTTGGATTTATTTCTATGTGTTCGCTTGTTTTGTGTTACCTGTTAAAATCCTTAATCGTTGAAACCTTTAAAAAATAATATTATGAGTTCAAGAAGTTACCCCATTTATAATGTCATTAATTCGTGTGCTTATGCTTCACAACCTTACACCAAAGGAAACAAATCTTTCGGAGTTCGTAAGCATTCAGAAATTAACGTAAAAGTAGGCTCGAGTTCTACGCATTCGTATGATCTATGTACCATTAAAGAAACTAAGCGAGATTTTGGCGCTTGGTCGGTCTTTCGTGTATCAATAGACAACAAGACAATAAAACAAGCATTTTTCAACAACAAAACAAGAAAAACAAATGAAAAAATTTAAGCATAAATCAGTTATGTACAATAATCTCGATGAAGTCTTAGAAACAATTCCATATTTAATCATGGATAAAAATTTAAACTATGAAGAAGTGGTGTCAAAATTTGGTCTTCCTCCATATTTTATAAAGCCGGATAATATGGCTGGATCAGAGGGGGCTATGATAGTTGAAGGAAAACAACAATTTTTAACTTATAAAAATATGATTTCTGATAATAGTTATACATCTATTATTCAACCATATGTGGATGGAGAGTTGTATCATTGTGAAATAATGGTAAACAGTGGTGAGGTGATTTATTCTCAAGCAAGACAATATTCATA
>ENA-ORDA01002705-ORDA01002705.1-marine-metagenome-genome-assembly--contig:-NODE-2705-length-13194-cov-4.336281_pt1 | contig 13194 bp, 4 predicted proteins | sample MGYA00237778_ERZ508506 | MGnify/ENA primary metagenome ERZ508506 (study PRJEB26177, sample SAMN06267891) | marine metagenome | isolation source: Monterey Bay, California, USA | place: Pacific...
TATTCAAAAGCAATGATGGAGATATTAAAAAAAATATTAATTTATTAAAATCAAAATAAGTTAATGTTAAATACAGATTACTTTAGTATTTTTAACAAACTTTACTATAAAATAAAAAAAAGTTATAAAAAATTTTACCAGAATTCAAATCTATATAACAAAAAAATCTCAAAAACTTTTAATAATCAATTTAAATATAAACCAAGCGCTTTGGTCCCATGTTTGATAATTTCTTGCTACTCGGAATATTAAATCATCATCAAAACTATAGGGAAGAAAAAAATTAAAAATATCTTTTGAATGAACATCCATCCCAAAATCCTTTTTTGTAATTTTTCTAGTTATCCTGGCACTCTTCTTCTCTCTTGTTTCTATGTATAGAATTGTTCTTCTTGAAGTCCATTCTGATAAAAGTGGCCTCCATCCTTCAAAAACAGATAGAAGAATTAAACGCAACTATCATAGAGAATGATTCGGTAAATCCTTCTGGATATGCTTATATAGAAAAGACGCCGACCGGAAAACAGGTAAATTATCAATATGTGTCAAACGAGTCTGGCGATAGTTTTGTAGTTGATGATCTTGAAATGATAACTGCTGGTTCTGTGAATAAATTTGTAAAATTGATATTCACAATACGCAATAATTGGTCCTTCGATAGAGATTTGAGATTGTTCACAAATGATTCTATTTCTGATTCTGGTTTCGCTGACAGAACCGCATGGGTAGAAGATCAAAGATCTCGCGGAAGGGCATTATTCGATCCCCAATTGAATAACAAAGAAATTGATAAAATGTTAATAGAATATATGAAAGAATATAAAGATTCTATTATAAGTATAGATCAATATTTAGAACAAAGAGATATTATCGTAGAAAGTAGAATTTATATAGATCCAGACCAGAAAATAAAATATAAAATTTTCTTGGACAAATTTATATATATCAATATAAAAAGTAATATATGGAAAAAGGATGATTATTTGATATCGACTATCACACCGGAAGATTTTGCCTTAGAGTTTCCCATAAATGACGGCAGAGATAGAGGACAATCTTTAGATACTATATCGGAAACAGAAAATGGAGAACAAGTATTTAAAATAAATTGCGATTTTAATGTTGATGAACAGACTTTCTATAATAATATAGACGATGTGAGAGAAATAAGGGGGTATCCAGTTTATGCCAGCTGTAACTAGATTAGGAGATAAATGTACGGGTCATGGTTGTCACCCGCCGAGGCCGAATAGATCTGCTAGTACAGATGTATTTGCAAATAGTAAAGGAGTCCATAGAAAGGGGGATGGATGGCATGTTCATGTATGTCCTCCAAAAATATATGCACCACATGGTTCAGTTCTTGCTGCGGGGTCTGCAACAGTTTTTGCAAATGGAAAAGCCGTCGGAAGAATAAATGATCCGGTGGCATGTGGGTCTATGGTTCGACAGGGTAGCGAAAATGTTTTTGCTGGAGATAGTTCTCCACCTGTTGCGCCGTTGTCAGATGTTCCGGTAAATATTACAAAAGAACATGAAGATTATATGAAAGAAGGAATAACTACCGCGCCGAAAAATAGCGAAACTTTTGAATATGGTGATGGCGGAATATCTAATGGCGATGGTGGATACTTATCAAATAATACAAGTCCGGTAAATAATGTGTCTGGGCCACAAGATGCTCCAATAGAAGATAATAATGTTCCATTCGAAAGAGTCGATGATCCAACATTGAATTTCTTACCACATACAGATTCTAGAATTGAACCAGCATTGAAAAATATTCTTATTGAAGTTGCTAAAGAATGGGGCCGGACACTCGATATAACCAGTGCCTATCGCAGTCCAGAGTATAACAAAAAGGTTGGTGGGGCTAAAGGTAGTATGCATCAACAGGGTAAGGCTACTGACATTATAATGTCTAGTTATAGCAAAACAGACAGGGCAAGATTTATTGATATATGCGTCCAAAAAGGAATAAAGGGTGTGGGATTATATAATACTTTCACTCATATTGATATTGGAGGCAAACGGGCATGGGGATCGAATGGTAGTAGAACAAGCATTCCAAAATTTCCATGGGCAATATCTACTTTAAAAAAACATGGTTATGCTACTGGGTGATATTTGTTATAAATAATACATAGGAGATTTTTAAATGGCAGGCGCATTTCCACTCAAGGCTATTGTACAAACTACCGGAGATGTTGTACTCGGAGAGTTTTTAGAATCCGATTTCGTTGGTATTTTGGACGGCGGAACTGGCGCGGGCGGTAATGGGGGACTTCCCGATACCGCCACTGATTCGGAAAAATTATTAGCAATAAAAGGTCAAGTAAGATCAAATTTTGATTTGATAAAATTTGATACATATAATACATTGACAGAACTACAATCCGAGGTTGCCGATAGTGGTCGTTTAGCTTTGCTTAATTCTAATTTATATTATTCAACTGGTTCTAGTTGGATAGCTCTTGCAGAAGCATTGACGGTTGATACTAATATTACAGGAAATATAGAATTTGCTGGTAGTATAATTTCGACATATGATCCAACTACAAACACTACAACCGCAAGTTTAGATCTTACACCATTGCAATCTGAACTTGATACGACACAATCAGCAGCAGGACTAAATGCGAATGGAACTTATACTGCCGATGCTGTCACCAATTATTTAACAACCTCTACATCTTTGAAAGAATCTGATGGACTTCTGGATTCTGCTATATTCTCAGAAAGAACCAGAGCTATTGGCGTAGAAACAACAATTATTACAGATCAAAACACCATAGAAAATAACTTGCAAAATTTTGAATATTCCGGTCATACAAGCGCCCAAGTGTCTGCAGCGGGTAAAGTTAGTATTGCTTATGATATAAATACTGGCAAATTCGTACCTGATGATAATTTTGGAACTGGTGGGTTTATAAAATTTACAAAAACTAATGGTACAAGGGATGATATTCCATTGACAACTACATTTACAGGCAACGAAATGACCAGTGGTGAAGTAGATTTTTTCATGGCAAATGGCACACAGGATAATATCGATCTCATTATTAACGGTGTGTAATTTTTTTTTATAAATAATAAAAACAAACATGCACAGAATTAAAATTATAGGAGCACATAAATGTCTATTTCAATAAACAGAAATGAAATTGTCCATATGGATGATTATTACAGAGATAGGAAAAGAGAGGCCTTCAAACCACTAATCCAACAGATGTCCGAAGATATGTTGGATAATGGATTTAAAGATGTAGGTCCACAAATTACTAAGATTAGTATCAATGATGATAATTTAACACAATTTATCGATGAATTTATTTGTTTTTATTACGATTCGACTGTTGGTCAAGTTGGAAAAGGTGCCAGCGGTATAAATGTTTTTGGCAAGATCGCTGATTATGATACCGGCGCAGATGAGTACACCAACCGAGATGAAGTTGGAAATTTAAGTGCTACGACATACTTTCTTGATGGAGAAATAGGTAGTAGAATTAAAAAAATTGATGATATATACGACAATCCAAACTGGAACGAAAATATTGCTAAAAAAATTCCAGCGATTGGATATCCCGATTATACTATTAGGGAAGGGACACATACAACGAGCTCCACAGACAATAATATTAAAGGAACATCTAATTATCCGGCTGAATTCTTTAAAGCCACTGACGGAACTGCTATTACACACGTTTCTGCGTTGATTCCAGGCTATACGTCAGCTGTCAATGTCAGTGGGAACACGTTGAACTGGAACGATCAGGACGCACAGGAACTTGACACAAGTGTTTTTGGACAAGTATTAGGTCCAAATTCGGAACTTTTTGCATATTTAAATCCACATCCAAATATGCGCGGAAGTACACAAGCAATAAGAGATTTTATTGCACCAAACTTTCCATCTAGTCCGACAAATGGAGATACCCACACAATACATACGAATGACGGTCCGGTCATCTATACATATGATGGTAGTATTTGGAATGGTGCAGACGGATCTACACATACTGGAACATCGACTTTAGATTCAAGTGTTCTCAGCGATGTAGGTAGTGTTAAAGGAATTCCATTTGGTTCTGGATGGAAAGATATAAATGATTTAGTTCCTTCAAGTGGATTTACCTGGCCTGTTCAAGCCGGTGCTTATAAAGAACGTGGCTCTCGGACAGATAATTCGCGACCACTTGATTTAAAGGACGGACATTTTTATAAAAAAACGCCAGCGGCCCCTGATGTGGCGACCGGTTCTGAAGTAATCCTAGTAGGTAAAGCCTCTGCAGCAGAACTTGCTGAAAAAAATATTACAGATAGTAATGGATATGTGGTGGTCGACGGGAACACCGCGACAGACGCAGCTGCGGAACCCCCCACCATCCACGCGCCGACGTCATCCTCCGGCAGAGTAAATTCGACAGCTGTCATGCCAACATACCGAACTTTGCCTGCTTATCTTAATCAAGCAGGATATGTTGGATTGTCGGAGATTTCGAAAGCGGTATATTTGAACGAATTTAATAAAGTAAAAACTCTTCTTACACACCAATCTCGAGGTGTTGTTATGCGGCCAGATTCTGCATCTGGAATCAATACAAAAGCAACTATTAGAAATTATAGAAAAACTGTAGAAGAAAAAGGCCCAGACACACATGATTTTTGGATTTCAAATTTTAAAGACGAAAACTTTTTTCCAGCAGGAACAGTAGAACCTAAAAAATTCGAAGGCGAATTGATGATTGGTTTTGATTCGACATATAACAATAATGTGTTTCAAACTGGCGATGTATATACTTTCTCTTTTAGTCATACTGCATTTGGCGCTGGAGCACAAACATTTACAATTCCTGTAAAAGTTGTACAAAGTACTGTAGCCGGATTCACCAATTCAGTTTTTGAAGCTCTTTCAAAGAATGAATTATTTGATCCTGCATCTGGAGCATATTCTGTTGTAGACGGTGGCACTCTGTCTCCCAAGAGAAATGGTGTGTTAATTATAGAATCCAACAACATTGGTAGCAATCTGACGTCATCTGTTTCAAGAGTTGCAAGACCTATGGAGAATTTTACTAATAATATACAATCATATATTGTAACTGATAACAACACACTATTCAATTCTACAATGACTAATGGCGATGGTGGCACGGCTTACACCTTAAACACATTTGAAAATGGATATGTACATGAAATTCAATTGCGCGGGTTTAGCGGTGCAAACAACGATGATGAATTTGAGTTCACAATAAATAATCTGTTAGATGAACTTCCTAATGGCGGTCTGGCAGATGTAAATAATCCAGCACTCAGAAGTGAAACTATTTACTTTAAGACAAGTGTTGCATTAAACTCAGGCCAATTAACAGAGGCCATAGCTGCTAAGATTAGACGAAACGCATATATGAATAAGTATATGGAAGTTATATCAAATTCAAATGCTATTACTCTCAGATATAATAGACTTTCTTCTGGATATATGAAAAAGGGCGATGTTGGAAAAAGTCATGGATTACTTGCTGCAGATAGTGTTGCTCAAGGCGGCACAGGATCCGTGTTGTTTACTGGCAAAACAGTAGGACAAACAAATTCCGAAGAATTTTCTATAAATGGTATCGCAGAAGAGGATGTTCCTACCGCAGCAAAATTCAATATTGTGGGTAATGCTGTTTCCGGTTCTACTAATATATCTGCAATGCGAGTTGCAGTGGACGGGACATCTGCATCTACAGATAACACATATCTCGCTGCAACACTTCTAGATGAGAATGATTTTACTCCTGTTAAAACTGTAGACACAACCGGAGATCCATTCAACTATCGTGGAGATAATGGCGCAGTCGAAGTGATTCAAGTGGGGTTAGGAACGTCTATTAAAAGAGTTAGATTAGAATTTCCTTTGGCGAGAGATTTAGGTACTTTTGCGATGCCGGTTAATGGGCAATATACAGCTTATGTTGCTCCAGCAACCTCTAGAAAAACTTCGTATTTTTCATCATATGAACAAATGGTGCTTACTAAAAAAACGGGCAGACCCGAAGGTCCACAAGTTTCTTTCGATCCTCCTGTAATTGCACAACACCCAAATACTTCTCATGGCGGCGTTCAAAATGGTGTAGTAGGTTATGAAGAGTTTGAAACTTATTCTCATGATGTTGATATTGACACTTTCGAATATATCACAGATTATTCTATGGGTCCAATAGTATTAGAAACCGATAGACTTCACAAATTATCAGGATATCCGACTGGCAGAGAAGGTGATATAGAAGGCGATCAACCTTGGAGAATAAGATTGAATATCACCAGAGGACATGAAATCCAAGAAGCTTCTCCTTATATTGCAGATGCAGTTTTGCAAGTTAATCCCGAGCAAGATTCTTCTAATTCTTTTGAATATTTGCAAGTTCATGTCGCTACAGAATTTCAACTTAAAGGCGATGGAACTGTTGCAAAACCCGAGGGGAAAGATGGTCTCTCCGCTACCACCACTATGAGAGAACCAGGCCATTTGGGTGGTCTCAGACCCCAATATAAAGGATATTTAGAAACTGCTGTTCATAAGGTAAATCCTTTTGTTCAAAGATCGAGACTTGACAGCGGAGTTAGAACCGGTTTTAATTTTAGTTCAGGAGTTGTCGGTATCCATCATTTCAATGATAGTCACGAACTGATGTTGGATCACTCAGCAGTATTTACTCAAGAAGTCGCTGCAGTGGCGGCATCGGGCACCGGCGCTGGCGCCGTGGCCGCCGTGGCCGCCGTACCGCCATACTTTTCTGTTGGAGGCGAAGGCGAAGGACAGATTCCATTAAAAGTGGTTGGATCGAGAATTATGACAGATTATGATTCTGGTATTTTAGTAAATGATGAGTATAGATATGAAGAACATTATTTGAGGGGTACATCTACAGAATTGGTACATGATACACCATATAATAATGGAAATTTAAGACTGCAAAAGGGATTGTTTAGAAGAACTGGGAAATCAAGTTCAGATATTGCTCCAGCATATCCTATGAGTTATTATATGACAATTGTTGATCATGGAATTGCATTTTATCTTAGGGATCAAGCTTCAACACAGGCAGATGATAATGCATTTTTTGTTATACAAAGACATGTTCATTCTTCGGCAGAAGTTGGTACTGGAACCACAAGTGCGCCTCAATTTCGTGCTGGTTATCCTGATATGGGAATTGATGGAAGTGATCATCAACCAATTCATTGTGTATATCAATCTTCAGAACCGACATTGTTGTATTCTGATTTAGAACCACTCTTTACAGAAAAAGATTTGTCAAGAAGATCTTCTATTGCAAATATGGGACTATACGATCTTGAAGGGAATCAAACATTTGACTTTATGACATCAAGACTAGAATCAGCTGAGATGTCAGCAGTAGATTTGGAAACTCAAAGTAGATTCAGAAGATTTGTTGTTCGAGAAAAAGATGTTCTAAAACCTTGGGATAGACATGTATTTGCTGGAGTTAATGAAAGAGATTCCACTTCTATTATAAATCCGCTTGAACAACTATCTCTCAATGACCGTGGTAAACTTGTAATTCAATTCCCAAATAGATTAGGATCGCAAAGATTTATGTATACCGGCAAAGAAATTGATTTGATCGGTTTCTGTGCTGCTGGTGCGGTTGGACAAGATACTTTGATTAGTAGTGATAGAATGAGTACGGCCGGGCAAGGTGGTACGGGATCTGATGGCGATTATAGAAGGTTGTATAGAGGGATGATGTCAACTGGCGAGTTCGGTTCGGGGATGAGAATTCTTCTTCTAGTAGCAGAAAATGCTGCAGGCGATTCTATTATGCCTACCAACGCCGACATTAGATTACTGGACAATTAATTTTAGTCAGTTAGTAAATTATGAGGGAGTCTGATAAAATCTCAAGGGGTAATATCAGACTCCTAAATAGTATTAAAAGAGGTTTTTGATGGCTGACGTAACCCCAATTCGAGTCGTAGTTGATGGTTCTGGTGACACAACAGGATTAAGTGAATTCCTGTCCGGCGAAACACTAGGACTCGTACACGGTGGTACAGGTGCGACCACAGCCGCGGGCGCGAGAAATAGTCTGGGGTTGCACGCTATTGCTGTAACTGGTAGTTGGACGCAATTATTAAATAAACCTGATACAGATGGTATACCGGAAGGCACTGCAAACCTATACTTTACGAATGCTAGAGTTGCAGCGTATCTCGGAACCAATAGTTATGTCACACAATCCTATGTAGATAATGCAGTTTCTAATATCCTTGATGGAGCTCCGGGCGTATTAGATACTCTAAACGAACTTGCAGCAGCTATTGGCGATGATGCAAATTTCATAACTACAATCAATACTAGTATTGCAAATGTTCAGAGTAATGTAGATGCATTATTTGGATCAAAAACTACAACCGATTTATCGGAAGGTACAAATCTTTATTATACCAATGAAAGAGTCGATGATAGGGTTGCAAATCTGATTACTGATGGTGTTGGTATCACAAAATCGTATGATGACGCCGGAAATCTTTTAAATATTGCAATAGATTTCTCCGAGTTTGACTCGGATGATATTGTCGAAGGCACTGTAAACACTTTCTTAAATAATAAGTCAACAGATGATTTGTCCGAAGGTTCGACAAATCTATATTTCACCAATGAAAGAGTGGACGATAGAGTAGATTCTTTGATTGTCGGTGGGACGAACATTTCCACTACATACAGCGATCTCAACAATAGATTAACATTCAATCTCGACACAACTGGCGGTATAACACTAACAAACAACTCTACATCTGATTTGCCAGAAGGTAACAATCTATACTATACAAATGCTAGAGTTGATGCAAGAGTCACATATGCAATTACAGCTCAGAGTATTGCAACCGAATCTTTTGTTTTAAGTATCACCAATCCAATATCTTCCAATCTTTCAAGTGAAATCACTAGAGCTACAAACGCAGAAAATGCAATATCTGCAAATTTAACAAGTGAAATATCACGGGCCACCGCGAAAGAGAATAGTATACAGTCCGATCTTGACGATGAAATATTTGATAGAGAAACTGCAATATCTAATCTCACCACAACTGATATTGCAGAAGGCACAAACCTTTACTATACAGATGCAAGAACTGATTCGAGGATAGGTCTAGTATCCGGTATAAATTTGGATTTGAGTAACAAGTCAACAGATGATTTATCAGAAGGTTCGACAAATCTATATTATACCGATGCGAGAGTACGCAGTCATGTAGAAAGTCAAGATTTAGATTTAGGCTCGAATAAAGTTCTATTTGCAAACATGTATTCGGCAGAAGTCAATCTACCAAGTGCATCAACATATCATGGTATGTTCGCTCATGTGCATGGAACTGGAAAAGGATATTTTGCTCACGCTGGTTCGTGGATAAAATTATTAGATGAATCTTCTAGTACAACCACAGATTTATCCGAAGGTACAAACCTTTATTATACGGAAGCAAGAACAGATGCACGGATCGCATTACAAGTTGGATCGAGTTTAGATCTTTCTAATAAGACAACCACTGACTTGGCTGAAGGCACAAACCTATACTATACTGCCGCGAGAGATACCGCACAATTCAACACTGACTTGGCCACCAAATCTACCACAAATTTAAGTGAAGGTACAAACCTATACTTTACGAATGCCAGAGTACAGACTAAACTTGGTGACGTATCGGGACATATTATACCCGACACGGACGTATCATATGATTTAGGTAGTTCGACACACAAATTCCGCGACTTGTATCTCAGTGGTAGTTCTATCATACTTGGGACTATTGAACTAAGAGATAATGGCGGTGTATTAGAACAAATTCCTGTTGGTGGTGGTACGACATTAACATATGCGACACAAGCATATGTAGCAACTCAAATTGCAAACCTAGTTGACACCGCACCAACTACACTTGATACATTAAACGAACTTGCTGCAGCCCTTGGTGACGATCCAAATTTTGCGACCACAATAACAAATTCTATTGCAACTAAACTGGCAATATCAGATTTCACTTCTACTGCCGATTCATGGTTGACAACCAAATCAACTTCTGATATAACAGAAGGAACAAACCTTTATTATACAGATGCCAGAGTTAGAAACCAATTATATAATGTTGCAACAGTAACAACTTCCGCCGGAGACTTCTACATTGATGGCGAACAACAGGTAATTCTAACATTACAGCCAGGAAGAACATATCGTTTCGATCAATCCGATGCATCGAACACCTCGCACCCACTTAAATTTTCAGAAGTAGCCGATGGAACGCACGCCGGTGGCGGAGCGACAGAATATACGACAGGCGTAACCGTAAATGGTACTGCCGGTTCTGCTGGTGCATATGTTGAGATAACGGTTACAAATGCAACACCTAGGCTTTATTATTACTGTGCGAATCACAGCGGCATGGGTGGAAAAGTCGGTGTTGGTAAGGAAATGTTTGTTGAACGTATTACTTCTGATACATGGATTACAGGGCCCATTCAAACTACCACAGTGAATGTAGGTACTGGTGGGTCTATCAGCGCATCACTTGCGACATTGGACTTTACTAATACTACGGTAAATTTTAGTGGTGCATCTATAGCTGGACTTAGTAATTCTGATGTTGGTTTGGCGAATATTGCAGATAATGCTCAGGGTGTAGTTGTCACTGGCAGGGTTGCTGCCGGTAGTTTAGAATTAGGTACAGGCGGTTCTATCAACGCACAACTTTGCACCTTGGACTTTACTCATACTACAGTAAATTTTAGTGGTGCAAACGTAGGTGGACTTGGCGATACCATTCAAGATGAAGTAGATTTTCATCTGAATAAAAATAATTCGGGTGGTTCAACTATTATATCAGATGGCCAAGTTTTAAGTTGGGATTCTACTGGCGGAGCGCAAGGGACTGGCGACTATGAGTGGATCGCGCAATCGGCCGGCCATACAGATACGGACAGTTTACCAGAAGGTTCGACAAATCTTTATTATACCGATGCTAGGGCAGATGCAAGAGTTGTTGCAAACACCGTAAGTATCGTATCAGATTTGGACGATGAGATATTCGACAGAGAAACTGCTGATGCAGATTTACAATCACAAATAACTGCATTATCATCGAGTTCTGGCGCTTCTATTGTCATTTCTGCAACACCGCCAGCGGCGCCATCAGCCGGTGATATGTGGTTTGATTCTTCAACATTAGAAACATATATCTATTATAATGATGGAACTACAAGTCAATGGGTCGAATCTTCTAGTGGACAGGCAGTTACATTAAATGTTCAAGACTTATCCGATGTTGATGGTGTTGATACAGTAGCCAGCGGCGATTTCTTATTGCATGACGGAAGTGAATATAAATTTGTAAACTTTGTAAGTGAAGTACAATCTTATGTCAATGCTGGTACTAGCAACATTCAAATTCAAACATTGACCGATGTAAATAGCGGAGACACTATCGCAAATGGCGATATTATGTTGTATGACGGCGGTAGCAGTCACTTCGGTTTTATAAATCTTGGAAGCGAAATAAATTCATATATTAATAGTGCATTTAGTGTAAAATCGACAACAGATTTATCCGAAGGTACAAATCTTTATTACACCGATGCGAGAGTACAGACTAAACTCGGTGACGTATCTGGTCATATTATACCCGATACAGATGTCACATACGATTTAGGAAGTTCGACGCATAAATTCAGAGATTTGTATTTGAGTGGCAGCTCAATTATATTAGGGAACATAGAACTAAAAGATAATAGTGGCGTTTTCGAAGCGACTCCTGTTGGCGGTGGCACAACAGAAACATTTGCAACAGAGTCCCACGTTGCAACTCAAATCGCAAATCTAGTAGATACTGCTCCCACGACATTAGACACACTCAATGAACTTGCAGCGGCTCTAGGGGATGATGCAAATTTCAGTACAACAATAACTAACTCTATTGCAACCAAGCTTGCAACAGCGGATTTTACGTCAACTGCAAACACATGGTTGTCAACCAAATCGACAACTGATCTATCTGAAGGTACAAATCTTTATTATACAGATTCGAGAGTACGGACTCATATTACCGGCGCAGATCTTGATATGGGATCAAACGACATTACCACAACTGGTAAAATGTTATTCGCCAATATGTACGCGACCACCGGAGACTTGCCGAGTGCTACCACATATCATGGTATGTTTGCACACGTTCACGGTACTGGTAAGGGATATTTTGCTCATGGTGGTAATTGGGTAGAACTTGCAAATAATAGTCAAATTATTGCACAGGATTTTTCTTGGGCTTCAATTACAGGCAAACCGACAACGATCGCCGGTTATGGTATCACAGATGCATTTGATGGAGTATTTGGTTCTTTAACTAATACACCTACCACGATTGCTGGTTATGGTATCACAGATGCGTTTGATGGTGCATATGCGTCTTTGACAGGTACACCGACAATTCCAACATCTATTGATAATTTGACAGATGTGGACATTTCTACAGCTGCGCCAACCGATGGCCAAACCTTAGTATGGGATAATGCAAATAGTAAATTTATTCCCGGCGCGGCGAGCAGTAGTTATAACGATGCGGCAGTAGATACACATTTAAATCAATCCAATCCGACAAGTGGATATGTATTAAGTTGGAATGGTTCGGATTATGCATGGGTTGCACAATCTGGTGGTGGCGGAGCTGCGACTCTACAAGTTTCAGATGCAGCCCCATCAAGTGCTACTGCAAACGATCTTTGGTTGAATAGTACCAATATGAAACTCTTTGTGTATTATGCTGATGGTACATCGAATCAGTGGGTTGAGGTTGGAGCCGGTGGAACAATATCAGGTGGCAGTGGTGGTGGATCTTCTGTTACTGTGTCGGATGCTGCGCCATCTAGTCCAGCTGATGGAGATATGTGGTTTAATTCTACAGATACAAAATTATATATTTACTATAATGACGGATCATCAAGTCAGTGGGTACAGGCATTGCCGTCTGGTGGATCTGGTGGTGGTAGTAGTGCAACAGCAAATACATGGGTAGAAAAAACTGCCGCATATACTGTAGTCGCTGGAGAAAAATTATTAGTAGATTGTAGTTCTGCCGCAGTAACGGTAACACTTCCTGCAACCGCGGCATTAGGAGATGAGATAAGAATTATAG
>ENA-ORDA01002707-ORDA01002707.1-marine-metagenome-genome-assembly--contig:-NODE-2707-length-13189-cov-4.198520_pt1 | contig 13189 bp, 15 predicted proteins | sample MGYA00237778_ERZ508506 | MGnify/ENA primary metagenome ERZ508506 (study PRJEB26177, sample SAMN06267891) | marine metagenome | isolation source: Monterey Bay, California, USA | place: Pacific...
GAATATAAAAAAGATTATTTGTTAATTGTTTGATCATAAAAAGCTATTTTTTTATCAATCTGATTAAGTGTTTTTATTTGTTGTAAGCTCTTTTCAGCTTCTAACAATAATTGATGATTATTCATTATTTATTTGGTTAAAGTTAATTCCTTTAGCAGACTGTTCGTATTTATCTGAGGGATGCTTTACTTTGAATGCATACCAAACCGTGACGCCTTCCAGGTCAGTTTCAATTGGTTTTGTTCCGAGTTCATTTCTATCGGCAGGGTTTTTATTTACATTACTCAACTGTCCAACAAATGATGTAAGAGCAAGGAACTGATTACCATTACTTTCTGATAATATTTGAGTAGGAGTATGACCGTTTGTGCAGGTTTTAAAGTTACAGTTTTGCAATCTTTGTAGGTCAAACTGACGTAAGTCCTTTTTTTCTTCAAAGTTAGTTTGAATTCTCCATGGCCATGGAAGTTGACGTTTTAAAATATTTAACTTTTTGTTTGCAGTTGATTGCAATTTTTTAATAACTGGCACTGAGAAAATTTCATCTGAGATAATATTGTTATCATTTATAAATAAACTCAGAGCCCGAATTGTCTTTGGACCAATTTGTCCATCAGCTATACCAGGATTATATTCAAGTACCCTGAGATCATACTGAATTGATCTTACCTCAGCTTTACTAAGCTTTTCTTGTGCATCTGCACTAGCTAAATTTGTGAGGTTTAGGGCTACTAGTATAGTCGCAAATATAATTCGTATAGTTTGTTTCATTTTTTAAAGCCCACGATTGATAATATCATAACGATACACTAGCCTAACCATATGTAAATATTAGAACAGATGGGAGAGAGAAATGGCAAAATACGCAGTTCACACAAAGTGGTCATGGCCTAATGGCGTTCCAAGCGCAGAGAGCATGCAGCAGAGACATCGTGAAGTTAAATCAAAAACTAAAGCTGAAGACATTATCTGGTTTAAGATTGATGATAACACGCATCAGTCAGTAATCATTTATTCTTCTGAAGCAGACGCAAAAGAAGAGAATGCTCAACGACAGGCAATGCGCAAAGACACAATTACAGAAACTGGTCACTCAATGGTAGAAGAAACAATGGGTGAAGTTCTTTCAATTATGTCTGAAGTGTAGATCCGACAACACCGCCAAATATTAGTTTTGTGTCTTATGAAACCAGAAATATTTAAAATAGTATTCATAAAATAATAAATCTATCGTGGTTAAATTCTAGCTACTCCAACAACGCAATACGTGCTACTCCAATAGCCGCTTCGCTGTGTTGAGCTTGAGAGAGTTTTACTCCGAGGCAATTTGCCCTTATGTTAGTAAATGTTTGGTTTTTTGCACCACCACCTGCTGTATAAATCTTATCTGGGAATTGCCCGCCACGTAATTTTATGGACTCGTAACACTTTGCTTCTATATCTGCGATACCCTCAAATATTGCCTTAAGGAAAACTGTTTTTGAAGTTGGCCGTGGGCTCATTTGAGGTTCTAGGTTTGGATTGTTTATTGGAAAACGTTCCCCTTTGTTCAAAAGGGGATAATAGTTTAAGCCAGTATGAGTTGATGTATCTATGTTGTTGCTGAGATTTTTTAGTTCATCTTGAGTAAAAAAATTCGCAAGCACAGCTCCTCCAGTATTTGAGGCACCTCCCACTAGCCAAGCATCACCAATTCGATGAGAGTAAAGACCAATTTCAGGATCATCGATGCGAGTTTTACTTAACACTTTTATTGCAAGTGTTGATCCCAAAGATGTCACTGCATTACCACTTTTCAGAGGGGCTGTAGCAAAAAATGCAGCAATACTGTCTGTAGTTCCGGCATAAATTTGTGCTGTTTTGGGTAAGCCTAATGAATCTGCTACTTCCAATGAAATTTTACCAAGTAAGGAGCCTACAGGCCTTACGTCTGGCAAAAGTGATTTATCAATTACATTTTGAATCCAATTTGGCCAAGAATTTAATTCTGGATCATATCCTAACTTTAGCGCATTGTTATGATCCGAAAAACCACCACGTCCAAGTAAATTACATGCTATAAAATCTGCTTGATGTAATAAATAATTAGATCTATTCAATTTATCCTCTGATATCAGTCGCATTGCTCGGCCAAGAGCAGAAGATGACCCGCGTGTAATATGCGTAGAAGGTGCAAATTTTTCTATAATGCTTGCCTCAGCTTCAAACCCTTTTGAATTATACATTAAAGCCCGTGTAACAGGAGTGAGATTACTATCAGTCAAAACCATTGATCCTGATGTACCATCTACGGCTATGTGGCTTATTTTTTTGGGCGAAATATTAATTTTTTCTAAATGTTCTAATTGCATTCTGATACAGTCACGTACAGAAGACCACCAGTAAGATGCTTTAATAAAATCAGGGTTTTGTTTTCTATGATTCACCCGCATCATCGAAATTGGCTCACCACTCATATCTATTATCGCTGTACGAATTCCAGATGTGCCAATATCAATTCCTAAACTTAGTCTCATTTTTCAGCTGCTAATTTTTGGCGGTATTTTTCGGCGTCCCAATTTAAAAGTTCAGCTTCTGCATTTACTCCAATTGTTAGTGGTATCCATGATTTTGGTAAACGGCACATGATATCAGATAAACATTTTAGCATGGCTTTTTGGCTATTTGTGGTATCGGATCTTATAGCCACGCCCTCACCTTCATGGAGTACAACTGGTGTTTTGCCGTTTGCGTCAGAGACCGGTAAGCCAGATCCAAGAAATACAACATGATCAGGATAAAATGAGCCACTAGTAATATAGGAATTTACTATTTTATCTTGTGCCATCCAGCTTTCACTCGTCCATGAAAAAGCTTTATCAATAATTTTATTTGGAGGAGTGTGAGAAATATTTTTTGGTGGTAAATAAAGCCTAGTTTCTACTTCTTTTATCAGATTTGAAACCTCTTCGACCGTTTCACCACAACATATTAGCCCGTGATTTTGCAGTAAAATAATTTTTGTATCACTATTTACGCGGGCAAGAATTTCATTAGTCAAAGGAACGCCAGGCTTTGCATATGGAACCATTATAAATGGCATATCTTTTAATTTATTTTTAGCAACATCCCGGCCTTCATTGCTTATGACATGAGTAAGTGTAGATATGGAATGGGTATGTACAACAACTTTGTGATTTAGGGCAGCGTGAAAAGTTGTTTCAATTGATGGGCGTAAGTTAATTTCTGGATCTATAACAGTATCTATGCAGGTTCCATCCCCATATCCATTCGCCTGAGCGTTTGCTGCAATTCGATCTACGGCTACAAAAATACTTTCCGTTTCTGCATTTGCAAGCTCAGTGCCTGAGGCTTTGATCCACATTATTTTTTCATCTTTTATTGATGTATTTCCACCTGGACCTTGGACTTGAAGTGGGTCATTGCCAAGTCTTGCAGACATTGAAAGAAAATTGGATGTAATTAGTTCAGTGCTAAGTTTCATTGCAACTCTTCAATCAAGTATGTGGGTCTTTGGCAATCATTCTCTGTTATCAATTTATTTAAAGTCATATCAATTTCACCATTTCTAAAATCTGTTGAATATAATCCGTTAAGTATAAATAAACTATCCCAGCCGATAGATTGCGCACCCTGTATATCGTGCTTTAAGCTGTCGCCGACCATCAATATATTATTGACACCAAGTTTAAGCTGTAGTGCATCAAATATTGGACGGTGTGGTTTACCATAAAAAAATACTTTACCACCATTATTTTCATAATAATTCGCTATTGTACCTGGTGATGTAACAATTTTTCCATCTGCTCGTGGCGACATTAAGTCTGGATTTGAGCAGTATAAAGGCAACTTTTTTACTAAAGCCTTCTTAATCAAATTTTTCCAATCATCATTTTGTGGCTCATCAGGTAGCCCCATTAAAATTATTGCATCAGCTAAGTTGAGATTATAAGTAATTTTTATAGATAAATCGCCAACCCAATTTGAAGCATCGCCTTTGTTACGCTCTATTGGGAAAAAGCACTTTTCTGGTATCGCTTCAGTCGAAATATCGTTCCATAATGCCTCTCCAGAAGTCATAATTTGTTCAAATAACTTTTTAGAAAATCCCATTTCTGAAATACGTTTTGCATTTAATTCACTTCTTTTGCCGGAATTTGAGAGTACTGCAAGTCGTGTTCCATCTTTGTAAAGTTCTTTGAGAAGTCCAACAGCATTTTTATATGGTGCACTTCCATTATGAAGTACTCCCCATTGATCAAAAACAATAGCATCATAATTTGATGCTATTGTTTTTAGAGATTTTATATGAGTTGTCACTTTTAGTATTCAGCCATGTCTTTTGGATCTACTAGACTTGCAATAAATTCATCCGCCTCTTTCTTTGACATTGCAGGTGCAGCTTTATTAGCCATTCCAGCGGGCATATCACCAAAATAAAATTGATATCCAGGAATTGGTTGGCGCCGTTTACGAATTGGCATACCCTCATACGGATAGACAGTAGAGCGAGCATTTGCTGGTTCATCATGACAAGGTAATACGTAATCAGCGCGTTTATCAATTTCTTCAACTGATTTCCACCCTTCAAAAGAATTTACAAAACGTGCAGGAACCCAATGGCGCCATTTTTCGGATGGATTAGGATCTAAATTACGTTCACAGAAGATTGCATCTCCTGCAATAACTATATCTCCCATTGATGTTGTTACAGTAACGCCCATGTGTCCAACAGAATGGCCAGGTGTATGGAACATTGTAATTCCTGGTAGAACTTCACATTCCTCTTCAACGGCTTCAAAAACACATCCGGCATAAGGAGGTTCGATATCTAAGATACCGCATTCATAAGTTCTATAATATAATGGCAGTGGATTATATGCCATTTCAATTTCACCTTTTGGAGCTATGTAGCGCGCATTTTTGAATTTTTTCATATTTTGCACATGGTCCCAGTGTAAATGAGTGAAGACTATTGCATCTATTTCGTCAGGATGAACACCGAGTTTTTTCTCTAGATGATCATGAACTTCTAAGCATCCACGTTTTTCACATTTGTGGTGATATTTTGTTGCTCGCTCTTCATCGCATAGTCCAGTGTCAACAAGTATCTTATGTTCGCCAGTATCTACATAATAACAATAAACCGGATTCCAGTATTTTTTTCCTGCAGGACCTTTCCAAAATATATAAGTACCAAGATCAGCTTCAAGCCATCCAGTATTAATTGGATAAATCTTTGTTTCTGCGATGCCCATGTGTCCTCCAAGTAATAAGAATCAATAATGTATACAAAAACATTATATTGAACACATATACAAGCCTAAGATGAAGTTTTTTTAATTTGCTTTGAGTGCTTGCATGAAACTTACTGTCATATGAGCTCTCATGCCTTGTGAAGCAGTTACCGAATCTTCGGAAAATATATCATTGATTAAAGCTTGATGGCTATTTGCAGAATCAAGTAAATCCTGATGCGATAAGAATTTTTTGGCACGAAATGGTCCTGTTCGACGCCGAAACTCGCTCGCAATTTCAGTTATGTAGGGATTTCCAGTAGCTTTATATATTGCCATATGGAATGCTTCGTTTGCTCTTAGGTAAGCTTTTTTATCACCTAATTCTGCAGCACTTAAACATTCTGATTGTGCGGTTTCAATTTCTGTTCTAGCTAATAAGTCCAGCCTCTGAGAAACTATTCTTGCACATGCAGACTCAATTTCGTGCATTGTTTCAAAGATTTGGCTAAGTTGTTCGCGTGTGTATTCTGCTACAAATGCACCTCTTTTTTGTCCCGCTATTAAAACGCCCTGCGCCGTTAATCTTGATAATGCTTCTCTGACAGGAGTTCGAGAAGCGCCAAATCTAATGGCAAGTCCAGCTTCATCAAGTCTTTGGCCAGGGGTTAATTCACCTGCACTAATTTCTTCAACTAGAGCACGTTCGATTCGTTGAGCTGTTGATCTTTTAGGCGGGATATTAGTTTTAGAGCTCGTTACTGCCATTCTTTTACCTCATTATATACTGCTTAACTCAATGTTTAGCATTATTTATAGCCTTTTGCAATTTTGTATATTTACATTTGCTTTTGTATACAAAATAATGATTATCATAATTGGAGATTATTCATGCCTAAAATCCGTTTGGAAAAATTAACCAAGAGTTATGGCACCTTTAAGGTATTGCATGGGATCAATCTTGAAATTGAAGAAAACGAATTTACAGTTTTAGTAGGGCCATCTGGATGTGGAAAATCTACAACGCTTCGTATGATAGCTGGTCTAGAAACTGTGACAAGTGGCGAAATTTATTTTGATAATAATCCTATAAGTCATCTTGAACCGAAAGATCGAAATCTTGCAATGGTTTTCCAAGATTATGCGCTTTATCCTCATATGGATGTTGCTCGTAACATATCATTTGCTCTTAGATTACAAAAATTACCCAAAGCTGAAATTGAAAATAAAGTAAAACAAGTAGCAGAAACAGTGGGCTTAACAAATTTTTTAAGTCGAAAACCTGGTGCATTATCAGGGGGGCAGCGTCAAAGGGTTGCCATGGCGCGAGCATTGGCAAAAGACAGTGAGGTTTTTTTATTTGATGAACCTTTATCTAATCTTGATGCCAAATTAAGAGGGCAAATGCGTGCAGAACTTGCCGTCATGCGTCAAAGTGTTAAGAAGAATATGATTTATGTAACACATGATCAAATCGAGGCTATGACACTGGCTGATCGAATTGTTGTTATGAATGATGGTTATATTCAGCAACAAGGAACGCCTGAGATGTTGTTCAAGAAGCCTGCAAATAAATTTGTTGCAGGCTTTCTTGGTTCACCGCCCATGAACTTTATGGATGCAAGAATAGTTGAAGAGAATGATGTTCTTTTTGCCGAGGGTAAAGAATTTAAAATTGCAATTCCCAAAAAGAAAGCAAAATCACTCAAAAAATACAAGGGGCGAGTAATTATCGGAATTCGTCCAAGTGATTTAATATATGATCCTAAAGCTACATCAGACAGGACATTAGATCTTCGAATTGTGGTCTCTGAATACGTCGGTGCACAATCTGTGTTGATGTGCGCGTGCGGAGACTCCGATATCACAGTTGAATTGAAGTCTGAAACACCAATAGCACTTGGTGAAACATTAAGGTTTGCGGTCAGATCAGAGGGAATACATCTTTTTGACAGCAAAACAGAACTGGCGCTTTGACGTCTTAACTTAGCAAAATGGAGGAAACATATGCTAAAAACACTTAAGAGAATATCCCTTGGGGCATCAACAGCAATTGCGTTGGCAACAGCTGCTTTTGCTGGCCCATATGATGAATTTGCGGGTACAACACTTGTTGTTAACTTTCCTGCGCATCCACATTATAATGCTGTAATGAAGGTATTACCTGAATTTACAAAAGAAACTGGCATTGAAGTTGAAGTTGATCAATTGCCGTACATGAAAATGCGAGAACGCCAAACATTGGAACTTGGACAAGATGAAGGCGACTACGATTTAATTGCTTATGTTGTGTTTTCAAAAGCTGATTATGTATACGCAGACCAATTAGAAAATCTTGCTCGATATTTCATGAACCCAAAATTAGCAGATCCATCTTATGATCCTGATGATTTGATCGATGGGTATGTATATAATATTGGCTTTGCTGGTGGTAATAAAGGTTATCTAGCTGGTAAAACTGGATCGTTATTTGGAGTTCCATATGGCTCCGAAACTTCTGTGCTTGGTTACCGAAAAGATATCTTTGAAAAGCATAATCTAGCAGTTCCTGAAACTTACGAAGAAATGTTAGATATCGCATGTAAAATCCCACAGCTTGAACCCGGTATGGGGGGATTATCTTCTCGCGCAGCATCTGGACATCACGCGGCGCATGCATTTCTATTGCATCTAGCTCCTCTTGGTGGGCGTGTATTTGATAACAGTTGGAATCCTATTGTTAATAATGCTGCAGGTGTTGAAGCAGCAAATGCACTAAAAACAATCGTAGATTGTGGTCCTGAAGGGGCAGCAAGTTTTGGATTTGGCGAAGCGCTTGGTTCATTCTTAAACGGTGATACAGCAATGTTCCTAGATACTACAGTTGTAGCGGGTCAAATTGATGATCCTAAGAAGTCAAAAGTAGTAGGAAAAGTTGGATGGGCAATGCACCCAATGGGTGTTCGTCGTGGATCGCAAACTGGCGGTTTTGGTATTGGTATTCCAAAAAATGCGGAAAATAAAGATGCAGCATTTTTACTAATGCAATGGTTAACATCAAAAACAGGCGATAAACTTACAGCACTAGCTGGTGGTAATCCTTCTCGCTTTTCCACACATGCTGATGCTGATGTGAATGCTAAATTTCCACATATGTCAATATTTGGTGAAGCATTAAAACATGCAGATCCTGATTGGCGCCCAATTATTCCAGTTTGGGGTAAAATAAACGCTGATCTTGGGACAACATTATCTAAAGTGTTGACTGAGGACCTTGACATACAAACTGCACTTGATGGTGTTGCCGAGCGTGCAAAAGGTATTATGGACGAAGCAGGATACTATACTTGGCAATAATTTAAATACTCTATTGCGATCCAATCTGAAGATTGGGTCGCATCTTTTTTTTATGCTTTTTGGAGCTAACGGTGATTAAGCAGAAATTAAATAGATTCACGCCATACGCTTTCATGGCTCCGGCTATGATAATCATAATACTCGCTTTATTGTATCCTCTTGGATATATGGTTTATGGTTCATTTAGGGCATGGGATCCAAGTCAAAATATATCAGAATCTGAATTTGTTGGATTGAAAAACTACATAACACTTTTTTACGATCCTGCATTTCGCGAAAGTCTTGTCGTAACACTGACATTTGCGATCTGTGTAGTGTTTTCGGAATTGGTAATTGGTGTAGGTTTAGCATTAATGTTAGATAGAAATATTCGTGGAATGTCTGTACTTCGAACATTATTCATACTTCCAATGATGATAGCACCTGTAGTTGTTGGTTTGATGTGGCGATACATGTACCATCCAACAGTTGGAACTTTTAATAAAACACTAAAATCATTTGGGTTGGATGGAATTGATTGGTTAGGGCAAAATGCTCTTTTATCAGTAATTATCGCTGATGTATGGCAATGGACACCTTTCATTTTTATACTTTCATTGGCTGCACTACAGTCTCTTCCAAGATCTGCACTTGAAGCGGCAAAAATTGATGGCGCAACATCTTGGCAACAAATTATACATATAAAATTACCATTAATGATGCCAGTTTTGATAGTAACGGCGCTATTAAGGCTGATTGATGCTTTTAAAGTTCTCGAGGTAATTTTAGTAATGACAGAAGGTGGACCTGGCCTTTCCACTGAAATTCTTGCTCTACGTATTTCACGTACTGCAACAGAATTTCGTGAACTGGGTGTTGCCGCAGCAATGTCCAATTATCTTTTAATAATACTGCTCATACTAACTGTTAGCATGTATGCAATAACTCGTATTCAAGAAAATCGTGCGGCTCGACTAGCACGCCAAATCCAGGAAGAGTATTAAAGCTAATGAATTATGAACGCCAAAACCCAGCTTTTTACGCATTATTAATTACCCTAATATTTATGGCTGTGGGTCCAATTGTATTGATGCTTGCAAATTCGTTTAAACTTGATGTTGATATAATTGGTGGAACATCTGGTTTGCTATTTCTTCCTACAATCCAGAATTACGAAACGGCGTTATGTGATGTTTTATGGTACGAGCTTGATCATTTAGATTTTTGTTCTTTAAAATTTGGTGGAGCATTCATAAATTCTATTATTATTGCTTTGATTTCAACATTACTCACATTGGTGATAGGTTGTATGGCAGCTTATGCTCTAGTTCGATTTAAGTTTATGGGACGAGATACTGCATCTTTGACTACATTAATGGTTAGAATGGTTCCTCCCGCAGTATTACTTGTGCCTGTTTTTGGGCTGTGGAATAATGAATTCTGCATTTCAAAAAATTCTTATTTTGGAGAAATAATTCGTGATGTCTTCGGTGGTCGTGGTGATGTTTGTTTGGCAGGAACACATTCAGGTATCATATTAATATATGTAGCAATGAACTTACCATTCGTTATATGGATACTACAAAGCTTTATAATTCAAGTCCCTCGGTCATTAGAAGAAGCAGCTCGAGTTGATGGGGCAGGTCCTTTTCAAGTATTTTTTCTTGTAGTTTTGCCGTTGATAAAACCAGGTTTAGCAGCTGCAGCAATTTTTACATTTAGAATAGCGTGGAATGAGTACCTATTGGCATCAGCTTTATCGGATAGGGGAACGAAAACAGTTCCTATTTTAATTGTGAATAATATGTCAGAATTTAATATTGAATGGGGTGTTATAATGGCAACTGGAATGTTGCTTGCAATCCCACCAATAATTTTTACATTATTTGCTTCACGTCAGATTATATCAGGTATGACAGCCGGAGCGGTAAAAGGTTAAGATTATGAAATCTTCCAGTGTTCTTCTTTTATGTACATTAAATACAAAATTAGAAGAAGCAGAATATCTCAGAACACAATTGATTGAACATAAAATTGATGTTCGAATATTAGATGTGTCCTTAATATCAGATTCAAAAGTATTAAGTGGTGTGCAAAAAATAAATGCAATGGCATTCACTAGTAACAAAGCAATACTCGAGGTGGAGAATGCCATTGAAAATGGTGTCAGCGCAATTGTTGGGTTAGGTGGAGGGACAGGTGGTGAAATAATCTTGCAGATTATGAGAGCATTACCCATTACTTTCCCCAAGATACTAGTCACAACATTACCATTTGATCCAAGAACAGCGATGTCTGATACATCTATTATATTAGTTCCAACATTGGCAGATATTTGTGGATTAAATACAACCCTACGTGAAGTTTTGAATAATGCTGCGGCTATAACTGCTGGATTGTGTATGAAAAAAAATGTTGAAAATACTTTCAGTTCAGGATCTTCTATTGGGATTACAGCTCTTGGAGCTACAGAGTCTGCAATTGTTCCTCTTGTGGCGGCATTGCGTCAAAAGAATAAAGAAACCACTGTATTTCATGCTAATGGACATGGTGGAGCTGCATTTGCGCGTTTTGCTGAACGAAATGCATTTCATACAATAATTGATTTAACTCCTCATGAACTTACACGCCTTCATGTTGCAGGTGCACATGCGCCTATGCCAACGAGATTTAGCGTTTCTATGGATTTGCCAAGAATTGTTTTACCCGGGGGATTAAACTTTATTGGTCTAGGTGAAAAATTACTTATTCCAGAAAAATATCTTAAACGTGATCACTATGAACATTCTGGTTTTTTTACTCATGTTAAAGTTTCTGAAACTGAGATGATTATTGTTGCAAAGGCACTTTGTGATAGTTTGAATTTGACAAAAGGTCCGACAAAATTAATCGTTCCAATGGGTGGCTTTTCTCATCAGGACATTTCTGGTGGGGCCATTGAAGATGAAAATCTAAGAAATATCTTCCTTCAAACGGTTAACCAAAATTTAAAAAGTCACATTAAGTTAGTAACTCATAATGTTCATATTAGCGATCCTGAAATAACAGTTTCAATATTAAATACACTCGAAGAATACTCATCAACTAACAAGGAATATTGATGTCTGAAATTTATGAAAAAAAAGAAGAATTGATTGCTACTGCCAAAAGGTGTTTTGATTTACGTTTGCAAACTAATGCAGGAGGTAACCTTTCTGTCCGCTTAGAAAAACAAGACGCTATAATCATTAAGCCATCTGGGATAGGATTTAATGAATGTACCCATGATAATCTACAGATAGTTAATTTAGACGGATCAATTGAGAAATCAGCTCAGAAACCATCAAAAGATCTTGGATTTCATCTAGATTTATATCGTATTAGAGATGATATTCGTGCCATTGTTCACTGCCACAGTCCTTGGGCAACAGGATATGCCAGTGCAGGTATTGAAATACCTTGTCTTACAGTTCAAACAATTGAAAAAATCGGTAAAATGCCCCTTATTCCACTATCAACTCAGGGTGGCCCGCAAACTGCCAAAGATATAAGTCCAGTTTTCACTAATAGAAAGATTCACGCAGCTGTTTTAGCGAACCATGGGACTATTGGTGTTGGAGAAAATTTAATGAAAGCACAGTATTTAGCAGAAATTATCGAGGAAACAGCGCATATTGCATACGTTAGAGATACTTTGATGGCAGCACATGGAAAAACTTTGGCTGAGCTTCCAAAATATGGAACAGCAATTGAAGCTAATTCAATATAAACACAAAAATTTAGGCAGATAATTTCTAAAACTTAGAGCATATACCTTGTTTTGTATATTTTTCGACACAGTAAAAAGCTTGAACATCAACTCTGGCATTGCCATTTTTAATGAATGCTCGCTCCTTTTGGCCTTCGTGGTTTGCGGCCTTTGTCATTGATAGTCAGACCAGCATCATTCGCACTGACCTTTACCTCTGCGCCATCCAACAACTCATCTGACAACAGCACCTCTGCCAACTCATCCTGTAACGCTTTTTGAATTACACGTTTCAATGGGCGTGCACCATAAACAGTATCATAACCCTGATCCGCTAACCATGTTTTTGCGGTTTTGTCGACTTTTAGCAAAATTTTGCGCCCTGCCAACCGTTTGTTCAAAATATCTAACTGGATATCAACGATCCCATCCATATTTTCACGGCTTAAGCGATCAAAAAGAATAATCTCGTCCAAACGATTCAGAAATTCAGGACGAAAATGAGCCTGAACAGCAGACATCACTTGACCTTTTGCTTCGTCTACATTTTCACCATCTGATAATTGGCTCAAGGCCTGAGCACCTAAGTTGGATGTCAGAATAATCAATGTTTGTTTGAAATCAACAACGCGACCTTGTCCATCAGTCAATTGACCATCATCTAACACTTGTAAGAGTACGTTGAACACATCAGGATGTGCCTTTTCTACGGCTTTGTCAGATTAAACCATCTTGCTTGACAGAATCTTGGGAATTAATTTCTGTGACATGCCCGTCAAGCCGACACTGTAATGAGTTCAAGCAGTGGTAAAAAGGTTTGGTGGCGTTGTGCATTATAGCATGAATGGAAAGGGTTTTCGCCCATTTGCAAAACCTGATGCTTGATCTACTAGGTCAGTCGATACCGCCA
>ENA-ORDA01002709-ORDA01002709.1-marine-metagenome-genome-assembly--contig:-NODE-2709-length-13175-cov-4.440907_pt1 | contig 13175 bp, 18 predicted proteins | sample MGYA00237778_ERZ508506 | MGnify/ENA primary metagenome ERZ508506 (study PRJEB26177, sample SAMN06267891) | marine metagenome | isolation source: Monterey Bay, California, USA | place: Pacific...
CCACTTAATTTGGTTAGAAAAAGATAAAATGAAAACAGGAAAAAGAAATGACACCTGAAGAATTAGATGCTGTAGTATTAGAGTATTTTAATGAGTTTATGGAAGATGGGTTTGATTTAAACTCTGACAATTCTTTAAATGATATATTTCATGTTTTGTTTGAAGCAGGATTTATGGCTTGTTTAGCCGCCTCTGAAGAAGACGAGGAAGAGTAATGTACTTAGTATTAGGGCGAGAAAAATGCGGGCATTGTACTCAAGCAATTAACCTTTTGGATAGTACTAATACCTCTTATGTATATAAAGATATTAATATTAACCCGCACTATATGGATTTAATTAAATTAGATTTAGGAATGAGCACTGTACCAGTAGTATTAGAGTTAACTGGTGGATATCAAGAATTAAGAGAGAAATTAAAAAATGACTGAACAACTCCAAGAACAACAAAAAGAAACAATCACTTTAGACGATAAGTCTTATATTATTGAAGACATGACACCACAACAACAAAACATGTTAGTTGTAATTCAAACTGCAGGTAATAAAGCTCAGGCTCTTCAAGCAGAGTTAGCTTATGTAGATGCAGGTCGTAATGCTATTGTTGCTCAACTCAAAGAATCATTGGAATCAAATGACAACAACGAAACAACCGACTAAAAAGAAGGCAGGTAGACCAGCTAAGATAAAGTTAAAGCATAACCCTAAAACTTCTGCAGATGATTATTACAAGAAGTATGGAGAGTTAGGTGTTTGTGCTATCTATGGGGTAGATGAATTTACAGAGCATTTAATAGACTACCTATGGAAACACCCTGATATGTCTATTATTTGCACTGATCCTAATGAATCTAGGCTATCTAATATTAATCGTAAGATTGGTCAAAGAAGCTTTTCTATGTATCGGTGGGAAACACATCATCACGTAGGATTTGTTGAAGACCCTTTGGTAGAAGTTATGGTGGTTTCTAAAGATCATATAGATGATGTTAAAAAGCTACCTAATCCTAATAACGTAAAGTTTATTGTATTGGAAGAAGTATAATGAATACTACTGAAACTTTTATACCTTACAACCAAAATCTTAGTTACTTACTTGTAGACTTTGTCGAAATGCAAAGCTCAAAAGACCCTATGGACCATGACATCATGGTAGTAGAATTTAACAAGCAAGAGTACAAACTCCGATGGGATCCTCGATACTCTTATTTTGCTGGCTATGTTGCCAGTACAGAGGGATACATACCTTAACTTAACAAAGGAAAATAAAATGGACTTACTAGTTGGCGTTGCCCTAGCAGCACAAATAGAAAAAGTGGATGAGTATCCACATATCACACCTTACTTAGAATTTGCTTATAATAATGCTGCGCTAGGTGTTAACTATGAAGACACTAAAGACGTATCCTATTACGGTTCTTATTCTGTTGGAATGAAGAATGTAAATCTATATGGTGTAGTTACTTACGATGACGATAAAGAAGAATTTATTCCTTCTGTAAAGTTTGGTTATGCTATTGGTGATAACACAGAAGCTTTTGCTAAAACAGACTTAAAAGACTTTGACCATAATGATCTTATGGACAATATCTATGTTGGCTTAGAGCTTAAAGATAGTATCTTCTCTTATTAAATTTTTCCCCCACATCTCTCTGGCTGCTCCTTCGGGGGTGGTTGGAGGGGTGTGGGGGTATTTTTTTTTTTTTTAAATAGGAAAACCATGACACTAATCTCTCACATGCCTCTTCCTAATATGCCTTTCGAAACACATGACAACATAGTCTTTAAACCTTATAACGAAGCTATGATGCCAGAAGATGGTGCTTATCGAGAGACTAGAGAAGAAATGTTAACAACTCAGGATAAAAGAGCTCAAAAGGTTTTAGAAGAAAACTGGAGAGAAAAAGCTGAGAAGTTAATGAATTTACAAAAACAACAAAACAATACTTACTACGAAAGACAACGATTATTTCAAGGAGAAATACTAGATATTTCTGTCTGAAAATAATACCTGACGTTTAAGAATAAACTTAATAACTTTGCTAAGGCTCTGCCAAAGTGATATCTAGGACTTCTCTACTGATACTTGAAAGAGAATGCTCTGAATGCCCCCCGATAGTATCCTCTCTACACTCTCTGTGTATACAGCGCGGGGGGTTATTGATATCACTTTGGTATCCTTAGTGTAAGTATTAAAAACTATACTTTTGTATTGGTTGGTTATAAATAAGAAATTAAATGTTTTCAATAAGTTATTATAATATTCTTTTAAATATATGAAAAGAATTATAAAAAATTTCAATTGAAAAACATTCCAGAAAGAAGGACTGAACAAAATGGCTAATCCGAATCCGACTAAGCCTCAAATGGGTGGTCGGCGTGAAGGCGCTGGTCGTCCTAAAGGGTCTAAGAATATTAACTCTATGGCGTCTGTTAGAAAGCTTGAAGAGCTTCAATTTGACCCTATTGAGATGATGGTTAAGAAGTATAACTATATTGAAGAGCAGTTAGCTCATCATCACAGCGGTAAAACACCTTTAGGTGGTGGTGCATATGCTCAACTAGTAGCTACCCAAGGCACTCTCATTAATAACTTAATGATGTATGGCTATAAGAAAATCCCTGACAAGATCGAGCAAGAGGTTACTGAAAAGAAACCTATTTCTATATTACTCACTAATAATAAGGAAAAAGACGATGAGTGATTCGGATCCTTGGCATCTCTCTAAGAGTGTGCCTGTAACATTTATTTTAGCCATCTTATTTCAAACAATAGCCCTTGTATGGTATGTATCTAGCTTAGATAATGCTATACAAAATAATACTAGAGACTTAATGCGCCAAGAGGTTCGCTTAGAAGCTTTAGAAGATATAGTTCAATCTCAAGCTTTGACTATGGTACGTATGGATGAGAATATAAAGGCCATCAGAGATATGATGGAACAAGACCGACAGATTAGATAACAGATATATCCCTGATAGCACTAATAACAGCTAGGGGAATACTATGATAGATCCAATTACTGCTATTGCTGGAGCCTCGGCTGCGTTTAACGCTATCAAAAAAGGCATCAGTATAGGTAGAGACTTACAAGACATGGGAGGTCAACTCTCTCAATGGGCAGGTGCTATGGCTGACATAGACTTTGCTCAGAAACAAACAGATAATCCACCTTGGTATAAAGCTTTAGGGGGTGGTACAGAAGCACAAGCTATGCAGTTATTTGCTGCACAAAAGAAAAAAGAAGCAATGCGTAAAGAGTTAAAAGACTTTATTTGTGTTGCTTATGGCCCATCACACTGGGAAGAGCTTCTAGGTATTGAAGCAGAGATTCGTAAAAAGAAAAAGGACCATGAGTTTCGTAAGATGGAACTCAAACAGTCTATAATTGAGTGGAGTGCTGGAATATTCTTGTTAATATTCTTGTTAGGCTGTCTCACAGGCTTTGTATGGTTAACAACATTAAATTAGAGAATAGTTATGGAAATTAATTTACATGAAGGACAGTCTGATGTTATCAGAGATCTGTTCGTAGATAAGTCTTGCAGATATGCAGTAGTTAATGCTAGTCGTGGTTTTGGTAAGTCATACTTAGCAGCAACAGCAGCTATCGTAGCAGTACAAGAGTTAATGGAATTAGACGAGTCAGTACCTAATAAGAACGTAGCACTAATAGCACCTACTTACTCTCAGGCAGTAGATATTTACTATCCACTAATAGCTTGGCAGTTAGGCATGGAAGACTTTGCTGATAAGGCATCTAAGGCTGCTGGTACGTTCTGGTTTCCTAGAAATGTACAGCTAAAGTTATGGTCGTATGAGGCATCACAGCGTATGCGTGGTACGGGTCAATACTTTGTAGTAGCCGATGAGGTTACATCATGGAAGGGTGCAGGTATGAATCTCAAGGAGTCTTGGGAATCTATTATACAACCTTGTGTGAGTACTCGTTGGTCTCCTCAGAACGCTAAGAAGTTTGGGGCTAACTCAGGTAGAGCGCTTATTATTAGCACTCCCAAAGGGTATGATTATTTTTATGAGATGTATAACAGACAAGATTCTGATGAAGATTGGAAGAACTATCATTACACATATCACGACTCTCCTTTCCTTGATGAAGAGGAAATTGAGAGAGTAAAACTAACACTTGATCCTTTAAAGTTTGCCAGAGAGTATACTGCAAGCTTCGAAGACTCTGGCACCAATGTATTCTATACATTTAACCGCAAGGATCATATAGACAAAACACTTCCTTCATTCCAAGACGAAGAAGATGTTCATGTAGCTATCGACTTTAACGTTGGTATTATGGCATCAGTTATCTTCGCAATTAGGGGTAGCCAAATACACATCTTAGATGAGATGCAAGGACATCCCGATACTGAAACCCTAGCAAGGGCGCTTACGGAAAAGTACAATGGTCATCGTATCATTAGCTATCCGGATCCTTCTGGGAGGGCGAGAAAAACTTCAGCTGCTGTCGGTGTTACCGATTTCAAGATCCTAGAGACAAACAAGATCGTCACCAGAGCACATAGCAAAGCTCCACCGATTGTAGACTCAGTAGCAGCTGTAAATAAAAAGTTTAAGAACGCCAATGGTGATATTGACATGCTTATACACCCTAAGTGTGTTAATACAATAAGGTCTCTAGAGCGTACACAGTGGGTAGAGTCTAACCCAGATAGTGCTACGATTGATAAGAAGGAAGGTATTGAACACTGGACAGATGCCCTGCGTTATGCAGTAGAATATCTGTACCCAATTAGAGCAGGAACTAAAGTCGTTAAGCGCGGATTTAGTTTTTAAGGAGATAAAATGGCTATTAAAAAATTAAAAAAGAAAATAAGTAAATCAAAGGCCACATTTAAACGTCAATACAAACGAAAAAGAAATCCAGGTTCAACTGCTGCAAATGATGCTGCTATTTCTGCTGCTGCAGGAATTGGGTCTAGCCCTTTAGGTGCAGCTGCTATTGGCGTTGGCGTTGGTGCAATTAGAAATAGAGGCTCTAAAACCTTAGCAGGTCGAGCTGGTGCTGCTGCAGGAACAGCTGCCCGTAAAGGTCGAAAGTTATCCGAGAAGCATAAAAAAGCTATCTCTAGAGCGCTTAAGGGAAGGAGGCGGTAATGGCATTAGTTACTATAGGTAGAGCAGCTGCAAAAGCTGGAATTAAATACGGGGCTACTGCCCTTAAAGCTTATCGAATTGCTAATAAAACTAAAGCTGCAAGACAACCAGCTATGCGACAAGCAATTTTAACTGAAGCTAGATCTGCTATGAAAAAATCTAGGAAACTTTCTAAGGTTGCTAAAACAGCATCTTTTACAAAACGTAAAAGAGAAAAGAAAGTTTTTAAAGAAATTATTAAATCTGGACTTGGATTTGGTAATGATAAAAAACTTATTGCTGCAAGTAAAAAAGCAAATTTTAATAATAAATTAGCATTAAAATCAGCTGCTAATTCAAAAACATACAAAAAAATTGCAGTAAGCCTTAAGGCTCCATTAAAAGCAGGAAATAAACTTAAGCGTAGTAAAAATTCAGCCGTTAGACTTGGAAACGCTTTATCAATGAATGAAGAAAAAATTGTATTAGGTGGACTTGGAACCGCTTTAGCAGGTACAATTTTTGCAGATTATAAAACAAAAGGTCTTGTGACTAATTCCAAAACTAGGAAAAAAGAAATTAAACGTTTTAAAGGTGCAATTGCAAAAAGAAAAAGAAAACGCATGAGTGCAGCTACTAAGCGTAAAATTTCTCAGGCACTTAAAGGAAAGAAAAGGAGATAATACTATGCCATCAGGTAAAGGTACTTACGGAACTAAACGCGGTCGTCCACCTAAAAAGGGCGGCAAAAAGAAATAAAATGGGCAGATCAAATCCACGCTTATGGGAAAGCGCAAAGAAAACAGCAGTGTCTCGTATGGGTGGGCATTCTGCTAGAGCAATGCAACTTGCCGCTAAGATCTATAAAGAAAGAGGCGGCAAGTACACAGGCTCAAAAACTAAAGCCCAAAAGTCTATGACTAAATGGACTAAGCAAGATTGGGGAACAAAGAGTGGGAAGAATAGCATTAGTGGTAAAAACGCTACTGGTGAGCGTTATCTTCCTAAAGCAGAGCGCAACAAGCTTACCAAAGCTCAGTATGCCGCCACCACTCGAAAAAAGCGAGCTGATCTTGCAAAGGGAAAGAAAGTTTCCCAACAACCGAAAAAGGTTAAAAAGAAATTAGGAAAAAAGAAATAACTTTTTAATACCCATCTGAGGATCGGTAGAAAGGAAACTACACATGCCACGTTCAAATATAACATCCGCTTCAAAGGATTTAATTTATGATGATGGATCTGTTTTAGTATCTGTTATTAAGGGTGAACAAACACGATTAAATATTACTGTTGGTTGGATTACAAACTTATCGGGCTATACTATTACAGCTAAAATTATTGAGGCTGACAATGTACAAGGCTCTGGCCAAATACCATCTACAGCTGCTAGCTCTCCTACAGTAACAACTCTAACTGTAATTGATAGTACACCAACAGATAACATTATCGAGCTTGTTATACCCCAAACTCTTATTGATAGTTGGGATACTTATCCTGTGCCTGATAAGCCCGTTTACGGATTTATTGGTCTTGAGATTAAAGACACAGGAGTAGGTACGGCTCAACAAATTTGGAAACCTATGCGTGGTGTAGTAGAAGTACGCTATTCTCCTACAGAGGTGTCTTAAATGTCTTATGCTATTACAATAAATGGAAACAATTATAACTTAACAAGTTCAACACAAGACGTTAATCTTACCTTATCTAGAACAGGTGGTCAAGGCGCTAAAGGCGACTCTATAACAAATGCTTCTATTGATAGTAATGGGGATTTTCATGTAATAATTAGCAATTCAGCGGGTCAACAAATACAAGACGTAAACCTTGGCGGTGCTAATTTAATTGCGTCTATTACTGCTTTAAAGGTTGCTACAGAAGCTGCCGCAGACGTAGTTGATGATGTATTTTTAGGTTCTAAGTCTTCAGCACCAAGTGTTGATAATGACGGTAATGCTCTTCAAAACGGAGCTATGTACTTTGATACTACAACTTCTGCTTTAGGTGTATACAATGTAAATACTTGGGAATATCCTATTGCGTTAGCTACAACTTCAGCAGCCGCAGCAGCTACAAGTGCTACTAATGCAGCTTCTTCAGCTACCAATGCTTTGTTAAGAGCAACTGCAGCAAATACTTCAGCAATTAATGCTGCTACCTCAGAGACTAATGCCGCTACCTCGGAGACAAACGCAGCTACATCAGAGACTAACGCTGCTAATAGCGCTTCAACAGCAACTACAAAAGCTGCTGATGCTGCTACCTCAGAGACTAATGCGGCTACCTCAGAAACTAATGCCTCTAACAGCGCAACGGCTGCAGCTTCTTCTGCTACGTCTGCTTCTAACTCTGCTACTAACGCAACGGCTAGTAAAAACGCAGCAGCTGTATCGGAAACTAATGCAGCCAACAGTGCTTCTAGCGCTGGCTCTTCTGCTACTAATGCAGCTAATTCAGCTACGACTGCAGGTAGTCATTCTGCTAATGCAGCAGCAAATGCTATAAGCGCAGCTAATAGTGCAACTTCAGCTAGTTCTTCTGCATCTGACGCTCTTAATTATAAAACAGATACAGCAGCAGATAGAGCAGCAGTAGAGTTATTATTTGATAACTTTGATGATAAGTTTTTAGGTACTAAGACTTCTGACCCAACTCTAGATAATGATGGTAATGCCTTAGTAGAAGGTGTTATGTATTATAATAGTAATACAAATGTTATAAAGTTTTATAATGGTTCAAGCTGGGAAGCACCTAGTGTTGCAGCTTCTAATAGTGCTACAGCAGCAGCTACAAGTGCTACTAACGCAGCGGCTTCTGCGGCGGCTTCTTTAACGTCAGCTAATAACGCTGCTACATCAGAAACCAATGCAGCTACTTCAGAAACTAATGCTTCTAATAGTGCTTCGACAGCAACAACTCAAGCTACTAACTCAGCAAACTCTGCATCAGCAGCCGCCACATCAGAAACCAATGCAGCTAATAGCGCAACTAGTTCAGCTAACAGCGCAACTGCTTCTGCTACTTCTGCTACTGCATCTAATACTGCGAAAACAGCAGCATTAGCAGCGCAATCTGCAGCAGAGACAGCCGAAACAAATGCTGAAACTGCTGAAACAAATGCGGCTACATCTGCTACTGCTTCTGCTAATAGTGCAACTGCTGCTCAGACAGCTCAGACAGCTGCAGAAACAGCAGAGACAAATGCAGAAACAGCAGAAACCAATGCTGCAAGCTCTGCTACGTCTGCAAGTAATTCTGCAACAGCCGCTCAAACTGCACAAGCTGCGGCAGAAACAGCTTTAGATAACTTTGATGATCGTTACTTAGGAGTTAAATCTTCAGATCCATCCGTAGATAATGACGGTGATGCTCTTACAGCAGGTGCTTTGTATTTTAATTCAAATGGTGGTTCTCTTAGAGTTTATGATGGTACTCAATGGAATCCAACAGCGGCAACAACAGAAGCTATTCAAGACGTAATAGGTGGACTGCTTGCAGCTGGAAATGGTATTGATATTAACTACGACGATGCTAATAACTCTTTAATAATTACAAGTGAAGGCTCTGAGCAAACAGCTACTAACAATACAGGGTCTACTATTACTAAAGGTACTCCTGTTTATCAGAGTGGTTCTGCTGGTCAAACCATTGAAATTACTCCTGCTCAAGCGGGAAGTAGCTCTACTATGCCCGCAATTGGTATTGTTGTATCAGATATTGCTAATGGAGCAGCAGGTGTTGTTTCTATTGGGGGGCGTATTTCTAATCTTAATACAAGTTCTTACAATGATGGCGATACTTTATATATCGGAGCAAGCGGTGGTTTAGTTAATACTCCACCTTCAGGTGAAGCTAATTTAATTCAAAACATTGCTAAGGTTGTTAAGTCTAATCAGAGTAGTGGTTCTATTATTATTACTGGTGCAGGTCGGTCTAATGCCACCCCTAACCTTGATAATGGGGCTTTCTTTTTAGGCAACTCCTCTAATCAAGCAGTAGCTACAGACTTTGATACAGCTGTAGAAGCTAACTCTAAAATTTCAGGAATTGAAGCTAATGCTACAGCTGATCAAACAGACGCAGAAATTAGAGCTGCAGTAGAAGCTGCAAGTAACTCAAATGTATTTACGGACGCTGATCATACTAAATTAAACAATATAGAAGCTAATGCAGATATTACAGATACAGCTAATGTAACTGCTGCAGGAGCACTTATGGATAGTGAGGTTACTAACCTTACTCAAGTAAAAGCATTTGACTCAAGTGATTATGCTACTGCTGCTCAAGGTACTACTGCAGATGCAGCCTTACCTAAAGCTGGCGGTACTATGACCGGCAACTTAATACTTAATGCCAACCCTAGTGCTAATTTAGGAGCTGCAACAAAACAATATGTAGATAGTTCTGTATCTAACCTTGTTGACTCTGCACCTTCTGCTTTAAATACGCTTAACGAACTAGCAGCTGCTTTAGGTGATGATGCAAACTTTAGTACTACTATAACAAATAGTATTGCAAGTAAATTATCTTTATCTGGCGGTCAAATGACTGGCAATATTACTATGTCAGGTTCTCAAACAGTAGATGGGCGAGATCTTTCGGTAGATGGAGCTAAACTTGATGGTATTGCTTCAGGAGCAACCGCTTATAGTAATTCTAGCGTAGATACTCATCTAAATACAGGCACTGCTTCTAACGGTCAATACTTATCATGGAATGGTTCAGACTATGATTGGGCTACGGTTTCTACTGACCTTGTGTCAGATACTTCGCCGCAGCTTGGTGGCGACTTAGACGCTAACAATAACGCTATACGCCTTGGCGATAACAGTGACTACTTCGGAAATGGCTCAGAAGGAAATATGATTATTATGGGTGCGGATGAAGATTTCCGTATCTTTAAGGGTGCAACCAATAATTATATTCGCTCTGAAAACGGAGGAAACTTATTAATACAGGGACATTCTCAGGTTACACTTACAAGTAACACTGGGGAAAACATGGCTCAGTTTACTAAAGATGGTTCCGCTAGACTTTTTCATGATGGCTCTAGGAAAGTTGAAACAACATCGACAGGCGCAACAGTCACAGGAACCCTTGCAGCGACAGCCTTAACGGGCGATGGCTCTGGGCTGACAAATTTACCTGCTCAATCTGACAGCACGAAGATGCCGTTGGCTGGCGGTACGTTTACTGGCTTTGTTGGGTTTGGAACGCAATATACTACTCCGCAAGGCCCAAGCTATGCCATAGATATTAAAGGTGATTCAGGTACTACAGCAGGCTCTAACACAATCAAACTAAGTTACGGCGATAACGTAAACAACTGGCTTCTAATTTCAGATGGAAGCACAAGTTCAACCGTGATGGCCCGAAATAGAGCTCTTAATATTGCAACAAGACACAACCACAATATTAGCTTTACAAGAAATAACTCTAATGTTGGGGCTTTTAATTCTTCAGGATTTAATGTCGTAGGCAATATTACCCTTGGTGGCACCGTAGACGGTCGTGATATAGCCTCTGATGGTACTAAATTAGATACTATTGAGACTAATGCTACTGCAGACCAAACTAAAGCTGATATTGATGCCTTAAATATCAACGCTGACCTCTTAGATGGACAGCACGGTTCTTATTATACAGGTTATACCGATACTGCTATTTCTAATTTAATTGATAGTTCTCCAAGTGCATTAAATACTTTAAATGAACTTGCAGCAGCTTTAGGTGATGACGCAAACTTTAGTACTACTATTACTAACTCGATTGCTACAAAGATGCCAAAGGCAGGTGGTACATTTACTGGTGATGTTACTTTCCAAGGCGATAACTATAATATTGTTTGGGATAAATCTACTGACGATTTAGTTTTTGATCAGGAAGCAAGATTAGACTTTGGTGGAGGTGCTAGTATTCGCCGCAGATCTAGTGGTATTTTTAATATTACCGGCTCTACTTCCTCCGACACATACTTCAACTATTCTAATAGTCTTCTTTTTTATCGAAGTGGATCTTTGACACTCAGCTTAGGAAGCAACGGTATTAATGTCATTGGAAACGTATCGGTTTCAGGCACAGTAGATGGCCGAGATGTTGCAACAGATGGTACTAAGCTAGATGGTATAGCTGCGGGTGCCAACGTCGGTATTGCGGCGACAGGCGGTACGTTTACGGGTGATGTCACTTTCGATGGTGCTACCGCAGGGCGTGACATCGTTTTTGATAGGTCGGATAACTCTTTAACCTTTAAAGACAATGTCAAGGCTAAGTTTGGAACAGGCGGTGATTTAGAAATTTATCACCACGGTAATTCAGCTTTCATTGATGATGTTGGGGATGGTTCTCTCGGCATAAGAAGCAACGGCTTCGGTGTAAATTTAATGACCACTAGCGGCTATTTTATGGGGCAGTTCAGTACTGGTGGTGCAGTGACTTTGTATCATAATGGGAACTCTAAGTTTGCGACAACATCGACGGGCGTTACCGTAACAGGTTCTATAGACGTAACCGATATCGCAACTACACAACAAAATTTAGAAGTCGATCCTGCAGGTACAGCAGTGGCTTTAGCAATTGCATTAGGATAATAATATGGCAAATACTTTTAAGAACTACGTAGCAAGTAGTGTCGGTACAAGCTCAACTACTGTTTATACAGTACCTAGCTCAACTACTTCAGTTGTAATCGGTTTAAATCTTGCTAATAGAACAACAAATCAAATTTCAGTAGACGTTCAATTAGGTTCTACTTATATAGTTAAAGGAGTGCCGATTCCAGGAGGGTCGGCGCTTTCTGTACTAGACGGAAAAATTATTGGAGAAGCTGCAGACACAATTTCAGTAACTTCTGATACTGCATCTTCTTTAGATGTAATTCTTTCAACCTTGGAGCAAAGCTAATGAGTAAGCAAACAGAGTTAGCACAGGTTGCAGATACAATTACTGTAGACTCTGGCAATATTGGGATTGGCACAACAGCAGACCAACAGTCCAGTGCTGTAAATGAAGGTATTTGGTTTTCCCCCGGGAGTAATTCTTCGTTTTCGGCAAACTCAACTCCGCTTATTATCAACCGTATGGGAACAGGCGGAAATGATCGTGCCAACATTACCTTGCACAATAACGGGACTGCAAGGGCAGATATAGGAACACTTGGCGCATCAAATGGCATGTATGTAGCCGTAGGCGGCTCAGAAGCCATGCGCATCGACAGCAATGGTGTATTAAAAATAAATGGAGGCTCTGCTTGGAATGAGACTAACCAAGGAACAGGTAAAGGCTCAATTCACTTAGACCCTAATAATGCTACTAGCGATACTGGTGGTGCCATTACTTTTGGTGCATCAGATAGCGGCTCTGGTGAAACAGCTATGTCTGGAATTTACACCAGATCAGACAGTGCATATGGCACTAAGATGTACCTAGCTACTACTGACTCCTATTCTAATGGGCCAAAGACAGCCGTTAAAATAGACCAAGCAGGGCGGGTTACTACGCCTAGACAGCCATCGTTTCTCGCTGCTTTAACAAGTAACTTTAATACAGGGACAAGTCTCGCGAAAGTCACAGGCTGGAGCGTATCTGGCAATCAGAGGTACAGTATAGGCGGTAACTTTTATTCCAACAGATTTACTGCTCCCGTGGATGGCAGATACTTATTTAACTACACTGGCCTACAACATGCAGGTGTTAGCGGTACAGACGCATGGATTCGTATACATTACTTTGTAAATGGCACCAGTTACTTAGATGCGTTAGGTGATCAGGGTACTTATGGTGCTTATCAACGTCTATCTGTGTCCACAATATTTAACTTGAGCGCTAATGACTATGTTGAAATATATGCAAGTGACAAAAACGGAGATAGTGATAGTGGTTTTATTTACCATAGCTACACTTATTTCTCAGGTCATCTTTTAGGATAAAAGGAGGCAATAATGCCAAACATCACAATCACACTAACAGACACTCAGCTTAAAGGCTTAGAGTACGCTGCATTATCTCCACAAGACTGGGCTGAAAACGCAGTCACTGAACGTGCGAGAATAGCCAATGATGAAATCATT
>ENA-ORDA01002714-ORDA01002714.1-marine-metagenome-genome-assembly--contig:-NODE-2714-length-13168-cov-2.835307_pt1 | contig 13168 bp, 9 predicted proteins | sample MGYA00237778_ERZ508506 | MGnify/ENA primary metagenome ERZ508506 (study PRJEB26177, sample SAMN06267891) | marine metagenome | isolation source: Monterey Bay, California, USA | place: Pacific...
AACAATATAGATTAATTTATTAAATAGCTTAAAATACTATTTAATTTAATTAAGTGATCATCATTTATTTTTATTTTACCATTTTCTATAATTATTAAATTTTCTGTCTCTAATTCTTTAAATTTTTTTTTCTGGATAACAGATTTATCATTAAGTTTTTCTATCTCAATGCCTTTGCTCAATCTAAGACCCATTATCAATGTGTCAATATCAGACTCATAGTGATTAAAAATATTGATATTTTCGATTATAAATATAACAGGTAATTTCCATACTGCCGCGACATTCAGCGCTTCATGAAATTCTCCTTCTGAGGTGCCTCCTTCACCTGTAAATGCAACAGAAATTTTCTTCTCTTTGGCTAACTTATGTCCCAATGCCACTCCTGCGGATAATGATAGTTGAGGACCTAAATGTGAAATCATACCAACAATACTGTATTCCAGTGTACCGAAATGAAAAGATCTATCTCTCCCTTTTGTGAAACCATTTGCTTTTCCTTGCCATTGAGAGAAGAGCCGCTTTAGGGGAATCTCTCTAGTGGTGAAAACACCAAGATTACGATGCATAGGAAATATGATTTCATCAGCGTCGAGTGCAGATGTAACTCCTACAGATATAGCTTCTTGGCCAATACCAGAAAACCACTTTGATATCTTCCCTTGCCTGAGTAAGATCAACATTTTCTCCTCTATTAATCTAGGATATAGCATGCTGAGATAGAGCTTTTTCATCTCTGCTTTCGAAACTTCTCCTTTCTTATATTTGATTGCTGATTTTGACGTAATCGATGCAGTTGCCATGATAAATTATTATGAAAAGCAAATATGGCATTTTTTGTTGAAGTAAAGATATGTATGAGAGAAGGAATTGGAGTCTTCTTTTACCGTTGAAGGTATACAGTCCAACCTTATTGAGGTCGATTAATTCTCTATATTTAACTTACATAATGTTTACCCTAACAGAGGGTACAATTTGGGACATTTCTTTAAGGCATATTCTAAATATGCAAGCACATATATATCTAGCACGAAAAAAGTCATGTTTTTAGATAAAAAACTGTATTATTTAGCAGTCTTCGTATTTCCTTAAAAAATAAGCTATATACGCACAAAAACAGGACTCTGCACGGAGCAAAGACCTGTTTTGTTTTTCTCTGTTTTCATAATACGAAAAAAGGACAAATAATTAAGCTGTAATTGTATTTCCTAAGAAATTATTTACTGCTTTTACTGCTTTATCCACTATCTCGTAGTTAATAGTGTAATGGATAAATTTTCCTTCTTTGTTAGCACTTACCACGCCAGATAGCCTTAAAATTTTAAGATGTTGGCTTGTAATTGATTGCTCTATGCCTAGACTGTTGTAAATCTTATTTACTTGAGTCTTACCCGATCTATTGATGTACTCAAGAATTTTCATCCTGAGTGGGTGAGCTAGAGCACGCATCAATTCCGAGGAATAGTGCAACTTTTCGTTATTGAAAATAACTTTAGTTTCTCTCATTGTGTTCCTTATTTTGTGTAGTTGTCGACCTTAGAAACAAATATGAGAATAATTTATAATATATAAAAATTTTATATTAATTAAATTTTATATCTATTAAATCATCTGAATAAGGAGTTTACATGGAAACCTTAGAATAAACGTATTGCCTGTACATATATCAATTTAGAAAGATGCTTTTAAGGTCTTCTATCCTGCCAGCTCTTCTACTAATCTGGAGATTTGAGCTAATCTATCATTATCTAAAGAATAATAGATAAACTTTCCGTGTCTCTCTGTAAGCACAACTCCTGCTCTACGAAGTATTGCGAGATGCTGAGATGCTACAGATTGCTCTAGCCTTAATTTAATGTAAATGTCAGTAACCGTCATCGTATCACTATCATCTAGAATATCGATAATTTTTTGTCTGAGCTTGTGGTTAACTGCTCTTAACACCAAAACAGCTTTTCTTAGATCAACGTAATCTAACTGTACTTCTTTGGAGCCTTTCTTAAGTATTACTGTTTCGTTTTTCTTATTTCTCATACAAAATTAGTTAATGTTTACGAATATATTAGACATAATGCAAACGGTGTGCCAATCAGGTAAAACCCACATTATAAGTGGCTTAAATTTGATATATGTAATTTTATAATCATGAACTTCGTCAATAAATTAACAATTTTACCGAATTATAAATTCTTTATTATCAGCTTATTATGTTAAAAGAGTGCTAAAATTGAGCCATTAATTTCGCAAGGTCTAAAAATGCCATGAATCATGCATATATGAAAGATCAACTATACGTAATAGTCGAAATTTGGGTATTAGATAGGATTGGATAGAGACTTGTGAATAGTAAGTTATGAATAGGGGAAATTTTTTATTTGTTGAGTTTAGTTATACAAATTGTATTATTTAATGCCTTATAAATAATCTAGTTTAATCTTCTTAGTTCGATGCAAAAAACGCATACAAATAGAATGGTATCATTGACTCATTAACATAAACCCACAATGATTATATATCTAGTCGTAGTCACGACGAGCATTTCAACGCAGAAATTAGATGCTTGAAACAAATTATATGCAGCATTGCGTTATACATTCTGAATTATATATTTAAGAGATATCTTGTGATTGGACTAATAGAGGCAGAATCGCACAGATTGAATAATTATAATCATTTCCTAGAAATACATTTGGAATATGACTCGAGCGACAACTGACCAATCTTTATTATAGACGTTTTTAGAAGTTTTTTTTCAAAACTCTGTCACAATAATGTACTATGATAATTTATAATGCTATTTCTTGAACATTTTATGATACTTGCTTTATTTCTTATCTAGTTTTTACCATCATCAAGATTGTCTTAACCAAATGTTTGTTACCCTGACCTTCTACATGATCAAAAGTGCCTTAGAAATATTTTTTATTTGATTTGGTGACGTTGGCACCTTTTAAATAAAAAGGCTCATAATAACCTAAATCTGAGAAATCTTCAGCTAGTAAAGCTTTATATGCTAAATTGACCATGTGAATCGCTGAACTATAATGCTTGTGGAGCAGTATTTTGGGTTGTGATAATAGGTCTAAGGTCTTTTCTGCTCCATTACCCACTATATGGTGTGCGATACCCATATCTACATAATCACTGTATGCGGCCTTATCTACTACTAGCGCATGGTCTGTATCTAGTTTATTCCCATCATGGTCGTAGACCGCTGTATAGACCTCCATACGTCTAGCATCTAACATAGGTATAATAAAGTCTCCTTCAATAGCTGATGTAATGCAGGATGATGCTAACACATCCAAGCTAGGAATGGTAATCAGCGGAATGTCATGTGCAAAACAAATGCCTTTGGCCGTAGAGCAACCTACTCTCAGAGAAGTATAAGATCCTGGACCTGAAGCTAGTGACACAGCCGCCAAATCCCTGTAGCCAATCTTAGCTAAATCCATTAACTCTTGTATAAAAACCGTAATTACTTCAGTATGGCTATTAGCTTCAGTGGTTTCTTTGTGAGTTATCAGCCTGTCGCCATCAGAAATAGCTACGGAACAGATACCTGTCGTAGAATTGATATGAAGTATAAAGTTAGATTTTGACATGTATCTATTTTTATAATGTCGCTCTTCTGAATATTATTAATCAAAACGCGGAAATGATGCGTTTCGTTGTTTCTGTTTTTCTTTGGAAAAACCAAAAACTACATTGGTGACTTCAGAATATCGTCGTATCTAGTACGATCGTTGAGTAATTCAATTGCAGCACTTACTTCGCTATCATTTTGGAGTTGTTTTTGGATTCTACCTTTCTGATTGAAATATCTAGATACTAGCTCTTGTTCTACTTCGAAGATGATCTCGTCTTTATATTGCTCAAAATCATCGGCCTTAGCAGTATTGATAGCCGCTTTCAATTGGTCGATAGAACTTTTTAACTCTTCATCTATGTCATCTTCAATAAACTTCTCTTCAAGGGTTGTTAGCACTGTGTTGCTTCCTGTTTTGTACTTAAATCCTAAATTATCAGCAAAAGCTATGAACCCAGCGTAATCGGAAAACTTAAATGCTACAGGATCTTCTATTGCACTCTGCTTCTCAAAATAATCGTTGGCATACTTGAAGATGATATATTCCTTATTCAATGCCTTTAGTAGAGGAGATACTTTCTTAGGTTCTAGTTTAATATCTGGAGTGACTCCACCTCCATCTAATACTTTTCTGCCATTTTTAGTCTTAAAAACTGATCTCTGGTCATCGGGAATATCCTTTGGCTCTCCATTTTCGTATGCTACACTTTGAATGCATCTACGACTAAGTATATAGTACTTTGATGTCGTTAATTTTACTCGTGAGTTATAATTGAGGTCTTTAGTGTTCTGCACTAATCCCTTACCATATGACCTCTGGCCCATGATCACACCTCTATCTAAATCTTGTATAGAACCTGAAACGATCTCAGATGCTGATGCTGATTTATTATCTATCAGCACAACTAATGGGATCTCCACATCCACTGGTACATTACGAGTTGTAAAAGCTCTATCTCTATCTTTTACTTTTCCCTTAGTTGTTACGAGATCAAGGCCCTTTGGCACAAAAATATTAGTTACGTGTAATGCTTCGGCTAACAATCCTCCACCATTATGACGAAGATCTAAGATCACACCTTTCATATTAGGATTGTCCTTTTGGAGTTCTTTAAGTCCTTTAGCGATATTAGCACCTGCACCTTGTGTAAATGTGGTTAACGATACGTATGCCACTTCTGGAGAGACCATATCATAATGTGGTACATTTTGGCGCTCTACGCTACCCCTTATAAGCGTAATCGCCAATGTCTCTCCTGAGCTAGGTCTATATATTTGTAGTTGTGCTTCTGTACCTGGTGCTCCTTTGACTATTGCACTTACTTCTTCCAATGATCTACCTTTAGTAGCGTATCTGCCTACATTACGGATCTGGTCTCCTGCTTTGAGCCCTGCCTCTAAGGCTGGACCACCATCATAAGGCTCCACTACGGTCACATAGTCATCTATCACTTCCATACGAGCACCAATGCCCTTGTACGTCTCTTGATCATTGAGCCTATAACTAGCGATCTGTGCCTCAGATATATATGTTGTATATGGATCCAAAGAGTTTACCATAGCATCGATACTTATGCGCATAAGTTCGTTAGGATCCAGTTCGTCTACGTAGTTAGCGTTGAGCTCTTTATATACTTCCGCAAATATTTGCAGATTCTTAGAAATCTCGAAATAGCGATCATTTTGCGCATTGGCTTGATTTGGGGGAATAGCCGCTATTATAATTCCTAGTGCTAGTATTGATATTAGTTTGATATTCATATTTTGATTCTTTCTATTCTATGTGCTTGAGTAGGCAAGAGTTATTATTTCATTAAGTCAGCCATTTTGGCTTAACGCTCTATTTCAACTTTATCCTACGCGGAAGATAAATTTATCTATACAGCTAAAAACGATTTGATCGCTGATAATAGTTCATTTGGTTGTTCTGCATGAACCCAATGACCTGCATCTGCTATCGTTATGAGTTGCATATCTTCAAAATGGATGAATATTTCATCTAAATCTTCATCTTGAATATAGTTTGACTTGCCTCCTCGAATAAATAAAGTCGGTATATCTACTACTTCATCAAAGGTAATACCTGCAAGGATTTCTTGATAATGCTTGATCAAAAGCTTGAGATTCATTTTCCAGCGGTAGCCTCCCTCTTTGTTACGAGTGAGATTTTTCATCAAAAATAGTCTAATCCCAGGCTCTGACATGTACCGAGAAAGATGCTTATCTACATCCGCTCTCGTCTTAACGCTATCTATTGGTACGCTAGTTAATGCCTCTAAGATGGTCTCATGCCCTCCCTTGTAAGACTTGATACCTATATCTACGACGATTAGCTTTTCTACAAGTTCTGGATAATCTTTGACTAATTGTAATGCAGTCTTACCACCCATAGAATGGCCAATGATATAAGCTTCATGTATCCATTCCGCTTCGAGAAATTCTGCGATATCTTGAGCCAAAAGAGGATAGTTAAAGTCTGTGGTATGTTCTGATTTACCATGATCTCTCAGATCAACAACGTAGACCATGTATTCTTCTGATAACTTCTTGGCGATAGTCTGCCAGTTATCAAGCATTCCGAATAGGCCATGCATTATTATTATTGGGTCTCCGGAGCCGAAGGTTTTGAAATTTAAGGTAGGCATTGCTTTATATTTTCTTACTTATGTTTCTATGCCTTTAACTTCTTTTTGAGAGCAAAAAGTTCGTCTCTGTATTGGGCAGCACTGATGAAGTCTAAATCTTTGGCTGCTTTCTTCATCTTGAATTCTGTTTGCTTGATCATGTCTTCAATTTTGTCTTTAGACATGTAGGCAATGATAGGGTCCGCTGCCACGCTAATCTCTTCTGGCTCTATATATGCTTTGGGTTGAGCGACGCGAATATCTAAAACAGTCCTTTGATTGACAATATCCTCTTTACTCTTTGTAATAGTAGTAGGTGTGATGCCCCACTTCTCATTGTATGCTATCTGTGTAGCTCTCCGTCTGTTGGTCTCATCAATAGTGATTTGCATACTATCTGTAGTCTTATCAGCATAGAAAATTACTAGTCCATTAGAGTTACGTGCGGCCCTACCCGCTGTTTGCGTAAGAGATCTATTGTTACGGAGAAAACCTTCTTTGTCGGCGTCTAGTATAGCTACCAAAGATACTTCTGGCATATCTAAACCCTCTCTCAAGAGGTTAACACCTACTAATACATCGAATATACCTAGCCTTAGATTTTTGATAATCTCTACCCTATCAAGAGTATCTACTTCGGAGTGAATGTATTGTACTTTTATATTTAATTTTTCTAAGTATTTGGTAAGCTCCTCAGCCATACGCTTAGTTAGCGTTGTGATCAAGATTCTTTCGTCTATTTCTATTCTTCCATGGATTTCTTCTAATAAGTCATCTATCTGATTTATACTTGGTCTAACTTCGATAGGTGGATCGAGTAAGCCTGTAGGTCTCACGATCTGCTCTACCACTACTCCTTCGGTCTGCTCAAGTTCGTAATTTCCTGGAGTAGCAGAAACGTATACAGTTTGATTGGTTACAGATTCGAATTCTTCAAAAGAAAGTGGCCTATTATCTATCGCTGATGGAAGGCGAAAACCATAGTTGACCAAATTAAGTTTACGTGCTCTATCACCTCCCCACATACCTCTCACTTGCGGCAATGTCACGTGACTTTCATCGACAATCATAAGGTAGTCCTCAGGAAAATAATCTAACAAACAGAACGGTCTTGTGCCTGGCTTTCGTCCATCAAAAAATCTTGAGTAATTCTCTATCCCGTTACAATAGCCTAACTCTCTCATCATCTCAAGATCAAAAGTCACCCTCTCCCTTACTCGTTTCGCTTCAATAAACCTTCCTTCTGCCTCAAAGAATTTCTCATGATCATAGAGCTCATCTTCTATATCTTTAATGATAAACTTCAATCTGTCCTTTGGGGCTATATATAGATTCGCTGGGAAAATAGCGCAATGATCTAAATCATGAATACGTTTTCCTGTCTCTATTTCTATACGTTCGATCTTCTCAATCTCATCGCCAAAGAATATTACTCTATATCCATAGTCCACGTATGGAAGATTTATATCCACTGTATCACCCTTCACTCTGAAGGTAGCTCTCTTAAAATCGATCTCAGTTCGTGAATATAGACTATCCACTAATTTGTATAGGAAAGCATTTCTTGCAATGACTTCACCTTTCTTAATTCTGATTACACTATTCTTAAAATCCTCAGGATTACCCATACCATATATACAAGAGACAGAGGAGACTATGATCACATCTCTCCTACCTGACAATAATGACGACGTGGCTCTCAATCTTAGTTTGTCTATCTCCTCATTGATAGAAAGATCTTTTTCTATGTACGTATCAGAGCCATGCATATATGCTTCTGGCTGATAGTAATCATAGTATGACACAAAGAATTCAACGGCATTATCTGGAAAAAACTCCATAAATTCAGCATATAACTGTGCCGTGAGGGTCTTGTTATGGGTAAGTATTAGCGTTGGTCTCTGTACCTGCTCTATGACGTTGGCCATAGTAAAAGTCTTACCAGAACCTGTCACACCTAGAAGTACTTGAAATTCTTCGTTTTTATTAATTCCTTCAACTAGTTGCTTGATCGCATTGGGTTGGTCGCCGGTTGGTTCAAATTTAGATGTTAACTTAAATGACATTTAATATATGTTTTGCCTTCTTAGGATTTGTTAGTGGTAAACGTTTTTCTAATTGCAGAGAAAAGCCAATCTTTGTTTGAATTTGCATATGAGTTTGAATGCCATTTAATAAAAATCTTTAGTGTAAAATACGAGACTTATAAAGAAACCCCAAAACTAGCATTGTTGTTGGCATATTGTAATCCTTTTACAAAACGACGTCGCAATGCACGCAATCTGCGTTTTTCACTTGACAGAGAAAAGTAATGCTTGTTCAATTTTATACAATATCAAGATTGTATTGTCCGCTCATTATTTCTTTTATAAAAAAGTAACGCTCTAACAAAAAAGGAATTCCCACCTCTGGGAATCCCTTATAAATTGATTAACAAAAACCAAGTATTAATCTTGGCTTGTTAGCTATATTTTAGACGTTTCTGACATTTAAATTTATCTCCCTAAAAAAGAACTTCCCATTGTCAGATTCATCTTCATCAGTCTTGGCCTGTAAAGAGCTTTGTTTTTGGCTTTATAGCAGCATTTTTCTGAACACGTTTTCTGTGAAAACACTACTTTATCAAAATTATCTCCTCCATGTATCTCTGTCCTTTATAGTCTATGATAAAGTGGTATAGACTACTCGGTAAGTTAGAAATATCTATTTTTCCTAAATCAGAATTTAATACCTCAGCTCTGATTAACTCTCCAGTATTGCTATAGACGTTAAGCATAGGTCTTTCTGTGCTAGCATTCTCTAATCCAGTCAGCTCTAACTGTACATAGTTTGCTGTAGGGTTAGGAAATATATTGATCATAAAGTCGATATCTGCTCTAGTGAAGTTTACTGCTCTGACACCAGAGTACTTGTACTCACCATCTAAATCTACCATCTTGATTCTGTAGTATTGTACCACATCATTTCTTTCCATGCCAACCTCTCTGTCAGAAAACTTGTAATCTTGGTCTGTGTTACTGTTACCTGTAGCTTCAACTCTACCAATTTGAGCGAAATTCACTCCATCATCAGAACGCTCTACATCAAAATGACTGCCATTCACTTCTAAAGCTGTAACCCAATCAAGATTGGCATCTCTATTTTTGAATGGTACTGCTGTAAATGATTTTAAGATTATCGGAAGGGCTACATTAGCTTGTTTTGCAATAAAAGTATTACTTCCATCTCCGTTATTTGTAGTCTCAATATCATCATCATCAAATACACTACTAGCATCAGAGCCAGTAAAATCAAATCGATCTAAGCCTCCACCAAATAAAGACAAATAGCTTGGTGTAAAGAAATCGTTGTGCACAAGTTCTGCATCGACAGTTTCTGCCTCCATGCCCGCAACTGCATTCATCCTTATAGTCACTATTCTATAGGCTGTTCCGACTTCATAAGTACTTTCTATTTCAGTATTTAACTCTTGCCAACTGAAATGATAGTGGACATATCCAGGTTCTGCTGCCTGAGTATCAGTACCTACAAAAGTTAAGCCTCCAGCGCCCGCCAGATCTGGAAAATTTATTTCATCCGAAGTGGCTACCATATTATCAATTTTAGCTGCATCATCTGTGGACAATCGTATAAAAAATTCTGCTGAACTAAAGCCTATATTCAATTCGGAATCTGGGGTTAGGTAAATAATCAAATCTTGATTATCATTATCTAAAGATGCTTTAAAATTTTGAGCACTTATCGAACCAACGAGCATATATGCTGTAATTATTATAGTATTAAATAATTTCATCTCTATTTTTTTAAAATAATTATTAAAATGCTCGCACTATTAAATTAGTATAAACACCGTCTAGTACACCTAAAAGAAATAATGCATCATTAATTGTACTAGGACCAGTCATACGAACATTTCCATCTAAATTTAAATCCTCAGTTTCATAAACATCAAACTGTGTAGCAGTATAAATACCTCCTAATTGATTTAATAATGCAAGTGCATCATTAATCGTACTAGGACCAGTCATACGAATTCCTTTATACGCAGTTGCTACCGCGGATTCACCATTCGCATTCCCACCATATACTCCATATACGCCTGTTTCTAATTCTTCTTGCTGATCACCAACTGCTTGATTTACTGCAGAAGTAAAGTCATATAATGCAGTAGTTCCTGGGCTCATAGACACTATTCCAGATGATTTTACACCTAAATGATTTCTATGTCTTACAACTATAGTATAATTATCAAGAGTAATTCCTTCGAAACTTACTGCAGAGTTACTTCCATCAATATCAATTATATCTCCATCTCTTTGTAATAAGGCTGATCTCGTAGAAACGACTGCATCTGCACTATCTCTGATTTCAAGAAATACCCAATCTACAATATCATCACCATCAGCTACATAGTCAAAATCTTCTAAAGCATCAACTGTCTCTCCACCTCCTCCACTTACATGAGTAAATGCAGCCATATCTGAATATGGCTCTTCCAGTGGAATAAGAGATTTTGTTCTTAATTGATCTCTCATCAAATCCTGAGAAGCTTGATAAGGTCCTTGTAATATAATCTTAGCAGCTAAAAACGCTCTTAACAATCCACTATCTCCAATAATAACATAATCAGTATCATCCAGTACAAGACCTACATTTGTTACAGAGCTAATACCGTCAATAGTAGTAGCGGCTCCTGTTGTTGCAAGTGCTGTATAATATGTACCATTGAACTGAAATACCGCAGCATCTGTATTATCAAAAGTTGTAGTCTCGTCCGCTGCTGCCCATGAAGGAGCAGCAATAAGATCAGATCCTCCTGTAACGGCTTCTGTGATTTCCCAAGTAGCGCTCACTACATCGTCTACCATAGCGTCGGTCTGAGTGGCTGGTGCATCATATGCATCTGCCAATACTCTTACACTGATATCATCAACTGTACCGCCTTCAGTCAATATAATATCGTTTTGAGAATCTATAGCGGCTCCCACTGGAAACTCAAATGCTGTAGATAAACCTTCTTTAGTAACCACACCTGCCCCATCGGTTACGATGAATGAGTTAGTCACTGCCACGTTATCCGCTGCAGAAGTTGCACTAAGTACTAAGTTATTCGCTCCTAGTATGATTTGATTGTCATCTTCCGTAAATGTAAGATCACCATCGATATCTAAATCTGATGCTAAAGTTAGGTCTTCAGCAGTTTTCGCCATCTCTACGTCACTCAAAATTGTCGATGCCATAAAGTTTACCGTACTTGGTGTTGTTCCTGAGAACTTCAATTTAGAATCAACAGCTGATGTAAACGAAGCCGCAGCTTCACTTGTAATATCACCTTTGACTTCTATAATTCCATTATTTACGATTGATCCAGTTGTGTTCGTGATATCTGACTCTACTACTAGTGTGGCTCCAGATTGTATAGTAATTGTTCCCCCTTGATTGACTAGCTGAGCAGAGACACCTAGAGCCATTCCAAGAAAAAGAACTAATGTTAGTAGTTTCTTCATAATTATAATTTTTAAAATAGGATCGACTTATTTTACCTAAGATATCTTCAAATTTAACTAATATCTACCTTTTTTGCACAAAAAATTGAGTGAACCATAGAAATGGTTTTGTAAAATGTCGTCAAATACTTCAATTTTCTCATTTCTTTTTTAGAAAAATTCAGATGTATTGATCATCGTTGTGATTGTATAGTCCTAATCCATTGTCACAAAAATCCGTAAAATCAGCGTTTAAAGATAAATACACATTGTCCTCTATCTGAGTATTCTGTATTTCGCAAAGCCATATATAATTAACTAAAATACAGCCGGAGCGGTCATTGTTACACCCAAGAAATATTAATCAGAGGTAATCCGCTGCTGCGCTAGGTATATCTCCGGTCAAGCTATTGCTTTCGAGATATATCGTTTCTAGCTCAATTAAGCCATTAAAGTTCGGAAATGATATATTTAGTATTGATATAGGATCGATAGAAAAAGGAAAGTATGCCAAAATTATGATTGTACAATATGATCCTTTAGGGAATATCAAGCTGATAGAAGATGTGAATTTTCTAATGAAAGAAGGAGAAGTTTATTTGAAGTAGGTTTTTGAGTTGGCAGTTTTAGATAGTCAAGTGACGAAGGTTTTAGGAATTAATGGGAATACGAGTTTAACGCATTAACACATATTCTTTTCTACAATAAGTACAATTTAAATTTTGGAAATAATATCGTAGATATGATTGGCAATCAGTCGATCGTCAAATTGATTCATAACGATATTTCGGCCGGCTTGGCCCATAGATTTACGCTCTTCTTCTGTGAGCGAAATTATTTTTTGCATCGATTCTGCGAGGTCGTTGGCATCTCTTAGTTTGGCAAGGTATCCGTTTACTTCTACATCTACTGCCTCACGACATCCTGCAGTATCTGTAGTGATTACTGGCTTGGCCATAGCCATAGCTTCTGTAATAGTTCGCGGTATGGCTTCTCTATAAGAAGGCAAAACGACACAATCTGATTTGGATATAAACGGTCGAACATCTCTTTGGAAACCATGGTAATACACTATATCAGAATCTACCCATTCGATGAGTTCATCTTTCTCTACTGTTGCTGGATTATCTGGGTCCAATTCACCTACTAACCAAAATCGAGTATTAGGGTGGCGTAGTTTAATTATTCTAGCCGCTTCTACAAATTCTTTTACTCCCTTATCATATAGTAATCTACCTACAAAGGAAAATACCATAGCTTCATTTACTTTCTGATTTGGATATGGATGGAAGTATGTAGTATTTACTCCACAACCCTTAACAGAAATGCCCTGGGCTCTAGTAATGATGTTTTCATTTTCGAAAAGCTCTCGGTCTTCGATATTCTCAAAAATGAATTTTTTATGATACTTACTTGTATATTTATATAAAGCCGTTGTAACAGATTTAATAAAACCATTGTGAATAAAT
>ENA-ORDA01002715-ORDA01002715.1-marine-metagenome-genome-assembly--contig:-NODE-2715-length-13167-cov-2.430863_pt1 | contig 13167 bp, 8 predicted proteins | sample MGYA00237778_ERZ508506 | MGnify/ENA primary metagenome ERZ508506 (study PRJEB26177, sample SAMN06267891) | marine metagenome | isolation source: Monterey Bay, California, USA | place: Pacific...
AGCACGTCAGCAAGCCAAAGTAGTATTCCAAAAGTAATCGTAGTGAATGCTATGATAGGAACGAACCGTAAAATAGCATCAAAACCGTATTTATTTAATTGGTACCCAAACAGCAAAACAGGCAGAGATGAAATTATCAGATTCAAAGCTAACGCTGAACCTTTATTTAGTTTAAGTCTGCATAAATCCCGAGTCCCAAGAACGGCTTTTTTTAGATCCTTATGAAAGTAGATCATTACAGCAAATAAAGTTCCAAAATGAGCCATTAAATCAAATATAGGGCCCTGATCCCTCTCCCACCCTAACAATTCTGGAGCCGCGACTAAATGTGCAGAGCTAGAAACCGGAAGAAACTCAGTTAAGCCCTGAATTAAGGCTAAAATAATAATTTGTAATAACGACATAATTAACAACTAAACCTGTAAGGTTACCGTTTTATTTATTTTTAAAGAATTAAACAGGAAAATATTTAAAAGTCACTTTATCTAATATTTTTAAAATTTTTTATAAAAATAAAAAATATGTATGTTTGTTTAAATTAAAAAAACTACATTTAATCAATAATTTATAGTAAAAAAATTTTATTTTTTGTCCTTTTTTGACAAATTGTCGCACTTAGGACTTTAGACTCACGAAAATGTGTTGCCGGGTATATAGTGTCCTTTGGTACAGTCCTTAATGAAATACATGGAATAAAGTATGTCGCAAAAAATGTTGCAATTTGTAAATACAGAAAGAGACATGCCGCAAAAAAGGCTGTCAACTGAAAGAAAAGAAGACTTCTTAGAGATTTATGGCGATTATATAGATCGCAAAGCCAAAGAACAGGCATCGCGATGTTCTCAGTGCGGGGTTCCTTTTTGTCAAAACCATTGTCCCCTCGAGAACAACATCCCTGATTGGCTAAAATTAACAGCTGAAGGGCGCATTGAAGAAGCCTATGCTGCATCTGCGGCTACTAACAATATGCCGGAAATATGTGGCCGTATCTGCCCTCAGGATAGGCTTTGTGAAGGTTCATGTGTCATAGAACAATCGGGTCATGGAACCGTCACAATTGGCTCCATTGAACGCTATTTATCAGATACTGCTTGGAAGGAGGGCTGGGTTAAACCTATAATTCCACAAAAGGAATATGCTCTTTCAGTGGGCATAATTGGCGCGGGACCAGCTGGCCTAGCTGCCGCCGAGGAGCTTCGAAATAAAGGGTGGCAAGTTACTGTCTATGACCGACATGATAGAGCGGGAGGCTTACTAATATATGGTATTCCAAACTTCAAGTTAGATAAAAAAATCGTACAAAGGCGTACGAAAAGACTTGAAGATAGCGGGATAAATTTTGTTTTAAACTGTGATGTAGGGGCTGACATAACATTTGATAAATTAAGGGAAAAGCATCAAGCCGTCTTGATAGCTACTGGAGTTTACAAAGCCAGAGACCTTCAATGTCCTGGTGCGAATGCTGAAGGAGTTACACCGGCGCTGCCATTCTTAATAAACTCAAACAAACGGGGACTTGGGGATAAAATAAAATCAGAAACAGCCGAAGGAAAAAATGTTGTTGTTATAGGAGGAGGTGACACAGCTATGGACTGCGTGCGCACCGCGGTTAGGCAGGGTGCGAAATCAGTAACCTGTTTGTATAGACGGGATCAAACTAACATGCCTGGGTCAAGGAGGGAAACAGCCAACGCAAAAGAAGAGGGTGTGGATTTCAGATACCTCGCAAATCCAAAAGCTATATATGACAGCAAAGGTAAAGTTTCTTCAGTCCTAGCAAATAATATGAGAATTGGTCAAAAAGATCAATCTGGAAGAAACAGCGTAGAGGCCATAAAAGACTCGAGTTTTGATGTTCCTGCCGACTTAGTTATAAAGGCCCTTGGGTTTAATCCAGAGAGCATGAAGGGCCTTGTAGACGAAATCGCTGTTACGCGTTGGGGTACTTTAAAAGTTAATCCTGTCACTTTTGAAACAAATTTACCTAATGTATTTGCAGCAGGAGACATAACCAGAGGGGCAAGTTTGGTTGTATGGGCTATCCGAGAAGGTAGAGATGCTGCGGAGCACATTCATAAAAACCTAAAATCTCAAATGATTAATGATGAAAAAATTGCAGCAGAGTAAAATATGACTAATTGGCTTGAGAAATATACAACTAACAGAGATAAGTTGATTGCATCGCACTCTTACTCACCTGAGCATGAACATGCCAACTGCGGGGTTGGCCTCGTTGCGTCAATTGATGGGGCACCACGCAGGGATGTAGTTGAAATGTCTATACAGGCCCTCAAAAATGTTTGGCACAGAGGCGCTGTAGATGCTGATGGTAAAACGGGTGACGGTGCAGGCATACGCTTAGATATTCCTCAAAATTTCTTCAGGGCCCAAGTTGAAGGAACCGGGCATAAACCCACGGCGGCTAAAATTGCTGTAGGAATGTTTTTTCTTCCAAGAACAGACTTTAACAGCCAAGAAACAGCAAGAACTATAGTCGAGACAGAACTCCTAAAAGAGGGCTTTTATATATATGGCTGGCGACAGGTGCCAATAGACATCTCCGTAATTGGTGAAAAAGCTAAAGCTACAAGACCCGCAATTGAACAAGTAATGTTTCGAGACCCCAAAGGGCGAAAAGGCAACAAACTCGAAAGAGAACTTTATATTGTAAGAAGGCGAATAGAAAAAAGAGCAATCGAAGCTGCTATTCCAAGCTTTTATGCGTGTTCATTGTCAGTGCAAACAATCATTTATAAGGGAATGTTTTTAGCCGAAGACATAGACAATTTCTACCCCGACCTCAAAGACGAAAGATTTGTTTCACGAGCAGCAATATATCATCAGCGATATTCTACTAATACGTTTCCGCAATGGTGGCTGGCTCAGCCTTTCAGAATGCTCGCTCACAATGGTGAGATTAACACACTGAAAGCAAACTCTAATCACATGAAAAGTCATGAAATAAAAATGGCGAGCGCGGCCTTCGGCGAGCGGGCGGATGATGTTAAGCCAGTGATCCAAAAAGGGAGTTCAGATTCAGCAGCTTTAGACTCGGTTTTTGAGTTACTTGTAAGGGCTGGCCGAACAGCGCCAATGGCAAAAACACTCCTTATACCAGAAGCTTACTCCAAAAGAGGGGATTTAATGCCGGACAGTTGGAGAGCGCTTTATGAATATTGCAATGGAGTAATGGAGCCATGGGACGGACCTGCTGCATTAGCGGCATATGATGGGAGATGGGTTATGGCCGGTCTTGATAGAAATGGATTACGTCCACTTCGTTACTCTATCTCATCAGAAGGCATCCTAGCTGTTGGGTCAGAAACAGGAATGTGCCCAATGAATGAATCTGATATTGTGCAAAAGGGGGCCCTGAAGCCTGGGCGCATGATCGCAGTGGACCTTGAAGAAGGTAAATTCTACAGGTCTACTGACATTATAAATGAACTAGCCGAAAAAAGACCCTACAAGAAATGGTTAAAGAAAGTCGTTAATCTTGATGAGAAGCTTTCAGGAAATGAGCCCGCTCCCTTACTGAAAGGCGAGAACCTAACAAGAAGACAGATGTCATGTGGTCAAACACAGGAGGACCTTGAACTCATACTAGGCCCAATGGCTGAAACAGGTAAGGAAACCATAGGGTCAATGGGCGATGACACTCCTCTAGCTGTTCTATCTGATATCTATAGACCTTTATCACACTTTTTCAGGCAAAATTTTAGTCAGGTAACCAATCCACCCATTGACCCTTTAAGAGAAACCCGTGTTATGGGGCTTAAAACCAGATTCAAAAATCTTAGAAACATTCTCGCAGAAGATAGCTCTCAAACAAATGAGATGTTAGTTTTAGATAGTCCGGTAATGACTTCAGGCATGCTTGAGAAATTTAAAGTTCTGGTGGGGCCTAAAAAAGTATGCACAATTGATTGCACATTCCCAATTAAGGATATTGGCTCTGAACCCAGCGGTACATCCTTGAAATTAACCTTAGCGCGAATAAAAGAAGAAGCCGAAAATGCAGTCCGCCAAGGCATAGAAAATATTATATTGTCGGATGAATTCACAGATGTAAATAAAATTTCAGCCCCAATTATTCTTTGTACAGGCGCAGTTCAAACACATCTTGTCAGCAAAGGGCTACGCTCATCTTGCTCAATAATTGTTAAGTCTGCAGAGTGCTTAGATACACACTATTTCGCAGTTTTAATTGGCGCGGGTGCCACTGCAGTTAATGCCTACATGTCTCAAGACAGCCTGGCTGATCGAGCTACACGTGGTCTACAGTCTTGCACGCCTGATCAAGCTATAACGCAGTATAAAAAAGCAATAGAAGGTGGTCTATTAAAGATTATCTCTAAAATGGGAATATCTGTTATTTCCTCATACCGGGGCGGTAATAATTTTGAAGCAATGGGTTTGTCACGGGCTTTGGTGGGGGAAAATTTTCCTGGTATGATGTCGAGAATTTCTGGGATTGGCCTCGCTGGCCTAGAAGTTAAAGCTGTTGAGGCGCATGAAAAAGCTTATGAACCTTCGGTAATTTATTTACCCGTTGGGGGCCTCTACAGAGTAAGAGCAAAAGGTGAGCGGCATGCATATAAAGCCGAAATGATACATATGCTCCAAGAGGCAGTTGGATCAGATAATTATGAACTCTATAAAAAATACTCAAACATAGTAAACAATCAAAATCCAATTCAAATCCGAGATTTACTAGACTTTCGTCCTAATAAAAAACCTCTTCCCATTAAAAGAGTGCAGAGTATTAATGAAATCCGAAGGCGCTTCTGCACGCCAGGCATGTCCCTCGGTGCATTGTCACCTGAAGCACATGGCACTCTTAATATAGCCATGAATAGAATTGGAGCAAAATCTGTATCAGGCGAAGGTGGCGAAGACCGTTCTAGGTATGTACCACTACCAAATGGCGACAACCCTAATTCAGCCGTCAAACAAATTGCTTCCGGCCGATTTGGTGTAAATGCCGAATATTTAAATCAATGCCGTGAAATTGAGATTAAAGTTGCTCAAGGAGCAAAACCTGGAGAAGGTGGTCAACTTCCTGGCTTTAAAGTTACTGAAATGATTGCTAAATTCAGAAATGCTACGCCAGGCGTTACCTTAATATCACCGCCCCCTCATCACGACATATACTCAATCGAGGATCTTGCACAATTAATATATGATCTTAAGCAAATTAATCCAGTTGCAAGGGTTGCCGTAAAATTAGTTGCATCCTCGGGAGTGGGAACAATCGCTGCGGGTGTAGCAAAAGCCAAAGCTGACACAATATTAATTGCAGGGCATAACGGCGGTACAGGAGCCTCGCCAAATACCTCCCTGAAGTATGCAGGGATACCTTGGGAGCTGGGGCTTTCAGAAGCACATCAAGTTCTTTCACTTAACAATCTACGTGACTCAGTTACCCTAAGGACTGATGGCGGATTAAAAACGGGTCGGGACATAGTTATTGCAGCTATGTTAGGAGCAGAAGAGTATGGCATTGGTACATTGAGCCTGGTCGCAATGGGATGCATAATGGTGCGCCAGTGCCATTCAAATACATGCCCCGTAGGTGTTTGTGTTCAAGATCCGCGGCTTCGAGAAAAATTCACAGGAACGCCTGAAAAAGTTATCAGTTTAATGACTTTCATAGCTGAAGAGGTTAGAGAAATACTTGCAGAACTTGGCGTAGAAAGAATTGATGAAATTATAGGCCGGACAGACTTACTGGCGCAAGTTTCACGAGGAGCAGAAAATCTTGATGACCTTGATCTTAACCCTATTCTAGCAAGAGTAGATAACTCAAAGGTTTTAGATACCCGCAGTCAAAGAGTAGAAGTTCCAGACTCACTAGACATCAACATTATAGCGGATGCTGGACAACTCTTCCTAAACGGAGAGAAAACTTACCTTACATACACTGTAGAAAACACTCAGCGGGCAGTGGGCACTAGAACCAGCTCACATATTTACAAAACTTTTGGAGCAGAGGGACTAAAAGACGAACAATTAACTGTTCGTTTGCGGGGCTCTGCGGGGCAATCGCTTGGAGCTTTCGGAATGAAAGGCCTAAAGCTAATAGTTGATGGCGATGCTAATGATTATGTAGGAAAAGGATTGTCAGGAGCCGAAATCATTGTTTCGCCTCAAGGTAGTACTCCTATAAATCACCATGAGAGCGCCATAATTGGTAACACCTGTTTATATGGCGCCACCAAAGGAACACTTATGGCAGCGGGGCGTGCAGGTGAGAGGTTTGCTGTGAGAAATTCTGGAGCCGTTGCTGTAGTCGAGGGCTGCGGGACAAATGGTTGTGAGTATATGACCGGCGGGATAGCAGTTATTCTCGGAAAAGTGGGTGATAATTTTGGTGCAGGCATGACGGGCGGGATGGCTTATGTTTATGACGAAGAAGATAACTTCGAAAAAGCAGTTAATCCTGACAGCGTAGTATGGCAAAGGTTAAGCAATGAACATTATGAAGATGAATGCAAAACACTCATAGGCAAACATGCAGCTCAAACTGGATCAAATTTTTCTAAAAGTTTATTGGCAGAATGGGAACTTGAACGCGGAAAATTCTGGCAAGTTATTCCTAAAGAAATGCTAACGCGCTTGAGTGTTCCACTCGAAAGCGAAGCTGCAGAATAGAAATTAAATTTGGGAGCTATGCTTAATCGAAGATAACTTCTTCTGTGGCCTTCATCTCTATAACTTTAGTGCCGTCCTGTAGGGTTTTTAAACCTGGGTGAGGCTTTTCAGGGACTTTAGCGCCGACTTGAACGGGAATTGAAAACACTCTCGTTTGGAACTGCCCTGATGGATTCACGGCTCTTGCAAATACATTGATAAAATGTCGTCCGTTTGTTTTTGCTCTAAATGATATGTCCATTGTGTGCGTTTTTCCTTTTGACATATCAAAACTTGCTTGGTTAGATGTTGAAAATATCTCAAGGTTTTCATTAGTTCCAAGAGATATCTCAAGCGCACCTTCCCCATAACCCTCGTTGAGAGTTAGAGTAAAAGTTTCCATCCCGCCTCGAGATAGCTGGGATTTCAAATTATGAATATGTCTTATATCTGCTCCTGGCTTTTGATAGGTACTGTTCAAGTCTTTTGAACTATCACTTGCGTAGGCTGATGCATATGCAAACCCTAAGATGGATATGGACAACAGTGACTTAAAAGTTATTTTAGCAATATTCATTTTCCACCCACCTATCGTGTTATCGTAAAGTTATAGCAAGAATCACCAGAAGTTCCCTGATCCCCAACATTAGGGTAATCATACGCATCAATTACATGATCTCCTGCTGATAAAGTAGCCGTGAGGGTTTCTGAAGTATCCCCGGCTCCTTGTGACACCTGAACCCGAACGCCATTTTTATAAACAACAAAGTCAGGGTCCCTGCCGTCTGAACCAGAAGTCTTTGTCATTGTTAATGTGTGACTTGCGGCTGTAGCTGTAAACTTTAAAAATGCACGGTTTCCGAGTTTATTGTAATCGCCATTATCATCAACGGAACAAATTTCAACGGCTGCACCGTTTACATCCACTGACTTATGAATAGGAAGATTGGACGCCAGCCCGCCATTATTTGTTTCGCCCGCGCCGTAATTTTCTGTTGAATTGATACCACGCGCGGTAGCAAATGTTTCAATTGCTGTTGCATCAGACGTTTGCTGCGATTTTAATTCTGCTAAATATGAAAATATAGAGCTAAACGCTGGGTGATTGGAATAGCTAGTAGCTGTAAAAGCTGAATATATAGGTCCCATCCCAAAGGACAAAGTATCATCACCATCGCTGTCACTATCATAAAGATCATACAGCACACCAGCTGTGGTCCGCTCATCATACCAACCTGTACTATCATTGCTTTCTACATTTATTGAAAAACCCTGCGACTGACCAGAGCCGTTACTATCACGATAAAAAGGGTCATCTGTTACCATGCCTGAAAGAGCATTACCAAAACCTTCCCCCATAGCAACACGCATATCGAGTTTTTGCCCCCCGCTGTGCGGACCGCCTATAGAATCTGAACGGGACATTTGGTCCTCGAAATAATGCCCCCATTCGTGAACTACTACGTGATCATCAAACTCATCTGTATCAGAGTCAGCATCACCCAGAATATAAACGTTACCATTTCCTTTGTAAGACGAAGTCCCTATGTCACCCGCAGAATCATTACCGCTAACAGCGCGGTTATTTACGCTCCAATTAAATTTCATTACTGGGAACGCGGCATCTGGATCACCCGCAATCATTTTTTGAATGGCAACATAAGTTGGAGCAAGCATTGCAAATGGAGCAGAGGCCCTTGTTGAAGTATATGAACTACCTCCCCACCCAGATTCGGCATTTAAATTACGGGTGGAATCTCCTCCCCCTGAGGTAGATAAGCTTCCCGTTAACTCATAAATGGCACCAGAATTTGTATTATCTACAACCTTTACATCCCAACTTGCACTACCCGCACTTGCTGCTTGCAATATTTCTGCTTTGGCAACAATTTGTACATCTGTATTTGGCAGCACGGTTAGTAAATAATCACCAGTGGAATCGGTAACATCCGAGTCTAGAATATTACCGGTAGCATCACGAGCTTCTACTGTTAATCCCGGCGCCGCTGTTTGCACTGTAGCGCCGTAATTTAATCCATTAGTTGATGTATTTAAAGGTACAAGATCGTATGTTATCTTCCCAGTGATTTTCACATCATCGGGTAAAGGCTCAACAGTAACACTCAATGTCGCATTAGCACTATTTCCAGCAGCGTCAGTGGCAGTAGCGGTACATACAAGATTAGTTGCAATGGTTACAGTAGGCGCAGTGAATACACCATCTGAAAAAGAGCCCCCGTTAGTGCATGTTGTCGTTAAAGACGTCACTGCGGCATCATCAGTAGCTGTAAGACTTACTGCTGATGTCTGACCGGAATTTACAGTTATACTTGCAACGCTGAAGCTAACAACAGGTGCAGTGGTATCGGGTTCAACAGTCACTGTTAAAGTAGCAGACCCTTCATTGCCAGCGGCATCACTAGCTGTTGCCGTACACTCAGAAGTTAAAGTCTCACTTGTTGCTGGGGCAGTAAATACACCATTGGAAAAGTCACCTCCATTTGTACAAGAAACGTCAGGGCCTGTTGTGATCCCGACATTGTCAGTAGCTGTTAAAGTAGATGAACCAGTACCCGTTGAAACTACAGTCAAAGTACTCGGACTAAATTCTAATGAGGGGGCTTGAGTATCAGGTGGTGGCGGGGCTGGTGGAGTTACTGTGCTTCCAGTTCCACCGCCGCCTCCACCGCAGGAAGCTATTGCTAGCCCGCCTACAGTAATGACAGTACTTTGTAACAGCTGCTTAATGTTCATATTTTTCCCGCACTTTTCTTATATTGGTATAAACCAAATTTGATTTTGTCAAATCCATTAAAGAAATAGATTTTTATTATAAGTGACTATCAAAACTAACGCTTTTTATCAGCATATATATCGTTTTACCTTCAGTAAGCTTTAGAGACTTAACCCCCGCCCTTGTAATCCGGGCTGTAATTTCTAAGTCAGAAAATCTTGCTTTTACTAAAGCGTAGGGCGATTGAACATCAACACTAATACCAACTATCATAGCTTCTATACAATTCTGTATACTGATTTTTTTAGGTGGGACTAAGGCAATAGAAATATCATCAGCATTTATTCTAATAAATATTTTCTTTCCGCTATAACGTCTAGATACGCCCGGAACCTTAATTATTGCTCCGCCAATATCAACATTAATCATGGAAAATTCTTTATCTTGAGAAATTATCATTCCTGAAAACAACGAAGAGAGTTTAGTATCAGTGTCTAATGTAGCCACATCTAGTTGAGGTAGTATTTCATCAAGTGAGCCAAAATCCTTAACTCTACCCGATGACAATAACATTACGTGGTCAGCCAATCTGCAGACTTCTTCTATGTCATGCGTGACATAGATGCAGGGTATATCAAATTTTTTAACTAGGTTTTCAATAAAAGGTATAATGGAGCGTTTTCGCGCTCGGTCCAAACCTATTAGTGGTTCGTCTAAAAATAATATTTCAGGGGCTGATAAAACAGTCCTAGCAAGAGCCACGCGCCGAGTTTCCCCGCCGGATAACACAGATGGGTATTCAGATAATAAAGACTCCAGTTCAAAAGCAGAAATTATTTCATCAAGGGGCATCGCTTTTGATGCGCGTTTTTTTGCAAATTCGAGGTTTTGTAATACATTTAAATGCGGAAACAAACGCCCATCTTGAAACATGTAGCCAATTGGTCTCTTATAGGCTGGGACGTTTACCTTATTTTTGCTATCATACCATAATTCATTCATTTGAATAATACCTGAGTCTGGACGCATGAAGCCTGATAGTAATTTTAAAATACTTGTTTTCCCAGAACCACTTGGTCCAAATATAACGGTGATGCCTTTACTTGGCAAAGTTTGGTTAACGTTAAGGGTTATTCTTCCAAGTTTTTTTAAAATATTTATTTTCAATTTATCCGACATTTAAAGGATGCCTGCGATTAAAAGTGTAGATCAAAAATAACACACAAAAAGAAAATACTAATAACATTCCAGAAAGAATATGAGCTTGATTGTAATCTAAAGTCTCAACATGCTCATAAATTGCAATCGACATTACTTTTGTGCGTCCTGGGATATTTCCTCCCACCATTAAAATAATGCCAAACTCCCCCAGCGTATGCGCAAAGGTCAAAATTGAAGCTGTTAGGAAGCCGCGTTTTGATAAGGGGGCAACAATTTTTATAAATACATCCAATGGGCTAGCACGCAAACTCGCTGCAGCCTCTCTAATCTCGAAGCCAACATTTTCGAACGCGCTCTGTAAAGGTTGCACCATGAATGGGAGTGAATAAATAACAGAAGCCAACACAATTCCAAAAAAGGAAAAGCTTAAGCTTTCGCCAGTAATATTTATCCAAAAAGATCCAATGGGCGATGTAGGATTAAATAAAATAAGCAAATAAAATCCAATCACTGTAGGGGGTAATATAATTGGTAAACTAACTAAACTTTCTACAAATATTTTTGCTTTTGATTTCCATATACTTAACGCATATGCAATAGGTAAACCAATAACTAACAAAACAAAAGATGTTAGCAGTGCTAGTTTTAGAGATAATAATATAGGACTTAAATCTGGCATTTATTATATAATTGAATATCCATAATTTACCAATATTTCTTTTCCTTCTTCAGACAATACATACTCTAAAAACTGCTTTTTCATTTCTGGTAAATTTTTATTTTTTATAATGACTGCCCCTTGTTTTACCCAATACTCTTTGTCTAGCTCTTTAAAAAAACCTTTTCCTTTTAATTTTGGAGAGGATACTATTGACTTTGCGGTAACCCCTACTTCTACCGTTTTATTTAAAACATATTCGTTTACTTGAGAAATACTTTCCCCATAAACTAATTTATGCTCTACACTCTTATATACATTTTTTTGTTTTAAATATCTAATTGCATTCCTTCCGTAGGGTGCATTTCTGGGATTGGCTATGGCTAAATGTTTTATTGATGGATCTTTTAATTGAACTAAAGAATCAATTGCTATGTCTTTTCTCATTGTCCAAATAACGGGAGCACCATAGGCATAGGTGATGGGTTTTTTTTCTGTTTTCTCCTTATTAAACAACATTTTTGGATAATACATATCTGCAGAGAAAAATAAATCGTAGGGTGCCCCATTGATAATTTGAGTAGTTAATTTACCTGATGAACCCAAAATAACATCTACTTCTATATTGTGTTTTTTAGAAAAATTAATGGCTAATTTCTTTAAAGCAAATTGAGCGCTAGCAGCAGTTGCTATGGTTAATTTATCAATATTATTAGTCGGTTTACAACTCGTAAAGACCATTCCAAACAAAGCAATAAATAATGTAATTTTTTTAATCATAGTTGATGGTTTTAAAATAACGGGTGATACAAAAAAAACTGATGATCATTAAACCACCCAATAAAAGAAAACTAAATATTGTATTTCCGTTATCAAAATTAGAAACAATAATAGCTTCTCTTATAATATTACTTAGATGAGACAATGGGTTGTATTTAGCTATTTGTTCTATCCAAATAGGTAGATTTTTATTTGGTACTAGAGCGGTACTGGTAAATATAATTGGTAAATTAAATAAATGAATAAATGTAGCCATAAGTTCAGATACCTTTGTCTTGATCGCTATGAATGAGGATAAAGATGCATAAAAATACGTAAACATAAAAGTTGATAGGATGACTTTTAAAAAACCTACAACATCTATAAAAATAGTTTCAACTCCCATTAGATAGCCAATTCCTACTAATACAAACACTTGCAATACTACACGACTATAATCTGCGAAAATTTTAAAAAATAATAAAGATGTTTTAGAAATTCCTGTAAAATTGTAACGACCAAAAAATTGCGACTGAAAATCTTTAATAAATAAAATTCCAGATTGAGCACTGGTTTGAAGTACTGTCATGGCACAAACACCTGGCAATAAATAATCCATATAATTACCCTCGGAAAAACTAAATTTATCTTCAAATAAAAAACCAAAAATTGTCAGCCAAAACACAGGTTGTATAAATGAAAAAATAAAGTGTATGGGTCTATAGTACAGCTTTTTCCATGTTCTTTTACAAATATAATAACCTGGTAAAATAAAATTCATTGTTACTTTTTTTTCTTTCTTACTTTTTTCTCTCTTTTGAGATTAGATAAAGAAATATTATGAAGCCCCATTAACGTAGAAGTTAAATTATTTTGAGAAACTCTGGAGCCAATGATATATTCATCGTGCTCTTTTTTAAATCGTTCTATTTCTTCATTCATTAAAGAAGTGTTTTTACAAAAAAGAGTAGCTCTTCTATTTTGAAAATCCACATAAATATCCTCTTTAAAAATCATTTTATTCAACGCGACCCCTTCTTTAAAATCAATTTCAGCTGTAATATAAGGATGTTTTTTTATCAAAGCGAAAGGTTTACTTTGTTCTAAAATTTGACCTTTTTTTAATAATACAATTTTATCTGCACTTCTTTCTGCAAAATCGATATCATGTGTTACACAAATAATTGTTTTGTTCAATGATTTTAAATAAGAAATTAAATTT
>ENA-ORDA01002718-ORDA01002718.1-marine-metagenome-genome-assembly--contig:-NODE-2718-length-13158-cov-3.674643_pt1 | contig 13158 bp, 8 predicted proteins | sample MGYA00237778_ERZ508506 | MGnify/ENA primary metagenome ERZ508506 (study PRJEB26177, sample SAMN06267891) | marine metagenome | isolation source: Monterey Bay, California, USA | place: Pacific...
GACAGTCGCTCCAGTAAGCAACACAAGTCCCTGTTCGGTTGGACAAGTCTTCACTGATGAAGATTATTTTTATGTCTGTTTCGCTCCAAATGCTTGGAGCCGCACCAATCTAGAGGGGTCATGGTAACTCGAAACGCTATTCAATCCGTTGCAGTTGGTTTACTTCTGTTCACGGGCTTTAATGCGAATGCGCAGGAAAGCAATTCTGACGCCTTTGGAATGAGTGAATCTGAACAAGAGGTTCTGACGTCTTTCGGTGATTTAATCACAATGATCGGTGACTGGGATATTTTGAATGCGGCTTTTGACGCTGTAGAAGATGTGTATGATTTGGTTGACGACGCAATTTCCGAAGTGCAGTCAGTAATGACCAACATATTAGACAACTTAGGAGTCCTTCAACCGGCAATCGATGCTTTTAACAGTGCGGTTGGCTTGCTGAATTCAGCGATACAAACATTGAACGAGCTCATCTCCTCCATTGAAGCCGCTTGCTCTGTTCTTGAAGGAGTTTTTAGCGACTTCCTGGGTGGGATTGGTGATTTTGCTGGAGATGTGATTGACGGGGTTGGAGACGTTGGTGAAGATATTGGAGACGGTCTTGAAGATGTTGGTGATGATGCCGGGGACTTTTTTTGTGAAATTTTTTGTCTTATTCTTTCTGACAATGGTGAACCCTTTGCCATTGAGGCAGGCCAGAGTGAATCAGGCGCCAACACTGGAGGGTCTGTTGGTCCATTGGCTGCATTTTCATCCGTCGGTAACGACGGAACCTCAAGTGCTCTGCATCCAACTTATGCCGTCTCCAGCTTCAGTGACAATTACTTTTTCCAAAACCCTGTGATTGTAAATCCGATATTTGACGAAACAACACTTGATGTAAACTTGAATGTTTTCCAATTGGAGCATGTCGATAATACCTCAGATATAGAAAAGCCTGTTTCTCAAGATGCTGCAATAGCGCTGAATCATCGCGCGGAATGGCGCAGCGTTCCAATCGGACAATTCGCTCAAGGGGCAGTGAATGACCTGTCATTCGACGAAGACTTTCTCTACGTGTGTATCGCTCCTAATCAATGGTCAAAAGTCCCTTTGAATAGTCAGTGGAATTGATCGGAAAAGGGCTTTAAACCCAGCATTAGCATGGGAAAAGTGTCAACAGAACGCAAGGTTTGTCAACACAGCGAAAACCCCAAAACCAGTCCGCTTCGGACCTCAACGAACAAAAAGAAAGCCCCGTTATCATTGCGATAGCGGGGCTTTTTTGATGCAGAAACAACCATCTAACGAATAAATTTCATTTTCCAGAGGCTGCAGATGATTCCCATTTTTACAAGTAGCCTCGGAAATATGCATCTCATACCACTCAGAATGAGACGACAGACTTTATGACAATGCCCTGACTTACGTCTTGAAGCTTTTGAAAAATCCGCGAGAAATATTTGCACAAAGCAAATACCATGAACAACGTCCTCTCCATTCTCGCTCTTATCGCGGGACTCTTTTTCTTCGCAAATAACTCTTCTGCTCAAAGCTCCGACTGCGCCGGGATCGTTAATGGAACGGCCATGACAGACGAATGTGGCATATGCCAACAAGCATACATCTACAACTTCATCACGCACGCTGTCGTCTTTGTCGACAATGCCAATGAGGCTGAAGCAGGGGCAAATGAAATCGTCGTTTTTCCAAACGACCCATCCAATCCATACTGGGGAGCAAGCTGCGCTGAAATTTTTGGTTGCACTGATGCAACGGCCTGCAACTTCAACTACCTCGCAACAGACGACGATGGAACATGTGGAATTTTAGATGAATGTGGCGAATGTCAAATCCCTTATTGCTACAACCCCGTCACCCACGCCATCGCTTATACCACAAGCGACGAGTGCAACGAACTATGGGTAAGTGGTCCACTCTTGACAAGCGCAACAACAAATCCCTATTGGAATGCCAGTTGCGAAATCTTCGGTTGCACATACGGAGATGCATGCAATTTTTCTTTAGATGCCAATACAGATGATGGGACATGTGATTATTCAAGCTGCGAGGTTCCTGGATGTGTTTATCCTGAAGCCTTGAATTACAATGAAGCGGCGACAAAAGATGACTTTAGCTGTTATTTCACTGAAAATCCTTGTCCATCAGATCTGAACTTTGATGGCATTACCGGAACGCAGGACCTTCTCATGTTCTTGGTAGAATTCGGGCTTAGCTGCAATTGAAGCACCCCAAGAAACAGTTGGATTCGCTGATTTTTGTTATTTAGAATGATTCTAAATACCTGATTCAAGGTATTGGATAAGAGCATCTATGCGCTCAATCTTTGTGGCCTCATATGAACTACCCTGAATCATGAAAACATCAAATCTACACTCCTTTCTTGCGCTCCTTCTTGCAGGGTTCGCGCTCACATCCTGCAATCAAGAAGGTTGCACAGACTCTGCAGCATCCAACTACGACAGTGGTGCTGATAGCGATGACGGCTCTTGTGATTACGACGTCATCACTCCTTCAGAATATGTCTGCACAGACGCTAACGGCAACAATACCGTCAATTTTGATGGTCAGCGGCAGCGATTGAACATGCTCTCTGAAATGACAACATATCTCAAATCGTCAAATACCCCAGGAACATCCGTAGATGCCACAACCCTTCTCGCCATGTACGGGAATGATGGCTACACTTGGAACGACGATCAACAATTAGGGATGACAGGATCAAGCAAGCAACTTCGAAGCAAAACTGCTGGGGGTGACACCTACTGGACTGAAACCTTTGAAGGTTTTATGACTGGAATTGCAGATGCAAGCGCCCAAACAGTCGAAGGTGAAACAAGTGGAGCGGCTGGTGTCTCAGGTGTCGTCGGTTCATCAACAAGCAGCAGCCAATACCTTCAAAGCGCCCAAGGTCAAGAATGGACACAACTCATCGAGAAAGGATTGATGGGTGCCTGTTTTTACTACAACATCAGCAGTGTCTACCTCGCTTCAGGAAAAATGGACGTTGACAACAGCACGGCAGTAGATGCGGCTGAAGATAAGTTCTACACTGAAATGGAACACCACTGGGATGAGGCTTATGGCTACTTCACAGATGCAACAGATTACCCAACCAACGGAGCGAATCGCTTTTGGGGGAAGTATGCAGATGGACGTGAAGACCTATTGAATTCAGCATCCCGACTTTCCGCCGCTTTCCGAACAGGACGAGCCGCTATTTCGCAAAACCGACTCGCAGAACGTGATGCGCAAATAGAAATCATCAATCGAGAATTGGAGCGGTGTGCCGCTGGAACAGCCATTCATTATTTGAACGATGCCCTCGGAAATTACGCAGATGACGCACTCCGAAACCACGAATTGTCTGAAGCAAAAGCGTTCATCATGGCGCTGCAATTCGGGGCAATCACATCGGTAAACACCGATGCTGTCAATACTTTGTTGGGGACACTCGGAGAAGATTATTACACGGTCACAACAGCTCAAATCACGCAAGTCAGAGATGACTTGGCCGCATTGACAGGCTTGACTGAATTCGCCTCAAATTTGTAATCCAGAACTGACCCTCAATGACGTTTTTAAACTCTGAAAAGAGGCCAACGGGAAGCGCAATGCTTCCTGTTGGTTTTTTCATCTCTACCCTTTGTCTGGTCCTTGTCGCTGCCGGATGCAATCCCGATTCGGACGCTCGGGAGGTCACGTTTGATCGTGGGCCTTTTCTTGAAAACACGGTCCAGTCTGTGATTCTGCCTGCGTATTCAGATTATTCGTCACAGTGTCAAGCACTTCGAAATGCATCAGAACAATGCACTGCTGGTCAGATCGATGAACAAGACATTGTGTCCTTGAGGGGGTTTCTTCGCCTGACATATCTCAGCTGGCAACATGCTGCGTTGTTTGATTTTGGCCCTGCGGCAGACCGTGCCTTGTATCTAACAACCAACACCTACCCGACAGACACCAGTGAAATCGTCGCGGAGATTAGCAACGAAAACTGGACCCCCGGATTGCCCGCCACCTTGAATAGCATTGGATTGCCTGCCATGGACTATTTGCTCAATCATGCGTCTGCCGGGGAAATAGCGGATTTGATGAATTCAGAGCCGGCAAGATTTGCCCATTTCCAACGATTGATTGATTTCCTCGCGGAAGAATCCTCCGCAGTGCTTTACGCATGGGAACATGATTTCAAGGCACGTTTCGTAAACAGCACCGGGACAGAGGAAGGCAGTTCAATTGGCATGCTTCTAAATGCCTTCAATGAAGTCTATGAACAAGGCATTCGGAAACAAAAGCTCGGGCTTCCAAACGGAATTATGACCTTCAGTGAAACGCCGCAACCGCACCTTGTGGAAGCGCCATTTTCTGAAACCTGGAGCGTTGAATTGATGCATGAAGCCTTGATTGGCTGCGAAAATCTGTACTTTGGTGATCGGATGCAGGGAGATAGCCAACAAATTGGGATCGACGATTACCTCAAGTCATTGGGTGACTTTGAATATGGAATAGGTTTACACAACGAAATCTCTGGTCAATTGTCCACTGCAAAAGCCGCGGTGTTATCCATGCAAGATCCTCTTGGGCAATATGTCGTTGAAAATCAATCCGCCACTTATGATGTTTTTGCAGAGCTTCAGTCCCTTGTCGTTTTGTGGAAAGTTGATATGATGTCATCGCTAGGCGTCCTCATTACCTACCAGGATAATGACAACGACTGATCGATGGTCTCTGTTGCTCCGCTCATAACGCTTCGGCGATTTTTCGCTGCGCTTATTTTATTTAGCAGCATTAGATTTATCGGTAAGGGGTGGATTGAAACCCAAATCATCGCCCCCATTTGGCTGTTCCCTTTTGACGGTTTCGAATGGTTGCCAAGGCCGAATATCCAGGCAACCATTGGGCTATTCACCGGTATGATTGCAGGAGGAATTTTACTCCTTTCAGATAAAATGCAGCGTTTAGGAGCGCTGCTTTTTCTTTTTTGCTTCACCTACATCGAAGTCCTCGACAAAAGCAATTACCTCAACCATTACTACTTCATATCGGTCATCGCCTTTCTATTTGTCCTCATTCCAGCAAAGAGCTCACATCACAAGGTGCCCAAGCTGTTTCTTTGGTCCTTCAAGCTGATCATTTCAATCGTTTATTTCTACGCTGGGCTTGCAAAACTGAATGCTGATTGGATGCTCCATGCTCAGCCACTTTGTCTTTGGCTGCCGCAACACAGTTCGTTGCCCCTCGTCGGCCCACTTTTTCAACTCAAGCAAACTGCGTACGTTTTTAGTTGGATGGGAGCCGCTTTTGATCTGTTGGCTCCGTTTGCACTTCTCTCCAATCGATGGAGGCCATTTTTTTATCCCGTATTGGTCGCCTTTCATGTTTTGACATGGCTCTTGTTTCCAATCGGTGTTTTTCCCTGGGTCATGATTGCGTGCACGACCGTGTTCTTCCGGGATGATTGGCACCATAAGTTTTGGCGCCTTTGGCCTTGGCCTTCCGTTCACCTGCCAGATGCCGATAAATCCACTTCCACTCCTCCTGATTGGGGCTTGGGGATGAAAACCGTGCTCGTTGTTTTTCTCCTCTTTCAAATGCTATTTCCCTGGCGGCATTTGGCGCATGGAGGCAGCTTGTACTGGCATGAATTTGGCTACCGGTTTGGGTGGAGAGTCATGCTCATGGAAAAGTCCGGATACACGACCTACTTCGTGGAGAATAGCGCGGGAGAGCGTCAAGTCTTTCCCATTGAAAAATTCCTCACTCCAAACCAGCTCAAAATGGTTGGGGCTAAGCCCGACCTCGTCGTGCAAACCGCGCACCTCATTCGCAAGCATTGGAAGGATGAAAATAACGAAGATGTGAAGGTTCGAGCCGAAGTATGGGCGACCTTAAACGGTCGGAGATCTCAACTTATGATTGATCCGTTTGTTGACTTGACGTCCCTCGAAAATGATTGGTCCAAAAGAAATTATGTGCTGCCCCTCGATTCAGTCATTCGACCCAAACAATTCTGGCAACTCAAAGACTCGCTCGAGAATGCGCATCGCTAAGCATCTTATCTGCTGCTTGGCCAGCCTCATTCTTTTTGCGAATGCTAGTTTGGCTCAATCTGAGTCAAAGAACATCCGTGGGACTGTCAGTGATCAAGTCGGCAAGGCCATTGTTGGTTCAACAGTGCTCTGCGCATGCTCGAACGATGCCGCAACGGTCCAAGATGTCACGTGCACAGGCAAAGGCGATTTTCTTTTCTCAGATCTACTCTTTGCATGCGAACAGTATGTCCTCATCGCCACTGCTAATGGGTTCCAGAATGATACAATTTATATCAACCAAGAAGAACCAGGCACAAGCATTCGGTTCTTGCTCCATCCCATCCTAATTCCACTGAAAGAAGCCAGAGTGGCGGAAGATGCCGAATTGTCTATTGGGGCTATGAATTCCCTGCAAGCCGGAGGCCTTTACCGGGGAATTAAAAGCGCTGTTTTGCAACCCGAAAAAAGCCTCGGATTGGGCGGTGAAACACAAGCCCGCAATATCTTCATTGGCATCCCAAGTGCCAACATCTGGGAGAGCGATGCTGCTGGCTTGCAACTTGGGATTGGCGTACGGGGCCTGAGCCCGAACCGATCCGCGCACATCAGCATTCGGCAGGGAAATCATCCCATCGCAGCAGATCCGTTGGGCTACCCGGAAGCGTATTACACGCCACCCCTCAACATGGTCAAAGACATTCGGCTCACCACGGGTGCAACTGCGCTGCAGTATGGTTCGCAGCTAGGTGGGATGATGAATTTTAGGCTCAGAAGTGGCGATTGGGAGACGCCTTTAAAAGCAAGAGGGGTAATCTCATCCATATTTTACGCTCCTCAAAATGGGAAGATCCAAAACAATCAAAATTATTTTCTCGAAGCCTCAGGAGGAAATAAATCCACAGCGTGGTTGGTTGCTGCCGACCATAAGTCCGGTGAAAGTTGGCGTGATAACACCAATTTTGAAAGCACTGTCGTAACGGTCAACGGAAAGCAACGAAAGGAAGGGTCGAAAGGCGGACGTTGGAAGTTTGAAGAACGATTGACTGCCATGAAACGAACGGAGCAGCAGCCTGGAGGCCTCACAGATCAGCAGCAAGCCAGTCAGCCTCGTGAAAGCTATCGTGACCGAAACTGGTTCGATGTCACATGGAACATTGCCAGCTTGGATCTTTCTTACTTACCTCGGAAGAACGCCATCGAATTCAATGTTTCAAGTTATGCGTTGAATGCCTCGCGTCGTTCCCTCGGTTTCTTGGGCACCCCCAACCGTGTTGACTACGGGCTTGAGAGAAATTTAATATGGGGTGATTTCACTTCACTCGGTTTCGACGCCCGTGGCACCAAGCGATGGATCATCTCCGAAAAGGATCGGATTCACGCTCTTGTTTTTGGCATTCAGCATTACCGTGGCAACAACCGAGCAAGACAAGGAATAGGATCTTCTGGAGAAGGCCCGGACTTCGAATTCTCACTCACACCGGGGCTCGATGATGGTTCTGATTTTGAGTTGCCAAACGACCAGCGCTCTGCATTTGCTCAAGGCATCATCGCTCTCAGCTCCAAGTTATCGATCACACCAGGACTGCGCTATGAGAGCATTCTGACTCAAGCGAATGGCACCTATTATTCTGCGGTCCAAGATGGTGCGGGAAACCTCATCGAGGACACGGTTTTTTCAAGTGTAAAAAGCAGTGCTCGGAATTTTCTCCTTCCCGGTTTGGGTTTTTCCTTCAAACATGATGATTTGGAATTTTATGGCAATGCTGTGCGCAACTATCGCGCAGTCAATTACAGTGACATTCAGATCAACAACCTCGGCATTCAGATTGATCCATCGCTAACAGACGAGAGAGGGGCAAATTTTGATTTCGGTTGCCGGGTCAAAAAAACACGTTCTTTTGTGGACTTGAGTGTCTTCTCGCTCCTTTACACCAATAAGATTGGACTACTCGCGACGACAGTTCCCGATCCAACCATCATCGAAAAACCGATTTTACTTAGGACGAATATCGCAGATGCTGTCACCTATGGCGTCGAAGCTTCTGGGCAGCACCTCCTTCAAAAAACCAACCATCATTCAACGGTTGTTACGGGTTCTTTTTCTTGGCTTTACGGTGTTTACCGGAAAGGTGCAAATCAGGAAATCACCGGGAATCGCGTTGAGTTTATGCCCACAGTCATTTGCCGTGGAAGCATTTTACACCAGCATCATCAATGGAAATTTCAACTCTTTGCTCAATACACTGGCGAGCAATTCACAGAAGCTACCAACTCCGTGTACACATCTTCCGCGTTGCACGGGCTCATCCCAGCATATGCCGTTTGTGACCTTTCTGTTGGGCGCCAGATCAAAGACAATTGGACATTCGGATTCAAAATCAACAATGTCACAAACAACAATTACTTCACGCGACGTGCTTTGGCGTATCCTGGCCCTGGAATATTGCCGGCAGATGGAATCAACGCTCGCGTTACATTGATTTATCAATCGAATTGAATTGGAGCGCTCGAGGGATCGGAGAACTAAAAAGTACTCTCACCCTAGCTCAGCGCTTCACCCGTGATGCCGCATACCGACGATCATCAATGCCTCAGGTTTTTGAATGATCCTTGTTTTCAGATAACCGCATCGCGGTGTGCAAGAGTGCGATTTTCTTGTACTTCGTCTCCTTCACTTCAAAGTAACCGTACATCCGGCGAAGTGATGAGCCGATTCCGTCCACACTCTTGAAGGCTTTTTCTGCGATTTGTGCGTTGGTGATTGAAGGGTCATTGAGCAAAATGCTGAGCACCTTCCAGTCGGTGTCATTCAATGCGCGCCCAATCGATGATTCCAGTTGTGAGCGATCAAATTCAAAGGATTGTTCGTTGACCAATAATTGCTGCCTCTGGGATGCACGCAATCCCTCAATCTGAGCCAGCAATTCTTCCCTTCGCACGAGATTCTTTTTTCGCTCATGCAAGTAGACGGCGACCAGGAATGAGACCACCACAATAAATCCTAGAATCATCCATAGCACCGTTTGCAGTTGCTGAATGCGAAGTTCACTTCGTTCCTGCCGCCCTTTCATTTCAACGGTCTGCAACTTGTATTCCACCTCCCTCTCGTAAGCCTTTCGCAGCACAAGGTTGCGATTCTTCAGAACCTGCACGCTGTCAGAAAAGACCTGGTATATCTCATGCATTTCCAACGCCGCCTCCAAATTTCCAAGCTGCCTATTCGTTTGATAAAGGAGTTCGTAGAAGTCACTTTTCATTTTGTTGTCTGCCACAAGGAGCAACTCGTCTTGCATGGACTCCGCCATTCGCAGCGCACTTTTAGCATCCGTTTTGCTTTCAACTGTTGCAAGAAGCAGCTGGCATTCGATTGCATCCTTTGTTGAACCAAGTTTTCGATGCAATAAAAGTCCCTGGCGAGCTGACTTCTCAGCCTCGCTGTACTTCTCCAAATCCATTTGAAGGTGAGCAAGATTTGCATAAGCCGCAGCGAGGTAAAAGCCTGAATTTACTTCTTCGAATAACTCCAGCGATAAGTCGTACAGCTCAGCAGATCGTTCTAGATTTCCAAGTTTGTGCTCGCACCAAGCTCTGTTCATAGCCAATAATCCCCGAAAACGTTCATCGTTTTTGGCGTCCAATTCCGCCCATACAGCGTCGTAATAAGATTTACCCAAATCATAATCGTCGATGTAAACGAATACATTTCCCAGCGCCATGCGCACGTTTTGTTGCGATCTCGTGACCTCAGACATCCTAGGGACCTCGGAGGAATCAACCAACCGGAAGTGATCCAGGGCCAATGTGAATTGCTCAGTGGCTTTTAAATATTGACCACTCATGGCGTAAGAATTGCCACGATTCGAGGCGACTGTGCCCAAACGAAGTTCGTCGCCCAAAGATTCGGCTACCCGCTCTGCTTCGTCATACGCCCTTAACGCCTCTGTGTTTTTCCCTTGGTACGCCAACAAACCTCCTTTTCGAATGAACGCCTCGTACAAGATGAAAGGACGATCGAATTCCTCAGCCTTGAGGCGGAGTTCCTCCAATTCACGCAACATCGCAGCAGGATACTGTTCAAAGAATTGACTGTACATGCGATCGAATGTCGAAAACCTGTCCTCAATCGGGCGCAGGTCATCTGACCACACCTGCAATAAACTGTCCAATTCAGGTGGCAATTCATCTGCTGCATTCAGGCCAAGTCCAATCCCTCCAAACGGGGCTCCACTGAGCAATAACGCAAAAAGAATGGCTGTTTTTTTCAATCGATAAAATGTTGGCGTGGGCATTATCATCCTTTCTATTCTGTGTCTGAAACACTTCTTCATCCCCGTTCGTTGCATGCCTTCTCAAGGTAATAAAAAAGCCCCAACGCTTTTTGGCATCAGGGCTTTTATCAAAGACTCTTGATGATTACTTCTCGACCTGCAAGCGAATGATGCCTGAAGTCGTTTCTGTTGTAACACGCAAACTATAGATGCCTGAGGGCAACCCCAAGTCTTGATTTTGACCGCGCTGTACATTCGAGTAAAATGCAACTTCCTTGCCGGCAAGATCAAATGCCGTCACATCGGCAAGGTTGTCGTCGCCTGTCCATGTAATCGTTACACCTTCTGCTGTTGGATTCGGGAAGACCGAGAAAACAGGAGCGTCAACCTCTGAAATTCCAATGGTGGTATTGCTGAGTGTGCTCGTCAAGCAAAACGTTCCTTCCGCTGACCATTCGTTCAATTGATTGCTGTAGTGGTAACCATCATGACGCAAGAAATACTCAACACCTTCTTCACTGTCAAAGCCAATTTCAGCCCAGTACTCGCCATCAGCTTGATTGATGTCTTCACTGCATCCCACAGGAACCAACCCGTCACATGTGCCTTTGTAAAGTGCCAGTTGATTGTCGAATCCAAAGTAGTAAACAAATGTTGCATTGCTCAATTGGCACTGGAACATTCCCAAATAATATGAGTTTCCATCTCCCGTGAATGAAAACCAAACAGACCCATCGTCAGTGCCTTCTTCCCAACACTCTGCGCCCGTCATGTCTGCTTCGTAATCAACGCCAAGACCAGTTACAAGCTCCGTGTCGTCAAAAGGGCCTACGAACTGTGCCGCAGTCGTTGAGCTATTGAATACCTCATCAATGGGGCGCGCGGCAGAACAAACACCGCGATCAATCAGCGGCTCAGCATTCACCGCCCTGAGGCTGAATGTTCCCTCTGAAATCCCCTGGAAAGCATCGTCATCCTCCCAGTTAAAGCCATCAACCATGAGCCAATAGTTCACCCCAGCTTCTGCCGTGAAATTCAAAACAGAATAATACCACCCGAAATTAGCGCTCCAAAAGCCATTCAAATCATCATTGGCCGTGACCAATGTCAAATCATCGCATGTGCCTGAATAAAGCGCTGCTTGCGTGTCGTTTGCATACATTGCAGCACCGGGGCCGTTGTATGTCGTTATTTGGTAGGTTTCGCCATTTCCAGTAAATCGGAACCAAACCGATTGATCCACACTCGGCAAAGTCTCCCCTTCCAAAGGATCAAACCAGTCATCCACTAACCCTGCGGCCAACTCTGATTCGCCTGTGGCTTCTACGTTTGAAAAAGGTCCAACATTCAATTGCTCTCCAAGTTCAGTGCTAAAAATCTCATTGATGTCGATGGCATCAATGCACAAGTCATTCTCCGGCGCTTGGGCAAACGATGCTGCCGCTGAGACAAACACAAACAAAACAGCTAAAACTCCCGTGTAGAAATATTTCATAAAGTAAAGGTTTGAACAAATTTAAGTCTGAAATTTCCAAGGTTTTTCTAGATTTCAAGTGAATTGGCTAACAATCATTTCTTGCTAAGAAGGATGGATCATCGACCTTAAAGGCGCTTCAATTCACGAACTTGCGACGACAAGAACCCTTTATAATTGCTCAGCTCTTCATTTCATGAAAAACCTTTACCCATTCGCCGCAGGCATTCTTCTGTCTGCAGGCAACGCCTTTGCACAACCTGCAAACGACCTCTGCGCAGATGCTATTGACATCTCCGACTTACTCACCGGCGAAATCGGAGTTGGCGCCGAGCTTGGAACATTCTCCAACATCGATGCCACCGGCGAACCAGAACTTGCAGCAGAACTTGTTGATCTTTGGTTTGATGGTGAATCCGGAGCGGCAGAACCTTCCATTGACCAGTCGGTGTGGTTCCGCTTTACCGGCGATGGCGGTGTCTACCAGATGATCACCGGCAATTGGTGCACGGGAGCAGCCATGTATGCAAACGACACCCAAATGGCACTTTACAGCGGCTCATGTGACGACCTCACTTTGGTTCAGGCCAACGACGACATGGCCTATATGTGGGCCAGTGAATGGGGCTGGTGGTATTCTTTCATCAACTTCAAAGCCGAAGAAGGAGTCGATTATTGGCTCATGGTTGATGGCTACAACCATTATGACGAGGATGCATTTCAGGGTGTCTCAGTCGGATCTTTCTGCCTTGGAGCAATCAATGTTGAACCCATGACCGATCACACCGTTTGTTCAGCTGCTCGAAACATTGACGCATTATTTGAAGACACCTTTGGCGGTGGTGCAGGATACATCGGGCCATTCGATGACTCTCAAGGAGGAAGCGGAATCGGCATGAATACAGATGCCGATTTGCTCGGTACAGAATGTTGGGGCGATGCCACGGATGATGGGTCTGTCTGGTTTTCATTCACAGGGGACGGCAACCCATACACCGTGACTCATTCGCAATGCGCTCCAGAAGACGAAACCTTTGTCTACTACTTCGGTTGGGACAGCCAAATGGCCCTGTACAAAGGAGATTGCGGCGAGCTCGTTCCTGTTGCGTGCTCAGAAGACATCGATCCCGATCAGGGGTGGTGGTGGGCTGAAGTAGGCTTTGATACGGAGGAGGGAGCTGAGTATTTCTTGCGCTATGATGGATTCCATTGGGACAATGGCTTCTACGATTGGTCTGCTGAAGGCGCCTTTTGCCTTCGTGCCAACCTCGGGAATATGAGTGGGCTTTCGGAGCATGATGGAGCATTCATTGCGGATGTTTATCCCAACCCTGCGCAAGGCGCAGTAACATTCTCGTGGTCGGGTAATGATAACGTTGCT
>ENA-ORDA01002720-ORDA01002720.1-marine-metagenome-genome-assembly--contig:-NODE-2720-length-13153-cov-4.315616_pt1 | contig 13153 bp, 14 predicted proteins | sample MGYA00237778_ERZ508506 | MGnify/ENA primary metagenome ERZ508506 (study PRJEB26177, sample SAMN06267891) | marine metagenome | isolation source: Monterey Bay, California, USA | place: Pacific...
TTGCTCGATTTCTGCTGCGGGCAACGTCAGTGCAGTCACGCCCGCATGCTCGGCCGCCATCCAGTCAGCAAAAGTACCATCAAAAGTCGAGGCGGCGGCTGATGGGGCCTCGGCAGCAGACGTCACTGCAATGAGATCTGCAGGCAGGTCCGTCAATACGACACGCCCTACGCGGTTAAACTCTTTTCCAAGGGCAATGTGGATTTGCCGAGTTTGATACAGCTGCTCTTGGCAGGCTGCATCACATACGTCGCCACGGTGAACGACCAAAAAGTGCCATTTAAACGGCAAGTCCTCCCATAGCAAGTCGGCGTCACCGTCATCAGAAAAGGTCCTCTGGGAGACACTTTTCGGAGGCACAATCAACTCGCCATGGTTGGCCGTCCCCACGGCGCCAACAATATCGAACTGCCCCTCTGCCACAGCCCACCATAACAACGTTGCTGCCAACATCATGCTCAGTGGAATCCCCGCAATCAGCAATAATACTCTGCGTCCCTGCTGTCGCTTTACAACGTCATTATCCGTACTCATGACGAGGATCGGCCCGCAACAATATCCCGTATGTTCGACACCAGCAGCACTCCGATTAGCAACAAAACAGCGGCCATGGCAAACCATTGGACCGCGTACCCAATATGTTTAGCCGATGATTGGTTCACAACCGGCCATTCAGCCACTAAGGCTAACGGTGAGGCGGGATCTATCCTGACCTCATAAGGAAAGGTGGGTTTACCCGTCAGCGTCGCCAGTGTGTCGAACCACTGATCCCAATACAAAGTTTGCACGGTTGCCGGTAAGCGATCTGGAGGCAGTTGTTCTACCATCATGATCGGCTTGGCACTCGGGACATACACCTGCCCTTCGATTAACGCAGGGCCCTTCATCAACTTAACGACCGGAGCCGTTCGCCGAGATGGGTCGCCCGCTAACCAACCCAGATTGACTGGCACTGAAGATCCATCGGCCTCAATCAACGCAACCACGTGATAGCCCACACGTCCTCGGTGCAAACGGTTGTCCAGCAGCACATAGGCTTCAGGATCTAGCACGCCCTGCCAGCGTACGCGGCGATCCGCATATTGAGTGACATCGGACGTCTCCAACAGTGCCAAGGGCGTGACCGCTGGCAGCGCGCTGCGCGCTTCCCAACGCGTTTGCAGCACGTTTTTTTCGTCTGCACGGCCAAGCTGCCAAAACCCCAAATTCAGTAGCAGGGCAAACAGCACTGCGCCGGCGACGCACGCCCGCACATCACCGTTAATCTCCAACCGCCCGATGCTTCCGTTAAACTGCACTCACTGCTCCTACACACTGGTTCGAAACTAGACACCCATCGGGCCCACCACAAAGGTTAACCCCATGCTCAAAGCGCTCATAATCCTGCTCATGATAGCCCTTGTAGTGAGCCTCGCGTCAGGCCTAGTCTTTCTTTTATCGGATCAAGGCAACACCGAAAAACGCCGATTATTCAACTCGTTGGGCATACGTCTTGGACTCGGCTTTTCTTTGCTGTGCGTCATCCTATACGGAGTCATGACGGGCCAGCTGGGCCACCGCAACCCGTGGGACGCAGAACCCCTCAGCGAAGTATCGCCTAGCGCCCCGCAGTGACCTCACCTTCAACCACCAGTAGGCGCATCGGCCACCTATTGAAACCATCGCGGTCTCACCGTCCAAAAGCCATCAAAAAGGGCGCCTCAGCGCCCTAGGTTGTGCGTCGGTGTGCCTTACAAAATATAAACAAATAAGAACAAGAAAACCCACACAACATCTACAAAGTGCCAATACCAGCTCGAAGCCTCGAAGCCAAAATGATCCGATGCCGTAAAGTGCTCATTCTTCACAGAGCGCACCAGCTGAATCAGTAACATGGTCATCCCCATGGCAACGTGAAAACCATGAAAACCCGTTAACATGAAAAAGGTCGAACCGTAGATTCCGGAGTTGAGCGTTAACCCGTATAACACGTAAGCCTCGTAGTACTCTGCTGCCTGGAGCGCTAGAAAAATCAGTGCCAGCCCTACCGTAATCCCGAGCCAACGATTAAATTTTGCTCGATCACCGGCCAAAATAGCTGTGTGCGCCACATGCACCGTCGCACTCGAGGACAACAAGATAATCGTGTTCCACATCGGCAGCCAGGCATACCACGCATGGGCGTCGGCGGGCGCCATCGACTTTTCCTGAGAGACAAAATCGCCGTTATTGGCAATCACCTGCGCATCCGCTCCACCCACTGTCTCCTGTGGCGTAATAGACGGCGGCCAAGTGAATTCAAAACCGGGCCACAGCAGATCGTTCATCCGTCCCCCTTCGCCCTCGCCAGCAAGCCAGGGACCTGCCAACTGCCGCACGTACAGTAACGTGCCAAAGAAAGCGGCAAAAAACATGACCTCAGAAAAAATAAACCAAAACATGCCCAAGACATAGCTCTGGTTCACCTGCCCACTGTTCAAACCGGCGATGTTCTCTTTAATAACCGTCCTAAACCAGCTGGTGAGCGTCAGAATGAAAAAAACCAACCCCGCTGTCAGCACCCAACCTGAATAGCTGGCGTCGTCTGCCGAGCCATAAGTCATCTCATTGAGCATCAAACCGCCACCGAAAACCGACAGTAACAAGCCAATCGTCGCTCGCACGGCGAGACTGGAAGACTCGGGCACGTAGTACTTTTCATGCCCGGTTGCGGTGGATGGGTTACTGGACATAGGAGTCTCCTAGAGTGCGCTGATCAACGGGTAGCGACTTGGTCAGTCACCGCATCGGTGACATCAAACAATGTGTAAGACAGCGTAATAGTATGGATATCGCGAGGCAGGTCTTGATCGACGATAAACTGAAGCGGCATGTCAGCCGCTGCCAATCCTGCGAGCCCCTGCTGCTCAAAACAGAAACACTCTGTCTTGTGAAAATAAGGGGCGGCTCGGCTTGGCGAAATACTGGGGATGGCCTGTGCCACCATCGGCGCAGTGGTCGGATTAGTGGCTCGAAATATCGTGCCATTAGCAGCGCCAGGGTGCACCCGCATTATTCTCTCATCAGGAGAGAAGCCCCAGGGCATTTCATTGTTCTTGATGGCGACAAACTGAACCGTGACTTCCCGACTCTCGTCGATCATCACGGGCACTGCGGTGTAAGCCGACCCCGCAGTCTTGCCATTAATACCCAGTACGTCACACAACACGTTATAGAGCGGCACCATCACGACGAACACAAAGGCAAACATGACCACTGCGACACCGCTTAGCTTCAATGCGGTATCGATAGCGGGTACTTTACTGAGGCGCACGGAAGCCATCGTCAGTTATCTTGCGACCCCTTAAAACGTGCCCGCTGGCTTGGACACCAACGGTGGCTCTTCAAAAGTGTGATAAGGCGCCGGAGTTGGAACGGTCCACTCGAGACCCTCCGCACCATCCCATACTTTCTCGTCACTGACTCGCTCGCCGGAGACGATGGTCGCGATCACGTTATACAAAAACAGCAACTGGGACGCGCCATAAATGAAGGCGCCAATCGAAGACATCATATTGAAGTCCGCAAACTGCAACGCATAGTCGGGAATCCGCCGTGGCATGCCGGCGAGCCCCACGAAGTGCTGCGGGAAAAAAGTGATGTTGAAACCAATGAAAGAGATCCAGAAATGAATCTTACCCATCGACTCGCTGTACATGCGGCCACACCACTTCGGCAACCAGTAATACACCGCTGCCGTCATCGAAAATACCGCACCGGCCACCATCACATAATGGAAGTGAGCCACAACAAAATAGGTGTCGTGGTACTGAAAGTCTGCCGGAGCAATCGAGAGCATCAGGCCGGTAAACCCGCCCAAAGTAAACAACACCAAGAAACCAATTGAGAACAACATAGGCGTCTCAAAGCTCAACGAGCCTCGCCACATCGTTGATATCCAGTTGAAGACTTTTACGCCGGTTGGCACGGCAATCAACATTGTTGCGTACATAAAGAACAACTCGCCGGCAACAGGCATACCCACCGTGTACATATGGTGCGCCCAGACGACAAAAGACAAAAAGGCGATAGACGCAGTGGCGTAAACCATTGAGGCGTATCCAAACAATGGCTTGCGAGAAAAGGCGGGGATGATCTGCGAGACCACACCAAACGCCGGCAAGATAATAATGTAGACCTCTGGGTGACCAAAAAACCAGAAAATGTGCTGAAACAGCACCGGATCACCGCCGCCGGCCGCTGAAAAGAAGCTCGTGCCAAAGTGAATATCCATTAGCATCATCGTCACGGCACCCGCTAACACCGGCATCACTGCAACCAGCAAGAAAGCAGTAATTAACCACGTCCACACAAACATGGGCATCTTCATATACGTCATGCCCGGCGCACGCATGTTCATCACCGTGGCAATGATATTGATTGAGCCCATGATGGATGACACACCCAGAATATGGATGGCAAAAATGAAGAAGGTGACCGACGGCGGCGCATAAGTCGTCGAAAGTGGGGCATAGAAAGTCCAGCCAAACGCAGGCGCGCCGCCTTCCATAAACAGGGTTGAAGCGAGCATCAAGAACGCCGGTGGCAAAATCCAGAAGCTCCAGTTGTTCATGCGCGGTAGCGCCATATCAGGCGCCCCAATCATCATCGGAATCAGCCAATTAGCTAAGCCGACAAAGGACGGCATAATGGCGCCAAACACCATGACTAATCCATGTAGGGTGGTCATCTGGTTGAAAAATGCAGGCTCTACCAACTGCATCCCAGGCTGAAAAAGCTCCGCCCGAATAACCATGGCGAAGAAGCCCCCCAGCAAGAACATGGCAAAGGAGAACCAAAGGTACATCGTACCAATGTCCTTGTGGTTGGTCGTAAACAACCAACGCGTCACACCGGTTGCCGGCCCATGATGATGATCACCCATCGTGTTCTACCTCTTTATCCGTTGTTCATTCCAGTGACATCGCCCGGTTGGACAATATCGCCTGTGTTATTGCCAAAGGCGTTGCGTTGGTATGTGAGGACCGCGGCCAACTCCACCTCATTCAGCTGTGCATCAAATGCCTGCATTGCCGTTCCCGCAACACCTTTGGCGACAATGGCCATGTGCTGCGATAAATCGCCCATCACGACCGAGCTGCCTGCGATAGCATTACCAATGCCGCCCTCTCCCTGGGCACCGTGGCAAGCCACGCATGCTGTCTGGTAAACCGCTTTGCCCTGCGTCATCAGCTCATCGGCGGTGAGGGTTTGCATGGCGAGCTGACTTTCAGCCTGTGCGGCGCCGCGTTTGGCGGCCTGCCATGCCTGAAATTCCTCTGGCGAAACGGCATGAACGACAACCGGCATAAAGCCGTGGTATGCGCCACACAGCTCAGTGCACTGGCCACGATAAATGCCTTCTTGCGGCACGCGAGTCCACGCCTCATTAATAAAACCGGGAATGGCATCCCGCTTGACGGCAAGCTCAGGTACCCACCAAGAGTGAATGACGTCATTTGCCGTGATCAAGAACCGGACCTTCGTATTGGTCGGAATCACCAGCGGCTCATCGACCTCGAGCAAATAGTGGTCGCCTTTGGCTGCGGTGTTATAAATTTCTTCCTGTGGCGTTGTTAGATTGGAAAAAAAGGAGATGTTTTCACCGGTCTCATCCAAATACTCATACTTCCACTTCCACTGATGTCCCGTTATCAGCACATCAAGCTCTGCCTCGTCGTTGTCATAGACTTCTAACAACGTCGAGGTTGCTGGGACCGCCATAGCGATCAAAATCAAAAACGGCACCACCGTCCAGGCAATCTCTACCTTTGTGCTCTCATGAAACTGTGATGCCTCATGCCCGCGTGACTTGCGATGGGCGTAGATGGAGTAAAACATCACCGCAAAAACAGCGACGCCAATCACGACGCAAATCCACATGATCAGCATGTGGAGTTCAAAGATGTCTGCGCCGATCTCGGTAACACCAGGCGACATGTTGACTTGGTTTTGTGCAGCCGTAAACGACGCAAACAGCGCCAAAGGCACTCCTGAGAAGAGTCTTCCCATCGCGTGCGTACTCCATTTGTTGATGTGGCGCCGAACCCCGAGCCACAAAAGGGCGTTCAAAAACGCGGCGATTATAACGAAGTTGCAAGAAAATACATGGGCAGAACTGCACAGCCAGCGAGAAATGCACGGGGTCTGGCGCAAGCTTTATGAAAAACAATGCTTCCGGTGTATCCGGTACATGATTTCAGGTTATAACTGTGAACTCACTGCTCAATCAGCCATCGATGAGTTTGACCGGGTCGGAAGGCGTTTCGACACGCCTCGCCGCCGCTCGTGTGACGCGTGTAGACGGTAGATCAGCTGGCGCAACCGGGCGGGCCTCGACATATCCACAGGCCACGCAACGGCGCTCATCGGCATCGCTGTCGATCACAATACGATCTTGTTCCTGACAACTCGGGCAAACAGCACCGGCAACAAAGCGTGGCCGTTGATTGGTGTCAGGAGGAGAATCAGACATACTCACGTCGCCTTAATAATGACGTAATAGTGTAGCAAGTTAGATTGGTACAGGAGACCGAGTGTGACCCAAATTAATTTCACAGGCGAAGCACATATCCGCACGGCACTTGGGATCACGCCCAGCCTCGGCGCAAGAGTGCTGATTGACCCGACAGCGGTGGTAATGGGTGACGTCTGGCTCGGTGACGATGTCAGTGTGTGGCCTCATGCCGCGATGCGGGGGGACGTGCAAATTATCCGCATCGGCGCGCGCACCAATATCCAGGACGGCACCGTGTTACACGTTACGCATGAAGGCCCGTATAACCCCGACGGGTTTCCGCTCCACATCGGTGATGATGTCACAGTAGGGCACCGAGCACTGCTGCACGGTTGCACCGTCGGCGATCGCGTATTAGTCGGGATGGGCGCCATTATTATGGACAAAGTCGTCGTGGAAGATGAGGTGATGATCGCGGCGGGGTCACTGGTCACACCCGGAAAGAGGCTCCGCAGCGGGCACCTTTATGCGGGCAGCCCAGCGCGCCAGGTACGCACCCTGTCTGAGAGCGAGCAGCGCTTCCTTCAATACAGCGCCGATGGCTACGTCTCACTCAAGCAGCGTTACCTAGACGCCAATAACTAGAGCTCAACCCCCTGAGGCAGCGCGCAGAGACGAGACCACCGGTATGGTCTCTGGGTATTCACCACGCCAGAGGAAAAAACTCTCTGCCGCCTGTTCTACCAACATACCCAAGCCATCCAAGACCTCGACCACACCTTTAGCGCTCGCCCAAGCCATAAAAGGAGTCGGTGCACGCCCGTACGCCATGTCATAGGCGCGACACTGTGGTGCGAATGTCATCGAACCCGATAAAGCGGGCATTTCATTACTCAAACCCGTACTGGTGCCATTAATAATCAGATCCCATGGCTCTGTGGGTATCTCTTGGTAACCGCCGCCCGAGACAGGTACGGCATCGGATGTCCACGCTTGGGCTAATTGCTGCGCACGCGCAGGAGTCCGATTCGCGACAAATAGACACTGCGGGGCCTCGGCGAGTAAGGCGGGTATCACCCCCCGAACAGCGCCCCCTGCGCCCAATAAGAGGATACGCGTATCGCGCAAAGGCCAGCCAGCATTGACCGTCATATCGGTCACTAATCCCCTGCCGTCCGTGTTATCCGCAATGATACTGCCGGCCTCGTCACGCATTAAAAAATTGGCAGCGCCCGCCGCTTGAGCACGCGGAGAAGCCTGCTCTGCGAAGGTAAAAGCACGCGTCTTAAACGGCAGCGTCACATTCAAGCCGTGACCCCCGTCGTCAAAAAACTGCTGGACCCACTGCTCAAACGAATCCACCGCCACCAAGACCGCCTGGTAATCGATCACCTGATTCGTTTGCTGCGCAAAAGCAGCGTGGATAGCCGGCGATAAGCTGTGACCAATCGGGTTACCCACGACAGCAAAACGGTCACGAAACGTTTTCATGCTGGTCATACCGCTCTTCTCTCGCTCAAGTGGCTGACGATCAGTGAGGCAGAGACGCAATGACCGGTCATGAGCTCTTGGTCGACCCTGCCGCACCAAGCCAGTCGCGTGGCGGCAGAAAGTCACTCATCAATCGCGCCTCTGGCGTGCCGTCCTTTGGCGCTAAGCCATACTCCCAACGCACCAGCGGTGGCAAAGACATCAGTATTGCCTCCGTTCGCCCATTGGTTTGCAGGCCAAACAACGTGCCTCGGTCGTGGACTAGATTAAATTCGACGTAACGCCCGCGACGATAGAGCTGCCACTGCCGCTCTTCTTCAGTCCACGGAGTGTCTTTGCGCCGCTCGAGGATGGGGGCATACGCGTTCAAAAAACCATCCCCCACGCTACGCATAAACGCAAAGGTTTGATCAAACCCCCACTCATTCAGATCATCGTAAAAGAGGCCGCCGACACCCCGGGGTTCTTGCCGATGCGGAATATAAAAGTAATCGTCACACCACTGCTTAAATCGGGGGTATACGGCTTCCCCAAATGGATCGCAGGCCGCTTTCGCCTGTGTATGCCAGGAGACGGCGTCCTCTTCGTAACCGTAATAAGGCGTTAGATCAAAACCGCCTCCCATCCACCAAACAGGCTCTGCACCAGGCTTTTCCGCCATAAACATGCGCACGTTGGCATGAGACGTGGGCGCATGAGGGTTGCGAGGATGGATGACCAGAGAAACGCCCAATGCACGAAAGCTTCGACCTGCCAACTCTGGGCGATGCTGCGTCGCAGAGGCGGGCATTGACGACCCCACGACGTGGGAGAAATTAACCCCCCCTTTTTCAATCACGTCGCCATCCGCTAAAACACGACTGATACCTCCGCCGCCCTCTGGGCGATCCCAAGATTCTGTTGCAAAGCCAGCGCTCTGATCAATCAACTCCAAGCGCTCACAAATGCGACTCTGCAGTGTCGTGAGATAAGTCTCTACAGCCGATACATCCATCGGGCTCTCCTTATGTCGGCTAACTGTCGGCTAAGGTCGGACAATTGTGCCATCCCCTATGCGGCGAATAGTGGATGGCTTACCCGCTTCTTCAAGCGTCCCCGGCAGGGCCGGTAACATTACCCCAAAGTAGCGCCGCAATGCCCACAAATAATGGGGCGGGGGCAAGCCCGCCGGATTGGCGCTGGTTGAGACCAAGGGCCCGCCAAAGGACTCACTTAACCGTTTGAGCGGCAGCGCTGACGTCACACGAATGGCAACGTCAGTGCTATCCCCCGTTATCCAGTCCGGGAAAACACCCTGATTAGGTACCAACCAAGTGTTGGGGCCCGGCCACGATGCAGACACCCGCAGACGCTCATCAGGTGACAGGTAGGACAGCACCGCGTCGAACATCGCGGCATCAGCGGCCACAACAATCAGTCCTTTGTGCACTGAGCGTCGCTTGAGGGTCAATAAGTCATCAACCGCTACTTCATTGTAAGGGTCGCAACTGAGTCCCCAAACGCCCTCGGCAGGGCACGCCACAACCCCGCCATCATCCAAAACGGATCGAAGCAACGGTAGGCGCCATTGCGCATAAAAAGAGGTTTGGTGAAGTGGGCGCATAACCGTCGCTCACAAGGAAAGACTGTATTTTACCGCACCCTATGGGCACTGAGCCAACGCAGTTTTAGCGCATCGCGCTGTAACCCTTCGGACCCTTGTTTATCCAGCCTTGCACCTCCAAGGCAGACAGGCACGCCAGACAGCGGTCCATATCCCAATCCAGTCGCAAAGCTAAGGTCTCTGCTCGGTGAGATTCACGCCCTAGCAACGAGAGTATCTGCCGCTGATCTAGCGGCAATGTTTGGAACTGAGCCGGCACAGCGCTGGCATGACTCGCCATCGTTTGAGTCATCGGCTGGTCCGGTGCCCTGAGGTCTAAGCAGTGAGCGAGATCCTCTGGCGACTGAATAAGCATTGCACCCACATCAAGAAGATATCGACACCCCGCTCCTTCGGGGTGATAGATCGACCAAGGTAATGTCATCACGTCACGACCCTGATCGGCGGCGGCAGAGGCGGTGATGAGTGTCCCGCTCGGCCGCCCGGCCTCAATCACCAGCGTCGCCTGACTGAATCCCGATAAGGTCCGATTACGGCGATGAAAATGATGCTTTCTTGGCGGGGTGCCCAACGGGAATTCACTCACGACAGCACCCGACTCGGCGATATTCGTCGCCAATCGACGATGTCTCGAGGGGTAGATCTGATCAAGACCAGAGGGGAGTACCGCTATCGTATTACCCTTTGCCGACAGTGCCGCTTGGTGGGCAACCCCGTCGATGCCGAGGGCCAAGCCACTCACAACAGTGAGACCCAACGCAACCGCCGCATGGGTTAAATCCGTCGCAGCGCGTTGCCCATCTAGGGAGGGCTTACGGGTTCCTACAACAGACAGTGTGCTGCTTCTAAGGCTATCCAGATCTCCCTGCACAAACAGAAAGGGAGGACGGTCGCCGCATTCGGCCAGCAGCGGCGGATATAAAGGATCGCGTATCGTCACAAGATACAGTGACGATGATTTTGGCAGGCAACGCAGCAGTTGATTGGGGGACGCGCTATCGATCATCCCCTGCAAAGACGCCCAATCCGCTGGCCGACCATTCGTCTCACTATGACCAGAACTCGACAGTTCACTGTCGCCCAGTATCGACTCAGGTGATGGCCACCGCTGCAAAACCTGATCTAACCAACCCGCACCGCGCTCAATCATTTGCGTGAGCGCAATCCAGCGCGCGTCAGCCTGAGCGTCCAGCCCAAATTGGTGTGCCATGAAAACTCCTGAAATCAGTGGTCACAAACACGACTCGATAATCACATTGCACCAGCGCGCGATGCCCTTCGAACGATGCTGAGGTCGGCTGTTTTAAGGGCTCCGCAGGGCATCGCCGACTGCTAGCGGTCGACTGGCCTCCAGTACCAACCCAAAACTGGCTCGATCAAAGACGGCAAAAACCATCAAGACGCCGGCCCGACGATCGGGCAGCACAACTGATTGAGTTGTTAAAAGGTCCTCTGCTGGCGGCGGTCGCTGCTGGATCATCAGCACGTCCCCCTCGCGCACGGACTCGCGCGCACCACGATTGATCGCGACGATATCCAGTGCACCGATCTGTGTCATACCACTGGCAACCGCAATCATTTGGGCATTTTCGATCAACACGGCCGGCGCCTGAGGGTGATACGCCGCTTGAGCCATGACCTCCTCAACACCTAACAGGCGGTCACCTAGGCGAATTTCTTGCCGCGCTTGCGTCACCACCAGTGCGCTCAACCCCTCTGAACTCAGCAAGCTGTTGACGCTAGCCCGCCCAATATCAGTCATAAAAATGCCGAGGTCCTCCTCGGTCAGAGGGTCGATCAGTGTCGCTTCGTGTCGCACCAAGTGATAGCTGCCTGTGCTAACACCAATGTCCCTGCTATAAAGCGTGTCCCCAACACTACTGAGCAAACGGTCGGCGTCAGTCGCCACCACATAGGGGATTTGAGCTAACGCGGCAGATTCAATCACGCGATGCTGCCGCAAAAAAGGCGCAATTTGCGCTTGGGGAATGGCGGGGATGGCCGCATGTAATGGGCCACGCCGCAAACTCGGTGATAGCGTCACATCGCCCCGCTCAGTCGCCTTTAGTCTCGGCCTGCCCTCGTCCCAAACAACGCTCAGTTCGTCGCCAGACTCAATAGCGTGAGCGTCATCAAGGTGTTCATTACCAGCCCACAGTTCTTGCCACCGCCATGGATCTGGCAGGAACAGTGATGCAATGTCCCATACCGTATCGCCGGCCTGCACGGTGTAGTGGTCGGGAGCAGTCGCACTCAGCGTGAGTGGTGGCTCCGCTTGCGCCGCGTCGAGCTGCGCCGTTGGCATTAATAGCGTGATTAATAAGCCAGCACGCCCTAAGCGCCCAACTTTGTTTTGTAGCATCGCAATCCATTTGCTTTCCAAAGCATCCACTCCATTGGCTTCAACGCGACTCAATCCATTGAGGGGCCGCCCGTCTGCAATCCATGCAGATCAGAGCCATCGCGGTATACTACTAGTGTGCGAGGCGGTCGAGCACAGGGCAAGACCAAATCCGAACACTTTTCTACGCTGACGAACACGCTCCGAACCGGACTTACCAAGCATGGCGCTACTTCAGATCCTCGAATTTCCTGATCCAAGGCTACGCACACGAGCTCTGCCCGTAGCTGAGGTCACTGACCGAGTTCAAACGCTGATCGACGATATGTTTGAAACCATGTATGCCGCACCCGGAATCGGGTTGGCAGCGAGCCAAGTCGATGTGCACGAGCGTATCATCGTGATGGACTTGTCAGACGATCATTCAGCGCCTCGGGTCTTTATCAATCCTGAAATCAACGTGATTGACGAGGACCTAGGTTCCTATGACGAAGGCTGTCTATCGGTACCCGGTTTTTATGAAACCGTTCAACGTCCCAAGATGATCGCTGTGAAAGCCTTAGATCGCGACGGACATCCTTTCACTGAAGAGCTAGAGGGATTGATGGCCATCTGCCTCCAACACGAAATCGATCACCTTGAAGGAAAGCTCTTCGTCGACTACCTTTCGGCATTAAAACGGCAACGCATTCGCGGCAAGTTAGTTAAAGATCAGAAACGTCGCGACGCCTAGATGACCGCGCCACTGAATATTGTCTTTGCAGGTACGCCTGAGTTCGCGGCAGCGCACCTGACCCACTTAATAAAAGGGCCCCATCGGGTCGTCGGCGTATTAACCCAACCAGATCGACGTGCAGGCCGTGGCAAAAAGCTGCAACCATCGGCTGTCAAATCAGTGGCCCTCGACGCCAATATTCCACTTTGGCAACCCGACACGCTGAAAGACCCGGCAGGCGAGGCACAGTTAACCTCTTACGATGCAGATATTCTGGTCGTCGTGGCCTACGGATTGATTCTTCCCGCAGCGATACTGGCCATACCTCATATCGGCTGTATTAATGTCCACGCCTCCCTATTGCCGCGATGGCGCGGCGCGGCGCCGGTCCAACGGGCAATAGAAGCCGGAGACAGCAAAACGGGTGTCAGCATTATGGTAATGGAGCCCGGTCTCGACACGGGACCCGTCCTACTGCGTCGAGAAGTGGCCATTACCGGGGAGCATACCGGAGGCACGCTACTGGCG
>ENA-ORDA01002722-ORDA01002722.1-marine-metagenome-genome-assembly--contig:-NODE-2722-length-13144-cov-5.450754_pt1 | contig 13144 bp, 16 predicted proteins | sample MGYA00237778_ERZ508506 | MGnify/ENA primary metagenome ERZ508506 (study PRJEB26177, sample SAMN06267891) | marine metagenome | isolation source: Monterey Bay, California, USA | place: Pacific...
TAATTAATTCAGGAATCAGAAAAAAAATGGTTGACCAAGTCAAACAAAGAAGAATTTCAAAAGAAGTAAGAGCATGGCAAAAAGAAAGGATGGCTGCATTTAGATCAAAAGATCAAGCAAGAATCGCATCCGCAAATAAAAAATCTTCCTACATGAATAAAATGAACATGGAAATGATGCAGATGAATATACGACCAATGATGATTACAATTATACCATTAATGTTAATTTTCTATTTTGTATTACCACAATTATTTTCATATACTGTAGCACTCTCCCCAATTCCACTAAATGTTATTCCAGGTGATTGGTTTGAGTTGACATGTACTGCACTAAAAGTTGAAGAGGGTGCATACTGTCAAGACGAAAATGCATTATATTTATGGGCTTGGTATTTCTTATCATCCATTGCATTTAGTGGGCTCATTATGAAACTAACTAAAACTCAAATGGATCTAGGATAATTGTCAAAATCCATTGTAGTGTCTGGCCCTCCTGCCATTGGAAAAACCACTGTAGCTAAAGGTTTGGCAAAAGAATTCGATCTAAATTATCTTAGTGGTGGCGATATTCTAAAAGAACTTGCTAGTGAAGAAGGATTTTCTTCTAGTGGTGATGATTGGTGGGATACTGAAGATGGAATGAAATTTCTTAATCAAAGAAAAAAAAACTCAGAATTTGATAAAAAAGTTGATAAAAAATTAATAGAATTATTTGAAAAAGGTGATGTTGTCATTACTAGTTACACTCTTCCTTGGTTAATTGATAATGGAATAAAATTGTGGTTAGATGGGACTGTTGAGAATAGTGCAAAAAGAATGCAAAATCGTGATAATATGGATGAATCTTCTGCACTAGAAGTTGTCAATAAAAGATTTAATGAAAATAAATTAATCTACAAAAATCTATACAACTTTGAATTTGGGGGCGATCTTTCAGTTTTTGATAAAATTATAAAAACTGATGGAATTAATGCAGATCAAGTACTAGAAATTGCAAAATTAACCGTGAGAGAATTACTTTGACTCTAAAACAACTTGAAAATCTTGTAAAAATAGATGAAGATATGACTAATCCTGAATATGGAACATATTATGACAAGAGAACCGTAGAACAACTTCTAGAATACGGTTTGATTTTAATTGATAAGCCTCCTGGACCAACAAGTCATGAAGTTGTAGCATGGGCAAAAAGAATTTTAGAAATTCCTAAAGCAGGTCATAGTGGAACTCTTGATCCTCAAGTTTCAGGAGTATTACCTCTTGGTCTTGGTGAAGGTACAAAAGCTTTAGGAGTATTATTGTTAGGTCCAAAAGAATATCATGCTCTAGGTAGATTACATTCTTTACCTTCTAAAGAAAAACTTGAACAAATTCTTGAATTATTTCGTGGTGAAATATTCCAAAAACCTCCTCAACGTTCTGCAGTAGTAAGACAAACAAGAAGTAGAACTATCTATGAATTAGAATTATTAGAACAAAAAGAGCGTTTAGTTCTGTTACGAATATTATGTGAAGCAGGAACTTACATTCGAAAATTATACTATGATATGGGTGAGCTATTGGGTCCAGGTGGCTCCATGATAGAGTTACGTCGTTCACGTGTACATCAGTTTGATGAAGAAAATCTTGTTACTATGCATGAACTAGCAGATGCATATGCAACATGGAAAGAAAGTAAGGATGAATCAAAGCTTTTGAAAATTATTAGGCCTGTAGAAGAAACACTTAGTGAAGTAAAATCTGTAGTTATTCGTGATTCTGCAATTGATTCTATGTGTCACGGTGCACAATTGGCAATACCTGGAGTTCTCCAAATATCACCTTATTTGGAAAAGGGTGACTTGGTTGGAATCTACTCTCAAAAAGGCGAAATTGTTGCATTGGCAGAATCTCTATTATCTGAAAATGAAATTAAAGATCAAACAAAAGGATATGCTTTTCAAACAAAACGAATAATTATGAAACCAAAAACTTATCCAAAAAATTGGCGTACCAGCACAACACAAAAAGAATAAAAATTGTTTCCTAGAAGCCTACTCTTTGCAATAGTTTTGGGTGTTGTGGCTGGTCCAATCTTTGGAATTATTCTATATGAATATGGAGTTGAAGAACAACTGGTTTACGTTGATGGTACCTCATTATCCATTGTGACTGAAAAAGTTAATTTCAATTTAGGCGAACCAATCTCAATTCAAATTGTCAATTCAGGCACGGATGAATTAAAATTTCCTGATGCATCATATGGATTAGTAATAAAACAATTAGACAGCATACCTATTTTCTCACCTGTATCTGCTCAAGTAATATCTAAACTTGATTCTCACGATGAAGTATCTTTTGTTTGGGATCAAATAAAAAATAATGGAGATCCAATATTGGAGGGTACTTACAAAATTACATCAAAAGCTATTACATTAGATGGAAGTATTATGGAAAAAATTGTCATAATACATGTTTTCAAATAAACAACCTAATGCATTTTTATAATCACTGTCAAATTATTATTTAGCGAAAGCTAATGCCGAGGTCGCCTAGCCTGGTAGGGCGCGTGCCTGGAAATTTAAAAACCATAAAGCACGTTCTCGCAAGGGATCGAGAGTTCAAATCTCTCTCTCGGCGCCATCTTTAATTTAAAATTCAAGCAAGTACGATTAATTTTATTGAAAAAATTTGATATTGCCATAATAGGTGGTGGAATTTTAGGCACAACAATTTCATATTGGATCTCAAATCTTTATGATTCCAGTGTATGTGTTATTGAAAAGGAATTTAATGTCGCAAAACATACTAGTGGACGCAATACTGGCGTAGTTCATACTCCTTTTTATCTAAATCCTGAAAAGAAAAAAATTTTTGCCAAATCTGCACATATATCACATGAATTATGGGAAGCACTCGCAAAAAATACGCTATCCCCATGGAATGAAATTGGAACTATAGACGTTGCTCTAAACGAAATACAACATAAAACATTAGAAAAATACAAAAAATGGGGAATAAACAATGGTGTTTCTGAAGATAATCTCTTACTACTTGATTCAAATGAATTGAAACAAAAAGAAAAAAACATTGAATGTCATTCTGGATTACTATGCAAAAGTGATGTATCCACCGATTATTCTAAACTAACACAAGAAATACAGAAAATATCAGCTCAAAATTCCACTGAATTTCTTTTTCAGAAAAATGTTAAATCATTTCAACAAAATAATGACTCTATTCAAATAAATTTCACAGACAATTCTTCAATTGAATGTAATTATCTAATTAATTGCTCTGGTGGAAACTCACTTGATATCGCAAAACAATTTGATCTATTTCAATCATATTCTGATCTTCATTTCAGAGGTGAATACTGGATAGCTGATAGCAATTATGCTGATATTGTAAAAACAAACATCTATTCTGTAGCAAGACATCCTGAATTTCCTTTCCTTGATCCTCATTGGATTAAACGTGCTAATGGAACTACTGAGATTGGTCCAAATGCTGTACCTGTACCTACACCTGAAACATATGATGGTTTTGTAACAGATATCCCCTCAACTATATCAAAACTAGGAGAAATTTTGACAGGTGGCGCAAAAAAATTATTTCTTAATCCTGATTTCTTGTCATTAATTGCACATGAATTTAAGAGCTCAATTTCAAAAGATGCAATGGTTCAACGTGTTATGGAGTTCATTCCATCTCTAAAACCAGATTATTTCACAAAAAAAGGAACAGCAGGAATACGTACTCCTGTTATTTCTCCAGATGGAACTTTTATTTCTGATGTAATGGAGCGTGAAGGTCGTAACTCATTTCACATTGTAAATTATAATTCCCCAGGTGCAACTGGGGCTCCTGCATATTCTGCTCTGGTTGTAAAAAAATTACAAGATAAAGGAATCTTGAAAGCTCCAAATTCTCAAAAGAATTTGCTATGGAACTTTAATTTGATAATAGAACAAATTTAATATTCCTTCAAAATGGTAATCTTATGTTCCCTGATAGATGTTCTGTAAAACAAAATGGGCGTGATTGTGTAAATCCACCTGAATATGTTGTAGAAATTGTTCATAATGATGATTCTTACATGGTTGGAATTACGTGTGAAAAACACAAGGATGTTGTAGCTGTAAAAATTGGTGAACTACAAAAAATAGGAAAAATCCCTAAAGGTACACTTGAATTTCAGAAACTCAAAGCAGTAGGAACTGATTGTATTAAAGGTAATCCTGATGATGTATTAATTCAATTAGATTAAACTGAATAAAGTAATTTCTTTCTTTACCAATAAAGGATTTAAGGTTTACAAAAGAGCAGAAGTTTTAGGAATGATCAGTAAGCAATCTTTTACAATTGCAGTTGCTGGGACTCATGGGAAAACGACTACTTCTACAATTTTGGCTCATATCTTAAAACAAGCAGGTAAAGAATCAACAGCTTTTCTAGGAGGTATTAGTAGAAATTATAATACTAACTTGTTATTGGCTGATAAAGGAAATATTTTGATTGTTGAGGCAGATGAATATGACAGATCATTTTTGCAGTTACATGCTGATATTGCAATTATAACATCTGTAGATACAGACCATTTAGACATCTATGAAAATAAAGAAGATTTAGAGAAAGCTTTTGTGCAGTTTGCTACACAAATAAAACAAAAAGGATTATTATTAGTTGAGGAAAGTGTTTCTATTGATTTTCCCGTTCCAGAAGATGGAGCAAAACTGACTTATTCAGCAACTAAAAATGCTGATTATTATGCTGAGAATATCAAAGTAAAAGATGGGAAAATGAATTTTGATTTAAAGGCTTTAGATATTATGCCCGGAATGTCATATGAGCAAAAACAGGAAGGCTTAGAATTTATTTTACCTGGCATTCACAATGTAAGTAATTCTATTGCAGCCTCAGCTGTTTCTTGTTATTTAGGATTAGGATGTAAGGATATTGCAAGGGGACTTACTACTTTTAAAGGAATTAAAAGAAGGTTTGATGTGCATTTAAGTACTAGTAAAGTTGCTTATGTTGATGATTATGCTCATCATCCAGAAGAAGTAAGTGCAACTATTGGTGCAGCAAAACAATTATTTCCTCAAAGAGATTTGACGGTTGTTTTTCAACCTCATTTATTTAGTAGAACGCAAGATTTTGCAAATGAATTTGCTTCTTCATTAGTTGGGGCTAATGATTTAATTTTGCTAGACATTTATCCTGCGAGAGAAAAACCAATTACTGGAGTTGATTCTCAAATGTTATTGGATTTATGTACTAACCCGATAAAAGAGGTTTGTAGCAAAGAAGAACTATTGGCTGTACTTAAAAACAAAGAGTTAGATGTTTTGTTAACGCTTGGAGCTGGTGATATAGGAACATTAGTTGAACCGATAAAACACCTTCTTAACTAATGAGAAAAGTGTTTTTAATATTACAATGGGCTAGTGTATTGGCATTATTTATTGTAGTACTGTCATTCACTAATTCCAGGCAGGCGCAACAATTTGTTTCTTTGGATAAGATTAGTGTTTTATTATCAGAAGATAATTTTGTAAATGAAAAAATTGTAATGAGTTATATGGATGAAAATAAAGTGAGTTTTGATAGCACTCTACTGAGTAATTTTAAGTCTGAAGACCTAGAATTATTGTTAGAGCAATACCCCTTAATAGAAAAGGCAGAAGTTTTTGCAAATCAAAAAGGTAATGTAGTTGTTACTGTTAAGCAGAAAAAAGCAGTTGTAAGAATCAAGAGTATTTATGATGATTACTATTTAGATGAGTTTGGGAAACGAATGCAATTATCATCAAATTATACGCCAAACTTATTGGTAGTAACAGGTGAAGTTAGAAAGACTAATCATCAAGAAATATTTGATTTTGTTTCTATAATTAATAAAAGTGAATTTTGGAAAGCACAAATTACTCAGTTGCATTTTATGGGTAATGAAGTAATAATGTCTCCTAGAGTTGGTGATCAAAAGATACGCTTTGGTTGTTTGGTAGATGTAAAAGAAAAATTAAATAATCTGTATGAGTTTTACAAACAAGCTATGCCTGTAAAAGGTTGGCAAGCTTATAGCGATATTAATTTAAAGTTTAAAAATCAAGTTGTTTGTACTAAAAAATAAATGATGGAAGAGAATATACAAGAATTGCAAACAGGAGCTTATATGGTTGGGCTCGATATTGGAACTACTAAAATATCAGTAATGATTGGTAGAAAAAATCAATATGGAAAATTAGAAATCTTAGGAACAGGGAGAGCCGTTTCTAATGGAGTTGCAAGAGGAATTGTTTCTAATATTGACAAAACTGTAGAATCTATTAGAGAAGCAGTTGAGGAAGCAAAACAAAAATCAGGATTAGAAATTGATGATGTTTTTGTTGGTATTGCTGGGCAACATATCAAAAGTTTACAACACAGGGGTGAAATTGTAAGAGACAATATTGATATAGAGATTGATAAAGCAGATATTGATAAGTTAAAGTCCAATATGTTTAAGTTAATTACTATTCCTGGGGAGGAGGTAATTCATGTAATTCCTCAAGAATATACAGTTGATGGTGAGGATGGAATACAAGACCCAAAAGGAATGGCTGGCGTAAAGCTAGAAGCTAATTTTCATGTGATAACCGCACAAGTAGGGGCCGTAAGAAATATCATGAGATGTGTTGAAAAGGCAGGACTTACTCCTAGAGAATTAATTTTAGAACCATTTGCATCAGCAGTTGCTACTTTGGATGAAGATGAACTAAGAGAAGGAGTTGCATTGGTAGATATTGGAGGTGGAACAACTGATGTAGCTATCTTCTTAGATAATATAATAAGACATACAGCAGTGATCCCTTTTGGAGGAAATATTATTACTAAAGATATAAAAGGAGGATTGGAGATTTTAGAGAAACAAGCTGAACTTTTAAAAGTAAAATTTGGCTCTGCAATGTATACTGAGGATCAGGAAAATGTAATGGTTTCTATTCCTGGATTGCGAGGTAGACCTCCAAAGGAAATTGCAGTAAAAACATTATCAGAAATTATCGGTGCTAGATATAAAGAGATTATTGATTTAGTATATCATCAGATTAAAATATCAGGATACGAACATAAATTAATGACAGGAATTGTATTGACTGGAGGTGGTTCTCAAATCAGAAATTTAAAACAATTGGTAGCTTTTGTAACGGGTAAAGAAACAAGAATAGGCTTGCCTAATGAACACTTAGGAGCTGAGTCAGTGGATAAAGTTGTTAGCCCAATGTATTCAACTGGAGTTGGGCTGGTGATTAAAGGATTTGAATATGCTGAGCAACATCCTGACAAAATAAGTATGCCAAAGCCAATAAAAGAAAAGGATACTATTGTTGAGCAGGAACCTGAAGAAATGCCAAGTGAACTATCTATTGTTGATAGAATAACACAGATATTCACTGATGATGTAAAAAGAACAAAATAATAATATTAATAAATTCAAAAAAGAAAATTATGAGCGAAATTGACTTAGGAATGGATTTCCAAATGCCAAAAAACCAATCATCACAAATAAAAGTGATGGGAATAGGTGGTGGTGGAAGTAATGCTGTAAACTATATGTTTGAGCATGGGATTAATGGAGTAGATTTTGTAATCTGTAATACAGATTCACAAGCATTGGAAGCAAGTCCTGTACCTATTAAAATACAGCTTGGAGCTTCTCTTACTGAGGGCTTGGGTGCTGGAGCTAATCCTGAAGTTGGAAGAAAAGCAGCAGAGGAAAGTGCTGATAGAATTACTGAGCTTTTGGATGCAAATACTAAGATGTTATTTTTAACTGCAGGTATGGGAGGTGGTACTGGTACTGGTGCAGCCCCTGTAATTGCTGAAATTGCAAGGGAAAAAGGGATCCTTACTGTTGGTGTAGTTACTATTCCTTTTTCTACTGAGGGTGGTTTTAGAAAAAAGTATGCTGATGATGGTATTGCAGAGCTCAAAAAGTATGTAGATACACTTTTAGTAATTAATAATGAAAAACTAATTGAGGTGTATGGTGATTTAACTTTTACTCAAGCATTTGGTAAAGCTAATGAAGTTTTGAATACAGCTACTAAGGGAATTGCTGAGGTGATTTCACAGCACTTAATGGTTAATATTGACCTTAATGATGCAAGAAGAGTTTTAGAAAATAGCGGAACGGCTGTAATGGGACAAGCTGAAGCTGAAGGTGAAAATAGAGCTATTGAAGCTGTAAAAGAAGCATTGGATTCTCCACTGTTAAATGATAACGATATTACTGGCGCTCAGCAAGTATTGTTAAAAATTGTAACTGGTGCAGGTGATGATGAAATAAAAATGTCAGAGTTGGCTAATATTAAAAATGCAATACAAAAAGCTGCAGGTACAAATGTTAATATTATTGAGGGTATTGGAATTGATGCTGATTTAGGATCTAAAGTAAGTGTTACCGTTATTGCTACTGGATTTGAAGAAAGAAGAAAGCCAAAAGGGGAAAGAAAAGTTACCTTAGGAGAAGATTGCCTTGATAGTATTACCTCAGAAGAAAATGAAGGTGTTTCTGAGCCTACTACTAATGTACAACAAACATTGTCTCTTGAAGATGAAATAGATTTTTCAATTCCTGCTATTGATGAGCCTGTAGCTGAAGTTGCTCCTTCTTTAGTAAATGATGTAATTGAGCCGTTTGTTGAGTCACATAATACACCAGAAAAAATTGTTTTTGAATTAGGAAATGAATTTGAAACTAATGAAGTTAATGTGCTTACTGAAACTGAGGAAGATGATAGGCCTGATGAAGTAATTGCTTCAATTATGTTAGATGAAAAAATTCAAGAGGTACAAGAAACTGTTGTACTAGATTTAGATATTGAGGGAGATGTGATAGAAGAACCAACCCTTAATTCAACTGAAACTGCTCCTGTAAATACTGAGGTGATGAAAGTAGAGGCAAGAGAAAGAGAGAACAGGTTAAGATCTATTTCAATGCAGTTGCGTACTCCTTCAGGATTAACTTCTTTGGAAGATGTTCCTGCTTACAAGCGTAATAACATTGAGTTGGAAGAACCTACTCATTCATCAGAAAGTGAAGTGTCTACTTATACTTTAACTAATGGAAATAATAATACTACAGAATTAAAACAAAATAATTCTTTTTTGCACGATAATGTAGATTAACGATATGTAATTTGACTGTTGTTTTTTATTAAAAAGCTCTACTATCGGTAGGGCTTTTTAATTTACTATGCATAGCATAATACTTTATTTTCAATGTCTTAGCTTTGTCGTCTTACTAATCAATATATGTTGAATTATGAAGAAACTAATTTTACTTTTAATCGCACTAACTAATTTCATAAATGTAAGTTATGCTTCTTTTCCAATTGCTGATACTTTGAAAGTAAAACATGATACTGTACAAACAGAAGAAATTAAACAGTATCACCAATCTTTATTGAAAATGGGTATTGATTTAAATACATGCAAATGTGAGAGTTGTAGAAAGGGAAGATCACCATTAGTTCGTAACTCTAAAGGAAAATTTGTAAAAGTTGATAAGAAAACTTCAAATAGCAATGTTAGTGCTATGTATCTCTTGGCTGGTTTGATATTACTAGGTGTTATTATTTGGGTCTTTATTGGTGTTACTCGTGCATATAATTGTCTTGATAATAGATCTGATTGTCCTCAATCATCAGGAGAAAAACCTAAGAGTGGAGCTCCTACTGGATTATTATGGGTATCTCTTCTTATAGTAATTAGTGCTGGAATTGCTATTAAAGCGCGTATTACACAGCTTAAAAACAGGAAAAATAAGTCTTAATAAATATGAAAAAACTAATCTTACTTCTAATTGCGCTAACTACATTTATATATGTGAGTTATGCTTCTTTTCCAATTTCAGATACTTTGGAAGTACAACAAGATATTATGCAAACAGAAGAGATAAAACAATACCATTATAGTTTGCAAAAAATGGGAGTTGATTTAAATTCTTGCAAATGTGTAAGTTGCAGGGGTGGCATTGCTCCTTTGGTAAGCAAACCAAAACCTTTACCAATCAAAACTAAGAATGTTAAGGAAGTTGAAGTTATTACGGAAGTTGAAAAAAGAGAGTCTAATGGAAATTGGTATGCTTTGCTTTCTATTTTATCTGCTTTAGGCGCTATTATATTTGCTTTTTTAACAATGGGGAGCGCTTTTATGCATAATGCAAAGTATTTGTCTGTTATTACTTATCTATTGTTAACACTATTGTCTATTGGAGGTACTTTTTTTTCTGCTTTAAAGGCAAAAAAGAGTGGAGCTAGTTGGAGTAAGGCGCTTTTAGGCGTTGGGATAGTAGTCTTGGTAGCATCATTATTTTTTATCGGAATATAGAATGAAAGCGCTACTTCTCATATTTCTATTAATGCCATTTGTGTGTAAATCGCAAGATCAAAATGTAATGAGAACTGAAGATGTTTTAATAAATGTTGTGCTTGAAAATACAGCAAACTATTTTGAAAATAAAAACAAAAAAGAAATCAAACCTTTAGTCATCACTCCTAATAAAAAAGACTCAGTAAACTGGGAGAAATCCTCACTTATAAAATGGCAAATTATTGAGCCAAAAGATACTTTAAAAGATGAATAACACTCAACAAATATTATTTAAAAGAGATACGGACGGCTTTACTAAGGATTTAAATGCTGAGGTAAAAAGTATGATAACGAAAGCTAAAATAGAAAGGGCTGTTGCTTTCTTATGGTTTAAATTGTTCTTTTACTTAAGTTTTTTCATAGGTTCAATTGTTATTTTGTATCAAAATCAATATGGAAATCATTTTGGGTATTTATTGATGAACTATGTAGCTATTGGAACAAGTGGTATTTTACTTGCTTTTAATAGTGCACATGATGCTTGTCATCAAACTTTTAGTAAAAAGAAATGGGTTAATGATTTGATTTTCTACTTTACATTTAATATGCAGGGAACAAGTGCTAGATTATGGAGGATAAGGCATTTGGCCTCTCATCATTTATTTTCTAATGTTGATGGCTGTGATGCTGATGTAGATGATAATCCATTGTTAAGATTTTCCCCAAATCATAAAAAGAAATCATTTATGAAATACCAGCATTTTTATGCTCCCATTTTGTATTCTCTTTATTTTATTGTTTGGATTTATGCTAAGGATTTTGTTTACCTGAATAAAAAGAATTTAGCTAATCTTAAAAATCAAGATTACCCTTTTTGGTATACAATTGAGTTGGTGGCTTGGAAGCTTTTTTATGTTTCTTATATGATTGTACTGCCTTATTATCTATTGGGTTTTAGTCTTTCAGAAATATTATGGGCATATTTACTAATGATAGTGGTAGGGTCAAATATTTTTATTTATACTTTGGTTACCACTCACTTTACCATGGAAACTGAATTTCCTACAGCTAATGCAAAAGGGGAGTTGCCTTATAGTTTTGCTGAGCATCAGCTTATGGTTTCTATGGATTACCATCCAACAAATCCTGTGGCTTCCTTTTTGTTTGGAGGTTTTAATTCCCATGCTGCTCATCATTTATTTCCGACTCTACCTCATACTATTTATCCTAAAGTAACTCCAATTATTGTTGATAAAGCATTGAATTACAACTATAAATATAATGTACTAACTTTATGGGATGCAATTGCATCTCATTTTAGATATTTAAAAAAACTAGGACAATGAAACGATTAATACTACTTTTAATTACGCTAGCAACATTTACCAATGTGAGTTATGCTTCTTTCCCTGTATTGAAAGTGACAAAGCCTAAGGTTGAGGTATCTCAGCCAAATCCAGTTATGGATGAAAATCGCAAGATTCTATTGTTGTCGTTAGTTCCTATACCTGCAGCTTTACTTGGGGCAATCTTTTTTTCTGCAGGAAGCATAGGATTTATTTTAGGTATTATTGTTGGTGCTATAGCAGTTTCATCAGCAGTGTATTCTTTGTATTTGAATTTTAAGACACCTACATTTATTTGGGATTGGAGAAATTACTTAGCGATTTTAACAGCACTAGTTCTTGGGACTCTAGCACTTTTTTGGACACTTATAATAATTGCTTTTGGGGGCTTAGGGTAAAATCTATTAAATTATGAAATGCTTTAAGTTCAATAGTACAATTAAAAAATATTAAATAATAAAACTATGAAAAAACTAATACTACTTTTAGTAACACTAACTACATTTACCAATGTGAGTTATGCTTCTTTTCCTGTTACTGAAACTCAGCAAATAGAAATTGTAGAAACTACTAATGTAGAGTTACCGACTTATAAAAGCGAGACTTCATTGTGGGCTATTTTATCTATAAGTTGTGCATTGCTTAGTTTTGGACTAGTACAAAACCCATTGGCTGCAACTATAATTGCATTGTTAGGTATTGTATTTGGAGCAATTGGCTTTAATAAAAAATTAAAAGGCTTAGCTATTACTGGCTTTGTATTGTCTTTGATTATTTTCTTAGTATCAGCTTTTATAACGTTTGTATTATTATTATTTAGAGAAGATCCTACAAAATTAGGTGATTAAATTATGAAAAGAATACTACTACTTTTAATAACGCTAACTACATTTATGAATGTGAGTTATGCCTCCTTCCCAATTATTAATACTTTGGAAATAAAACAAGATACTCTACAGACAGAAGAAATCAAGAAATACCACTCTAGTCTTATAAAAATGGGAGTTGATTTGAGTTCTTGCAAATGTGTGAGTTGCAGGAATGGTATAGCTCCATTAACAAATACCAGAGAAGTAAATAAACCACCAAATCAATTTCAAAGAATATGGATGCCAATAATAATAGTAATGGCCATTTTAGCAATCGTGCTTGTGCTTTTGCTTTTTAGATGGGCTGATAATTTCGATAAATCTGGAGGGATCGGAGTTGGATAAAAAATCCCCACCAAATTGGCAGGGATTTATTATTAATATCTGTCGCATTGCGATTACATCATTCCTGGCATACCGCCACCACCCATTGGAGGCATAGCTGGAGTATCTTCTTTTATTTCAGCAATAACACATTCAGTAGTCAATAACATTCCTGCAACTGAGGCCGCATTTTCAAGGGCAACTCGAACAACTTTAGCGGGGTCAATTACACCAGCCTTGTAAAGGTTTTCATATACTTCAGTTT